>Ga0209411_100069_pt1 | contig 10749 bp, 14 predicted proteins | sample Mar14336cmmetaG_FD_185479 | JGI IMG/M metagenome (GOLD analysis project Ga0209411, IMG submission 185479) | Marine hydrothermal vent microbial communities from Guaymas Basin, Gulf of California to study Microbial Dark Matter (Phase II) - Marker... ... | reverse complement strand
CGCTAGCTTCAAGCAAAACAGTATGCCTACCCGTCGCCTTAAAGACGGCTCAGCGATGACGACAGCGCCGCTTCCAAGGCGCCCGCCGGACACAACTTGGAGAAGAGCGGCGTTTTTACGATCACGGCTCCGAACAGCAAAAAGATCATGAGCGCCAGAAGCACGAAAACGTAACGCCTCTGCAAACTTAAAGTCGAGCTCGAATTTCTTGGTAGGAAGCTTGTAAAGAAAGTCTTGAAAGAATCCAAAAGGGCACGCCCAGCCGCAGCTCAGCCCCCGCCTAGCATGCCTGCGATGCCAAGCTCGCCCGCAACATGGAACGGAAAGCGCCGTAGCGCAAAGAAGTGCTGTAACGCCCCCAAGGGGCATGAGGTGGAAGCCAACGGACACGCATAGCAGTTTGGCATGGGAAGTCAAAAAATAAAGGAAGTCTGGAATTCAGGAGAAGCAACCGGAACGTCTGGATGCTTGCCCGCAGCTCGTCGCGTTTCATGGCATTAATGCGTACCGTAGATGCAGTTTATTAATCGAGCTTAGATAAATCCCTTCCAGCAGCCCTTCTACAGCTCTTGAGTAACAGCTACCTACAAGATTTCGACGAGGTGAGGTGAGAAAGCTATGTTTGAACCATGTCATGAGATGAATCGCCGTTAATTCGTTGAATTTGCCATCAGATCGGCGAGGCTGCGGCGACGGCTAGCGGCGACACGTCGTGAAGCAGCCGTGGAGCGGCTCACAAGCCAAGACACGATAAGCAGATCACTTTAGCGTTCCTTAGGACCTCTACGGGCTCCTTAACTATGATACCATACGCCAAAAGTATGAGAAAAGTTGCGAGAAGAAGAAGGCGTAATATGACACTGCGCAACGTTTCACCTCCTATCTTCCTCTTTTTTACTTCTCCTCAAAATATACGCGATGAAAACGCTCAGAAGTGGTGCAAGAGTTGTTACTGATATTCTTTTTGTCTTCTCTGCCGGGACCTGTATGCTCGCTGATGGCGTCCTGCCAACGGCATCCAACGCTTTCAGCATCTCGTCAATAAGCTCAGCTTCATCGGCGAAGCCGACGACTCGCCGCAGCTCGTTACCGTCCTCATCCGTGAAGAGTACGACCGGAATGCCACGTACTCTGAAGCTTCTGGCGAGTTCTGATTCCTCGTCAACGTCCACTTTAACGCACACGAAGTCCGCAGAGAGCGCTATGATGCTATCCTTAGAGAGCGTCTCCTCTTCGAGCTTCCTGCACCAGCCGCACCATTTCGCTGTGAACACCAGCATCATAGGTTTTCCTTCTGTTCTCGCAAGATGCACACCCTCGTCGTAGGCGTGCCACCGGATATCCGTGGCTACAGCGTGCCGCCTATCCGCGGTCGCGGTTTGCACGGCGCTGACGCCGAAAGCCAAGAGCAATGCCAGCAAAGTTCTGACGTTGACGCTTTTGCTCCACATTTCGAACACTCGCCTTGAGGAGGGCGGAGGCATTATTTAAACTTTACGCATATGACAGGCGCCGCACAAACAATTTTTAAGTGCACACAGCATAGGTGTTAGGGGTGAAGCGTGCTCCTATACTTGTATGAAAAATGGCTCCTACGGAACATCCTGCGAGCGGGCATTGCCGTGCGGCATGTGATTCTGATAATAGATGAGAGCGACCTCCTCACACGCCGCTCTAAGGAGGCAATACGGAAGCTGGCGAGCTTCGTGCGGTGGTGCTCGGAGCTCGGCATAAGCACCGTTGGCATCTATGTGAGCATCGCAAAAGAGCTTCGCAAAGAGATCATCGAGGCGACGAGCGAGCTGTTGCTTGAGCATATTTCAAGGGTTCTCGGCAGGGAGAACGCCACCGTCGAGATATACACGCCGAAAACGGTAAAACTGCTGAGGCGAGACAACGTGGCGGGGGCGACGACGAAGGTCTGCGTCTCTATAGGATTTGGGGGTAGGAGCGAGCTCACAGAGGCGATAAAGCGCATATGCGCACGGGTCGTGCGGGGGGAGCTTGAGCCTGAGGAGATCGACGAGAAGGTGATAGAGGACGAGCTTGTTTTCAGGTTCGAGCCCGATCTGATAATAAGGTCGGGCGGCGCTAAGCTCACCGACTTCCTCATCTGGCAGTCCGTTTACAGCGAGTTTTATTTCACCGACGTCAACTGGCAGGACTTCAGGAAGATCGACCTGCTACGGGCAATCCGGGACTTCCAAAAGCGGGAGAGGAGGTTTGGCACTTAGGAGGTGTTGTTATGGAGGTACTGAGGTATGTGGGGCAGAAAGTGATATGGCGGGACAACAAAGGTATGCCGAAGCAAGTCCTGAAATGCTTCATCAAGCGGGGGAACTACGGACCCTTCATTTCCATAGAACGTCATTGGGTCCAGAAAGTCGAAAACGGTGAAGTAATGGAAACAAAATGGGCAGGCTGGTCCATAAGCTTCCCTTATGATAAGAATCGGGCGCTGACACTCTTGAGATCTATAAAGGAACTTTTAGGTGAAGTTTTCCCCAATGAGGCTTCAGAGAGCTACGACGATTTCTAATCGGTGTTGCCATATGGGATTGCGTCCGTCGGGCTTGCACTCCCGCAAAATTAATTAAGTGTATCGCTTATTTAAGGTCAGGCGGGGCGGTAGGATGGCGGTTGCGAAAATCCTCCAGAACAAGCGGATGAGTAGCAAGTTCCAGATACTTGTGGAAATTGCGGCGAACCAGCCGAACGTGAAGCAACGGGACATCGCCGCAAAGTTGAACATCACGCCGCAGGCTGTTTCCGAATACGTCAAGGAACTGATAGAGGAGGGCATGGTGGCGACGGACGGGCGTGGCAAATATCGAGTGACGAAAGAGGGCGTCGATTTCATTTTGAGGATGACAAACGAGCTTGAAGAGTATTCCTCTTACATCAACAACATCATAACAAACATCTCAGTCTGGGCGGCGGTCGCTGACGACGACCTGAAAAGTGGCGAGCCCGTCAGCCTGAAGATGCGAGACGGCATCCTCTACGCATGTAAGATCCGAGAGGGCGAGGAGGTAGGGGCGAGGGCGGTCTGCACGTCTGATGCAAAGCGCGGCGAGGATGTGGGCATCACCAAAATAAGGGGCATGATTGCGCTCGAACTTGGGAAGATAACTGTGTGTATGGTTCCGAGGATACAAAACGGCGGCTCTAGAAAAGTGGATGTTAAACGGCTGAAGGATGCGGTGGAAAAGAGCGAGCTCGTCGGCGTCATCGGCATAGAAGCACTAGTAGCGCTCTCCCGCATAAACAGGAAACCTGATGTCCTATATGGTACTAAAGAGGCAGCTATAGAGGCGTCTTCAAGAGGCGTCTCGCTTACGGTGGTCTGCGTCGAGGACGAGATCCCCTCGCTATTGCACAGACTGGAAAGCGAAGGGCTTAGCTACGAGCTTCTTGATTTGCGTCTGTAGCTTGTAATTGAGCTGTAGGCGGGGGTACGCATGGCCGACGAGGAGAGAGAGGCAAAGACCGTAATCTCTAAAGAGAACTTCAGTGAGTGGTACAATGAGGTTTTGCGGAGAGCAGAAATCATGGACGTCAGATATCCGGTGAAGGGCTTATACGTGTGGTTTCCATTCGGTCTCAAGCTGAGAAACCTGATATACTCCATACTGCGGGCGTTGCTTGACGAGGAGCACGATGAGGTCCTCTTCCCGACTTTAATTCCAAGGACGGAGTTCATGAAAGAGGAAAAGCACATAAAAGGTTTCGAGGACGAGGTATTCTGGGTGACGAAGGGTGGCGTCGACGAACTTGACGTGCCGTTAGCGTTGCGCCCGACGTCCGAGACCGCAATATATCCGATGTTCAAGGTCTGGATCCGCTCACATGCGGATCTCCCGCTCCGTGTGTATCAGATCGTAAATGTGTTTAGATACGAGACGAAGCACACCCGCCCCTTAATACGACTGAGGGAGGTAACCTCGTTCAAGGAGGCGCACACCGCTCATAGAAGCTGGGAGGAGGCGGAAGCTCAGGTAAGAAAGGCCATAAATATATACCGTGCCTTTTACGATAGGCTTGCCGTTCCATATATAATCACGAAACGTCCTGACTGGGATAAGTTCCCGGGCGCTGCTTATACCATTGCGTTCGACACGATCATGCCTGACGGCAGGACGCTTCAAATCGCTACGATTCACCACCTCGGCACGAACTTCGCAAAAACTTTTGATATAAAATATGAAGACATCGGTGGCGAGTATAAATACGTGCATCAGACGTGCTATGGCATCTCGGAGCGTTGCGTCGCAGCCGTGATTGCGACGCATGGCGATGATCATGGCTTAGTCCTGCCGCCGGAGGTTGCGCCGACACAAATCGTCATCGTCCCCATAATATTCTCAAAAGATGAGAGAAGCGCCGCCGTCATCGAGACGTGCCGCAGCGTTCATGCGGCGTTGAAAAACTCGTTCAGGGTCGTCTTGGACGAGGGCGAGGAGCGTCCTGGCGCAAAATTCTACAAATGGGAGATGCGAGGCGTACCGCTGCGCATCGAGATCGGTCCGAGGGATGTCAGCAGGGAAGAGTGCACGTTCGTCCGGAGGGACACCTTCGAACGCTTCACCGTGCCGCTGAGTAACGTCGTCAGCGAAGCTGAGAAGGTCCTTAAGGACGTTTATGAGAACATTTGGCGGCGGAGCAAGGAACATTTCGCCTCCAGAATTTTCGATTTTTGCGGGAATGAGCGGGGGCAGGGGCGGGAAGATGAGATAAAGGAGTGCGTCAGGAGGGGAGTCGTCGCAATTTTCATGTGCGGCAGCGAAGAGTGTGGAGTGGAGGTGAAGGAACGATTCGACGCCGATGTCCTCGGCGAAGAAGTAACTACGTGCTTGGGGGATGCGGGGGAGAGGCGGGGGTGTTGTATCATCTGCGGCGCCGAGGGAAAGCGGACTTATATCGCAAGGACGTATTAACTGGGATGGAAGGCGATTACATGGTTTCGCCGGCGAGCGGCAAGGTTCTCAGAGCCGACGAAAACCTTATATCCATCTTCATGCGTATTTACGACGATCATACAAATGTGGCTCCTCTCGACGGCGTCGTCTCCGAAATAAAATACGAGCGGGGTAGTTTTTTCCCTGCGTTCCTTAAAAGGAGCGAAGGCAACGAGAAGAACACGATACGGCTGGCGACAGCGTACGGCGACGTTAAAATAGTGCAGGTTGCTGGCTGTCTCATCCGCCGGATACGATGCGACGTGCGAGTCGGCGAGCGAGTAAAGCGAGGGCAGCCCATTGGTAGAATATACTTTGGGTCGAGAGTGGATGTTACGCTCCCTACGGGTTTTTCACCGACGGTGAGGCGAGGACAGGGGGTGAAACGGGGGAACACGGTCATCGCGGAGCGGGCTGAAACTACTTAAAAATCATTAAAAAAGTTTGGAAAACTATATATCTTATGAAGTAGGAATTGATTGCCTACGTAGGTGAGAAAAACTGCGCTGCGGATGCTTAAAGCATGAAAAAAGAGGAGCTCATCCACCTCCACTTGCTGCTTGCGCAGATAAAAAAGTACTTTGAGGAGAACGGGCTGGGCAACGGCTTCACAAAATACAAGGAACTTGGTATCTCGCCCTTCCACGTCCATCGAAGCAAATCCGACCACAAACGGGCTATCTTCATCCTCGGGAACGAGCTTGCTTCGATCATCGCGAAGGATGAGTTCTCTGAAAGCTATAGGACGGCGGAGCGAATGCGGGAATTTGCAGAGCGCGTTGCTTAATTTTTCATTTTTTCCTATTTCTTTTCAATGAGGGTTGGCGTGACGAGACCTGCAAAGTATGAGCAGGAGTCCGTCGCGATAGCCAATGCTTATGGGTTCGACGTGTTCTACGCCCCATTAATATCGGTAGAGAGAGTATGGGAACGTAAATTTAAGGAGTTCTTGCAGAGTGTCCTGCGGGGTGTGGCGAATTTAGTCGTCTTTATGAGTGTGAGCAGTGTGGAATGCGTGTTTGCTCACATCCATGACAACGACCCGACAGGACAACTTGCTGAAAATTTCGTGCGAGCTTTGAATAATAAAACAACGGTAGCAGCGGTGGGTCCCGCGACGGCGCGCAAGCTTGAAAGCTACGGAGTTTCGACACAGGTTCTACCTAGGGAGTATAGTTCGAGGGGGCTTGCCGAAGCCTTAATGCCGTTAGTAAAAGGGAAGAGGGTTTGGATAGTGCGGAGTAGGCAAGGGGATGATACGTTGAAGGCGCGCTTGGAAGAAGCAGGGGCGGCGTGGGTCCAAGAGGCTAGGATCTATGAAATAACGCCGCCAAAAGGTGACGAGAGGCGGCGAGCGGAGGAACTTATAATGCGGCTGCTAGCCGGTGATATCGAGGTGATAACGTTCACGAGCGGCATGTGCGTCGCAAACTTCTTCAAAATTGCTGAGGAGCTTGGGGTAAAAGACGAGCTGATAGCAAGAATGTGCAACATCTCCGTGGCGGCGATCGGCGAACCTACAAGAAAGAAGCTCGAAGCTCACGGGGTGCGAGTGGATGTGGTGCCTGAGAAGTTCACGTTTGAAGATATGATGAAAGAGGTTAGGGCGAGAGTGACCGCCTCCCCTCACTGAAGGGGGCATCCCTCTTCAGCGAGGTTCGGTTCCCAGTTCATCCACCGAGCTTGCCCGCCAGCTCTTTCAGCCTTGCGGGCAGGGGCTCAGATGTCGAGGGCTTGACTTCGGGCCGGCCCGACCCTAGGCCCGCACTGCGGGCAATAACGAATACAATGATGTTATATAAATATTCCCCCACCCACCTCCCCTGCTGCACCTTTGAAAAGGCGGGAATTAGCAGCAACGATATTCTTAAAGCTCGGCTCGAAAACGCTTGGGTGATAATTCAAGCCGGCTCGGCAACTTAAGGCACTGGTACGGACCACTTCTGCCTCGAATCCGTTCACCACACTAACCCTGTACACCCTTTGCGCATCTCGTTTGGAAAGCGGTTGCAAGCAACGGTTTTATAAATGGTTGAGGAGTATGGGAAGAATGGAGGGGTAAAAATGGGTATAGAGGAAACATTAAGCTATATAAATAGCGGGCTCAAGGAAAGCATGCCTCCTGAGAAAGCTGATTCAATAACGGATACGCTGTACAAGCTTTTCGAGAGGACAAGAGCAAGGGGCACGCCCATCGTGGATTTCCTCGAGTTTTTACGCACAGAGACGGACTGGTTGAAAGCATCGTCGCCGAAAGAGGGAATGCCATTAATAGAGTATTCCGTGAATGTTGCGAAGGAGCTTTTGGAAATAAAAGGAAATGAAGGAGCGGACGTTGATGACGAGAGTTGCGTAGTCGTCGGCTTGTTCCATGAGATAGGGCTGGTGAAGATAGATTCTGAGGGATTCGAGGAGATAAAAGGCGAGGATCCTGAAGTGAGGTCTATGAGGCTTGCGTCTCGTAGCTTGCGGATCATCGCTCGTTACGTGCCGCTGACGCCGGAGGAGGCGCAAGCAATTCTGTACCACGATGTCCAAGACATCCCCGTAAAGCGGCTAAAGCTCACAGAACTGCTGCAAAAAGCCGTAGAAAAGGTAATGGGCAGTTAAGAGGTCTGTCCACCAAGCAGCTCCTCCACGGGCTTATGCCCGTATTCTTCTATTTTTACGTTTATTTGAAAGATGTCTGCTGATATCTCCCTGCCTCTAACCGATTTTCTACGTCTTATACCTCGCTCCTTCGGGCGGTAGCCCGGGCCGGTTGTCAGCAAAATCCGACGGCGTGCCGTTCCTGGCAGATCAGGACGCATCGGGAAGCCGTCCTTATCAGAACCGCCTGTGATCCTAAGTTTGTAACCCGGCAGTCCTACGACGCCGCCGTCTATCATGTCACCTATTTTCTTCCCTATGAACTCCAAGCCCCGATCGCCCTTAACTTCCACTTTGTAAGCTCTTCCGGTCTTCGGGTCCGAAACTATCACTTGGAAGTCTGGCATCTTACCCCCGTGGAGCGGATTTGCCTCAGCAGTTTAAAAAGCTTACAGTAGGAAAGGAGTCACTTTTGCGAAGTCTTCTGACGCTTGCCTGCCGCTACAGAAGGCTTGAGCTTCCACTGATACTCACCGCTCGGCGGCATCGAGCTCTGTAGGTACGTTCCTGTCGTCCTGAAAATCTCAACCTCGCTGCCACTTGGAAAGATGGCGGAGAATCTGAACGTGATCAGCGCGTCGCCGCTCCAGCGCTCGCAGACCTCAAGAACAACTGCATGTTCTCGCTGGCTTCGAATTCATAGTCGTGAAGGCGTCGCAAGCGGCGCCTGCCTTCGGTCTTTACGGCGTAATGTCTCTTGGGGTTACGATCAGGACGTCGTCGACGCCGTCGCCGTCGAAACGTACCATTCAACCTTGTCGCTTGGAGATTATACTCTCTCAAGCTTTGCGTCCCCTCTTAATGATCATTTGCCGCTTCTTGGAAATTAAGGGATGTTTGAGGGCATGCTCATTGCCGGTTACGATACGTCTCGCAGCGGGCGTTGGCAGAGCAGCTACGAGCGTCACACAAGACGACGATGCAAAACGTATCCGCACTGCGTAGTTACCCACTAGTTTGACTTTACGGGTAGGGATATAAAACTTGATGCCGTTCGAAGTGGGCGTGCGGCAGCCCCTCCTGACAAAAATATTGTCAGAGTTGGGCTTGCCGGGTGGAGCCAAGGTTTTGGAGGTGGGCTGTGGCACGAACGTGGATACAGCGCTCGAACTTTCAGAGCTTAGCTACGGTGTGTTCGTGCTTGATGTAAGCGAGACGCAAATACGGGAATACAAAGAGAAATTGAACGAGGACGCTGACGTTCACGTTCTCATAGCGGATGCTCAAGCCCTGCCTTTCAAGAGCGAATCGTTGGACTGTGTTGTCTTCTATTATGCTTTTGACTGGATCCCTATATTCGGAGGCAAGAGCGATGTGGTGGTGGAGGAGGTTTTTAAGGTTTTAAAACCAAGCGGGGTGCTCATCTCGTTTGAATATTGGGAGCGTGGCGCCGAGAGCCGGGTGGCACTCTTAAGGGCGTCAGGCTTTTCCGTAAAAGTGATAATTGAGGAGGACGAGGTAGTTGTTGTGGGGAGGAAATGACGACGGTCCGTGTTTTTGGGGGTGCGTGCAAGTTCAGCACGGTGATCGAAGCCAGAAGGGACGGGCATTCGGTGAAAGTGAGCATAAAGTCGGAATGTGACGCTGTTAATAACCTATCAAAAGAGATAAACGTCGTAAAGTATGAAGACATCTTCCTGAAAACTCGTAACGTCTTCGAGAACATCGTGTATGCATGTGCTGGCAAGCACCTGAAGCATGCGGACTGTCCGGTCCCGTGCGGCATCATGAAGGCCATACTTGTGGAATTTGGAATGCAGAGAGGAGAGCCGCCGAGAATAGAGTTCGAGTGACGCAAGCTCGGAGGCGCGCCGAACATTTCATGCCCGCAGCATGCTCGTTTTAAACGTCGCTGAGCGGGGCTGCGTGTAGTCCGACGGACGCCCTGCGGCACAGTTGAAGCGACGACGCTCGGACCGTGCTTCATCCGAGCTGGGGGCACGTGAGCCGAGCCCTGCTCAGCCGTGCCGTCACGTGTAGGCGGCTCACGGCAGGGAGCGTCCGAAAATGTGAACGACCGCGGTCCCGCCGGTGCCGCCGACGTTGTGCGTGAGTCCGATCTCGGCGTTCGTCTGCCTGCCCTCAGCGTCGCCTCGCAGTTGCAGCGCGATTTCCACAGCCTGTCTTATTCCCGTGGCGCCGAGCGGGTGCCCACAAGCTTTCAGCCCGCCTGACGGGTTTACTGGAATACGCCCGCCGATTTCTGTTTCGCCCTCTTCGACGGCACGTCCGCCCTCGCCCTTCTCAAAAAAGCCTAAGTCTTCAATAGCCATTATCTCGGCGATCGTGTAGGAGTCGTGCACCTCCGCCACATTAATGTCTGCTGGCGAAATTCCGGCGATCTTGTAGGCTTTCCTCGCCGCCACCACCGTCGCCTTCATCATTGTTAAGTCCTCACGGTCGTGTAGGGACAGGTAATCGCACGCCTGCGTCGATGCGAGGATGTAAACGGGCGTGTCGGTATATTTACGAGCGTCTTCTGCGGCGCAAAGCACGACAGCTGCGGCGCCGTCCGCCACAGGCGAGCAGTCAAGCACCCTCAGCGGGTCGGCGACGAGCGGCGAACGCAGGACGGCTTCGACGCTTATCCTGCTCCTGAACTGCGCAATCTCGTTGTTAATTGCGTTTTTGTGGTTCTTGACGGCGACGAGCGCCATCTGCTCTCTGGTCGTCCCGTACTTTTCCATGTGCGCCCTCGCCATCATTGCGTATAGAGCGGGGAGCGTCGCTCCCTGCATCGCTTCCCACTCCCTGTCTATTGCGGATGCGAGCAGCTCGTCTATCGCATTGGGGTCGGCATCCGTCATCTTCTCGACGCCCGCAGCGACGACGACGTCGTACCAGCCGGAGGCGACGGCGAGCGTCGCAACGTGTAACGCCAGCCCGCCGGAGGCGCACGCCGCCTCCACCCTGCAAGCCGGAATGTGCAGCGACGCAAGCCCCACATGATCCGCAATCAATGTTCCGATGTGCTCTTGCTGTATGAAGCTCCCGGCGCTCATGTTGCCGCCGAAGATCGCCTCTATCTCCTCGCCGCTTATCCCTGCGTCTTCTATGGCTTTTACGCCCGCCTCCACCGCCAGTTCACGGAAAGAGCGCTCCCAAAGCTCCCCGAACTTCGTGCACCCCACCCCGACTATCG
>Ga0209411_100068_pt1 | contig 10796 bp, 12 predicted proteins | sample Mar14336cmmetaG_FD_185479 | JGI IMG/M metagenome (GOLD analysis project Ga0209411, IMG submission 185479) | Marine hydrothermal vent microbial communities from Guaymas Basin, Gulf of California to study Microbial Dark Matter (Phase II) - Marker... ... | reverse complement strand
GCGCACCGAGCGGGGTCGAAGTAGCGGAGCTGCTTTGCGAGCGGGGGAAGGAACAACGGGTTGCGGTCGTCGGCTCCGGACCCGCTGGACTCTCGTGCGCGTACGAGCTTGTGCGACTCGGCTACGACGTCGTGATCTTCGAGGCGTTGCACGAGGCGGGCGGCGTCCTGACCTACGGCATCCCGGAGTTCAGGCTGCCAAAGCACGTCGTGAAGGCTGAGATCGAGCGATTGAAGGAATTGGGGGTGAAAATCGTGACCAACGTCGTCGTCGGCAGGACGATCACGGTGGAGGAGCTTTTGAGGGGTTTCGGCGCAGTTTTCATAGGCACGGGCGCCGGACTTCCGAGGTTCATGGGCATACCTGGCGAAAACCTCAACGGCATTTACTCGGCGAACGAGTTCCTCACTAGGCTAAACCTGATGAAAGCCTACAAGTTCCCAGAATATGACACGCCGATACGCGTCGGCAGGAGAGTTGCGGTGGTAGGGGGCGGGAACGTCGCCTTGGATTGCGCTCGTTGCGCTCTCAGGCTCGGCGCCGAGGAGTCTATAATCGTGTATCGAAGGACGGAGCGTGAGATGCCAGCCCGTGCCGAGGAGATAAAACGTGCGAGGGAGGAAGGTGTGAGGTTTGAGTTTCTTGCAACGCCCATCCGCTACATCGGCGAGAACGGCTGGGTGCGGCGGATGGAGTGCGTGCGCATGCGTCTCGGCGAGCCTGACGCTTCGGGGCGTCGCCGCCCTATTCCTATCGAGGGCTCGGAGTTTTTGATCGACGTGGATACCGTCGTCGTGGCTATAGGGCAACGCCCGAACGCGCCGAGCGTTAGGGGCTTAGCGGTGACGAAACGCGGCACTATCGTAGTAGATGAAGAAGGAAAGACTTCTGTGAGGGGAGTTTTTGCGGGTGGCGATGTTACGACCGGCGCCGCCACCGTGATTTCAGCAATGTCCGCTGGGAAGAGGGCGGCACTTGCCATCCATAAGTATCTTCGTGACCAACGCTGGCTGGCGGACAAAGCTTAATTTGCATGCCTTTCCTACTTGAAAAGGAGAAATGAAAACCTGTAAGAGATGCAGGAAGAAGAGGGCGGACGTGGTTCTCAGCGGCGTGCGTTTCTGCAGCTCGTGTTTCATCGAGTATTTCGAGAAGCAGGTGCAGCGTGCGATCAACGGCGAGAAGCTCGGCGTACAAATGTTCTCGAAGGACGATCGCATCCTCGTAGCAGTCTCCGGCGGTAAGGACAGCATGTCGCTCTGGAACGTCCTGAACGATCTTGGTTACGAGACTTGTGGGTTTCATATAGACCTTGGCATCGACGAATACTCTGAGGCTTCAAGAAGGGTCGTTGAGAACTTTGCAGCATCAAAGAATCTCGACTTGATCGTGGTCGACCTGAGGAAAGAGTATGGAAGGAGCTTGTTCGAGCTGGCAGCTCGTGATGCGTGCTCCGCATGCGGCTTGGTGAAGCGGTATTTGATGAACAAAGTTGCCCACGAAGAGAACTTTTCGGTGCTTGCCACTGGACACACGCTCGATGACGAGTGTGCTACGCTCCTAGGGAATTTGACGCGATGGAACTTAGAGTTTTTGCGGCGGCAGCATCCTGTCTTGGAAAGCACACACCCGAAGCTGGTGCGTAAGGTAAAACCGTTGTTCAGGGTCACCGACGAAGAAACGGCAGCGTACGCGAGAATAAAACAACTAAATTACGTGAGGGAGAAGTGTCCGCTGGCGAGAGGAGCGACGTCGCTCAGCTACAAAAATGCACTGAACGAGCTGGAGCGCCGTCACCCCGGCTTGAAAAAAGCGTTCTACCTCGGCTTCCTGAGGAACAAAGCGCTGTTCGGCAGCGATGAGGGTTTCGAGCTTAAAGAGTGTGAAGCCTGCGGCATGCCCACGGCGAACGTCGGACGTTGCGCATTCTGTAAGCTTTTGGAACGCTCAGAGCGGTGAAGATACTTGCTTTATCCTAAGCTTTACAGAGGGTTTGCTCAAAGATATTGTGGTGTCAAGAAAAGTTTAGGCGGATTACGTTTTATTGAGATGAGAATCGTCGAGGGTGATATCGTTCAGCTCGTGGACACGAAGGGACGCCGCTATCAATTTAGAGTACGGCGGGGCGCCCAATTTTCCTTCCATAAAGGCGTCGTGCCGCATGACGAGCTCATCGGATTGGAGGAAGGCAGCGTCGTAATATCATCGCACGGTGAACGCCTTCTCGTGTTCAAGCCGACGCTTGCCGAGTTCGTTTTAAAGATGCAGCGAGGCGCCCAGATCATATATCCGAAGGACCTAGCCGCCATCTTGATGCTTGCAGATGTTTTCCCGGGCGCCCGCGTTTTAGAGGCGGGCACGGGTTCCGCCGCCCTCACGCTCGCCCTACTCAGGGCAGTCGGAGAGCACGGCGTCGTCATCTCGTATGAGGTCAGGAAGGAGTTTCTCGAAGTTGCAAAACGTAACGTCGAAGCATTCTTCGGCAACATCCCAGAAAATCTCATCCTTCGCGAGCGTAATATCTACGAAGGGCTTGTCGAGGACGACAAAAACCTAGATAGGATGATTTTAGACCTGCCAGAACCCTGGCGCGTTGTGAAGCACGCAAAGGCATCGTTGCGGAGCGGTGGCATTCTCGTCGCATACAACCCTTCGATCCTCCAAATTTTCAAACTCTCAAAACGCATCAAAAAAACCGGAGGCTTCTTCATCACCGGCGTCCACGAGGTGGTTGTCCGTGCTTGGGAAATCGGGCAGCGGAGCATACGCCCCGAACACAGAATGGTGGCGCACACCGGCTTCATTCTCACCGCCCGCCGTCTGAGCGTCGCTGGGACCGAACACTCGTACTAGAGGACGGCAAGAAGATGCCAGAGCCCCTAAATCTGTGCTCGCTCGCCCGAGAGAAACCTAGAACGCGTAGCTGAGCTTTACGAGGAGCGGAGGAGAAACGAGAATTAAAAGGGAAGCATGACATTTGATACTGGCGTCTCTTTATAGATCTGTTGTTCTCCACGCCAGGAGGCGTGTCGATTAGGAAGGAATTGCTAAGCGGGGGACCCACTTGGCTATGCGACGAGCTTGCGGTGGCCAAGACCTTTAGCTCCCTCCAAGTCGAGACATAGTCCCCCTTTCTGACCTGCCTCCCGCCTAGGGCGAGGTTCCCGACACGGGCGGGCGGCGTGCGGAGACGCATCGGCTCGGTCAGGAGCCATCCGCCTGAGGGCATGCCTCAGAGCATCATCGGTAGAAAATTAGAAGGAAATAAAAATGTTTCGGGGACTTTCCTCCCCTAGAGGCTTCCAGCCCGCAAGGGGGTTGTGAGCAGGTGGCTAAATACAAGTGTGAAAGGGCGATAACGTTCTCGGACTGCTTCACATCGTATTTAGCACACACATGCAGTCCCTACCTGCCCTCTTGCAGAGAGGGCGAGAGTTGGTGACCTCCGCCCTCGCTCACGGCAAGGGGCGTCCACCGGCGGGAGGTTGGGGGGGTGTGTGTGCATATAGCGCTCCCGTCGGGCTTGGCATAAAGCCCCTGCCCACATTAGGCGTGGGCCCGTCCTAATGGGATAGACTTCATAGTATAAAATTAACTACCACCAACCTCCCCCACCTCCCCAATTCATCTCCGCCCGTCGGACGGAGCCTTCTTAGCGACTGAAGAAAGGGCTTAAGAGAGCCTCTTTAGATGTTAAAGGCTGTCTTTGGGTTTCTCATCGTTCCGCTTTTCTCCTCTTCTTCCACTCTTCGTAGCGGCGCGTTGCCTCGTCCGCTTTTTCCTTCATCCCCAGTTTACCATAGGCTTCAGCCACATGCTTCCACCACGAAGCATCCTTCTCAGCTTCCTTCTCGCAATAAACCGCATATTTCTCCAACGCGTCTCTTGCGTCCTCGGTTTTGCCGAGCTTTTCGTAGATGTTCGCGACGTCCTCCCAGAAGACGCCCTCTTCAGCGGCTTCCTTCACGTAGTAATCCAGGGCGTGCTGCCACGCCATCTTCGCCTTCTCCTCGTTGCCTACCTCCTCATAGAGCTTTGCGACGTCGTCCCAGTACCACGGCTCGCTCTCGGCATATCGGCAAAGACAGTCCGCCGCCCGCTTTTTCTCGCCCGCTTTCTTCCAAAGCTCGTACGCCTCCCTCCAATGGTAACTATCCTTCTTCCCCTCGGCGATCTTCTCATGAAGCTCTGCCGCCCTCCTAAGCTCGCCAGCACGCTCGTAGCACCACGCCGCCGACTCCGGCATGCCCGCACGCTCGTAGCACTCCGCCGCCCTCGTGTAGTCGCCACGCCTCTCGTACTTCCGAGCCGCCGCCTTGTAGTTCCCCGCTTTTTCTAAGGAGCGGGCGCTCCTCACCCTTTCGAGCGGGCTCAAGGCGGGCTCCGAGATGTACCAGAAGCCGGCGGCGGCAGCTGCAATGTAAGCCACGACGATGTACACGACGTGCAGCGGCGCCGCCCACGTGTAACACTGGTAAGCGGCGTACGCCGACGATAACAAGCCGAGGAACGATAGCATGGCGTAAAGCGGCGACCCTGCGTAAGCGAGGAGCACGAGCAACGTCGCAAAAACTATTGCAAGCCCAGCGAATCCCAAGCCTAAGATCAATCTCAGCAGGAAAAGCCAGCCGAAGCGGTAAACGATGAACGTCGCCACGCCTGCGACCGCCACCGTAGCCGTTACAAGCGCAGCCGTCAGTCTGTCCATGTTGCCTGTTTAAGGCTCGGCGAGTTAAAAAGAAAACGCTTCACGCAGGGTAAGGAGCCGTAACTCGTACCTTAAGTTTCGCGCATCGTATTCGAAAACGCCGTCCACAACGACTTTATCGCCGACGCTGAGCGTCTCGGTCACGTTGGCGTCTGCCACAACTCGCAGCTCGCACCCGCCACTCTCTACGTAAAACACGTTCGTGTAAAGCTTCGTGACACTACCAACGACGCACACCCGCCCGCCGACGTATTCCTGCGGCTTTGCTGCCACTTGCGACACGAAAACAGCAACGTGGCTCTTATTCAATAGTTCTACCTGGTCTGCAGACGTGAAAATCTCGTATTCTCCCTCATAAAGCTTAACGGTTCCCACCACACGCACTTCGTCACCGTAACCCACATTGAGCTTAATGCCCTTCCTCACGAAGACGTCGACGGAAGAACCGTTACGCCACAGCGTCAGCACGCAGGCATCGCCGCTTACGACCCTAACGTCAGAAACCGCGCCCTCCACCTCCACGTATCTTCCCTCATAACTTGGAATTTCCTCTATTTCAACTTTTACGGGGGCAACGAGCGTCGAAATCCAGTAAAGAAAAACTATTCCCGCAACGGAAAATGCGACGACGATCTTACTGATTGTGGAGGGGTCCATGCTGGAAGATAATATTTTCCGAAAACTTCTTAAAAAGTCCCATTTCATAAACCTTGATGCCCCGGTATTTGGTGGAGGGGGAGTTCCGGACGGGAAACAAATGGCAGAAGTTTCGTAAAGAGGTGGAATGTCTCAGCGAGAAGCTGGCAGTTGAAAAAGTTCTGTCGATAATGGGCAGCAAGCACCGTCTAAAGCGAAATATGATACGAATAAAGAAGGTCGTTCAGCAGGACGGCGAGACGACAAGCTCCATGAGTATGGCATCCTCATCCCCGTAATATCTTGGCGACCTCCCAACCCGCTTAAACCCCAATTTCTCATAGAATCTTTGCGCACCTACATTACTCTCTCGCACTTCTACGAACGCCCTCCCACCCGACGCCCCCAGCACCTCACGCACAAGTGCCGTGCCTACACCATGACGGCGGTGCTCCCTTGCCACCGCTATGGATACTATGTGCCCGTCGTCGTAGAAAATGACATACCCCAGAACCTCGCCACTTTTGTCGTCCTCATAAACTAAAAAGTTATCAGGGAGTTTTTTTGCGTAATACAGAAAGGTATACCTGCTGTAGGAGGATTTTGGGAATGCATCACGCTCTATTTCAAGTATCCTAGGCAAGTCTTCTCTTCTGAACTTCCTTATCATTCAATCTAAGTTAAACAGTGAAAGCATCAAAAATTTTGTGTAGTTCAGCAGATCATCGATGCGGACGTTCTCATCGGGTGCGTGCGCGTTGCTCTCAACAGAACGCCCAACGCCAAATGCGCACGCTTTTTGCTTCGTCTTCTTAACGGCGTAGGCGACGTCTAAGCTCCCTTGCACCCCTATTATTTCCATTTCTCTGTGAAACGCCGCTGATGCATTGCGCCGCACCTCCTCTACGAAGCTGTCGTTAGGATCGGTGAACATCGGCGGATACATCGGCTTAAACTCCCATCTTGCTCTTATCCCATGCTTTTCCGTCGCCCTTTTGAAATGCTCCTCAAGCTCATGCAGAACTTCTTCAAGCGGCTCCTCCGGGAGGTAACGGCGGTCACCCCGTAGTTCGCAACGCTCGGGAATCACGTTTTCCTTGACGCCTGCGTTCATCATCGTGACGTTGAACACAGCTCGCATTCTCTCAATGCCCGTGAGTTCCCTTAAAAACGGACTACAGGGCATTTTCGAAGTCCGTTGCTCAATCGTGCCTTTCAGCCGCATCAGCTCGTTCAGCAGCAAATTCGCTTTCTCTATGGCGTTCTCCCCGATGAAGGAATACGAACTGTGGCAGGATTTTCCGAAAATCTCGGCTTCCCAAACTATTATTCCGTTTGTCGCCACGCAGACGCCGTCGTTGTCCCCATCCATACACAAGAAGTATTTTCCAGTGAGGAAGCCTGCATCCGCAAGGTAACAAAGTCCTGAATAAGGACCTACCTCCTCATCAGTAGTCAGGACCACCTCTAACTCGCGTTTCTGCTCAAGCTCCAGCGTCTCAGCAACGCTTAACGCCGTTAATAGACATGCCACCGCCCCTTTCGAGTCGGCAACGCCACGTCCATAGACTTTATCGTCACGCACTGTAGCTTCGAAGGGATCGGTGTGCCAGCCGCTGCCTGCAGGTACGACATCAAGATGCGTGTACACGGTGAGGCGTTCCTTCGCTCCCGCACCGCTCTTGGCATCACGACGCGCCACCAAATTAACGCGCTCGCCCCGCAAGCACTCCTGTTTTTGTCTCGTCTCGTAAACCTCCTGCGGCATTTCAACCTTTTCGCATTTAAAACCGAAAGCCTCAAACTTTGGGATCAGGAAGTCGATGATCTCATTATAATTCTCACCCGGCGGCACGTCCGTGCGTATCGCAACGAGCTTCTTCAGCAGACTCAGCAGTTCACCTCTCTTCCCTTTTACCTCCTCATCTATCGTCGGCATGTAGCTACTTTCTCCAAGATTTAATTTAATCTTTCAGTCGTAGCGGCGTTCTGAGCCCTTTCTGGCGTTCCACGAACACAATATTTATATACTGTCATCGCTTCAAGGGAAGAGTGATGCGGAGAAGGCGTCGGGTCTTAAGTAAGAACGTCAGGACAGTGCGGCTGATAGAAGAGCTGAAGAGGAAGTCAAAGGAGGAAGGTGTAGCGCTCTGGAAGGACGTGGCGGAGCGTCTCGAGAAGCCACGCCGCCGATACGCGGAAGTAAATCTCAGCAAGATAAACAGGCACTCTAAGGACGGTGAGATTGTGTTAGTGCCGGGCAAGGTCTTGGGCAGCGGGAAGCTTGAGCGCAGGGTCACCGTCGCAGCGCTCAGTTTCAGCAAGAGCGCCTACGAGAGCATAAACGCCGTCGGGAGGTGCATGAGCATAGAGGAGCTTATGAGGGAGAATCCCAAAGGTTCAAACGTAAGGATAATGGCGTAGGGGTGCTAAAGATGTCTAAGGACGGCGAGGAGAAGGTAATAGATGCGGAAGGCCTCATCTTAGGGAGGTTGGCGAGCATCGTTGCAAAGCGTCTGCTGAGCGGCGAGCGGATCACAATAGTGAACGCTGAGAAGGCGGTGATCAGCGGCTCCCGCGAGATGGTCTTTGAGACATATAAGAGGAAGAGAGATAGGGGCTCGAAAGAAAAAGGTCCATATTTCCCAAAAATGCCTGATAGGATTTTAAGAAGGACAATAAGAGGTATGCTTCCGTACAAGCAGGCGAAAGGTAGAGAGGCTTTTTCAAGGCTTCGTGTTTATATAGGGGTGCCTGAAGAATATGTTAATAAGGATAAAGAGAAGATAAAGGAGGCGAGTATGGAAAGGCTTAAGCATTTGAAGTTTGTCACGCTAGGTGAAGTTGCTGAGCATTTAGGGTGGGCTCCTAGGACTAGGACTGGGACTGGGATACGGACACCAAAGACAGAAGGGTGAGCAAAATGCCCCAGCGGATTGTAAATACTGTGGGGAAGAGGAAGACGGCGGTTGCGAGGGCGACCATTAAAGAGGGGCGGGGCATGGTGAGAATAAATAAAATGGCTCTTGACGCCATACAGCCGGAAGTAGTTAAGGAGAAAATTTTGGAGCCACTCATGATAGCTTCGGAAGTTTTGGGCGACGGAGGGCTCAGAGACGTTGATATAGAAGTGAGGGTGGAAGGAGGTGGTTTCATGGGACGAGCCGAGGCGATAAGAACGGCAATCGCTCGTGGGCTTGTGGAGTGGACGGGCAGCGAAGCTTTGAGGGAGGCGTTCCTGCGGTACGATCGAAGTCTGCTGATAAGCGATGTCCGGAGGAAGGAGCCAAAGAAGTATGGCGGGCGTGGTGCGAGGGCGAGGCGACAGAAGTCATATAGGTGATGCTCATGATGATCCCGGTGCGTTGTTTCACATGCGGCAAGGTCATAGCGGATGTCTGGGAGGAATACAAGAAGAGGACAGAACGTGGGGAGGATCCGAAGACCGTGCTTGACGAGCTTGGCGTCCGGAGGTATTGTTGTAGGAGGATGCTGCTGACGCATGCCGAATTGATAGATGAAATCGTCCCATATCTGTGAGGGGTCGTGGGGTAGCTTGGACATCCTGCGGCGTTCGGGACGCCGTGACCTGAGTTCAAATCTCAGCGACCCCACCATTTTACTCCTTTTACGACCTTGACGGGCGAGGAAAGTTATTTCAAAGGGAAATACACGAAGTACGAAAAGGCAAGGATAATAGGGGCTAGGGCGCTGCAGATAGCGATGGGGGCGCCCGTGCTTATTGAGACCAATGAAACCGACCCTATCGAAATAGCGATCATGGAATTCGAGCTGGGAGTGATTCCGATAACAGTGAGACGGCGGAAGCATTGAAAATGCTGGCTGAAAGCAGCAACAAGTACGTAACTTTTTCAAAAAACGTTTTCATACCTGTAACTAACGTTTGCAGGAATGATTGTGCGTATTGCGGCTTCAAAGCGAGGCATCTCAGAGACGCTTACCTGCTCGACGAGGCTGAAGTTTTAAAGCTCCTAAGGGGAGCGCGGCATAGGGGTGCTACTGAAGCTCTTTTCACGCTTGGCGAGAAACCCGAACTTTCGAGAGAGTTCCCGCAGTACAAGGATTGGCTGAAAGAGCTTGGTTACAGCTCAACGCTCGAATATTTACGAGCGCTCTGCGAGCTCGCCGTGCGTGAAGGTTTGCTGCCACATACGAACGCTGGAGTTCTCAGCTATGAGGAGCTGCGTTATCTGAGGGACGTTAATGCATCTATGGGCTTAATGCTTGAGACCGTCGCCCGCGTACGTGCGCACGAGAGGTCACCGGGGAAGAGGCCTGAGCTACGTCTCAAGACCATCGGAGACGCTGGAAAACTGAGAATCCCGTTCACAACGGGCATTCTTGTGGGCATAGGTGAAGCGTTTTCAGACATTATCGCCTCACTTGAGGTCATAAAAAGACTCCATGAGAAATATGGGCACATCCAAGAGGTGATAATACAGCCATTCCTCCCGAAACCAAACACGCCGATGTGCAACGAAACGTCGCCGAGCATTGAGCTGATGAAGCGGGTGGTGGTCACTGCCCGCCGGATACTGCCAAAAGACGTCGCTATCCAAATACCGCCGAACCTAGTTCCGTTAGAGAGACTGAAGGAGTTCTTAGAGCTAGGAGCGTCCGACCTCGGTGGGATCTCCGAGGTTACTTTGGATTATATCAACCCCGAGGCGGCATGGCCAAGCGAGAATGAGCTTGAAGCTGCGGTGAAGCCTTTCTTGCTCAGAGAGCGTCTTCCTATATATCCTAGGTTTGTGAGGCGTGGCTGGTACGGCGAAAGACTCTCAACACTCATAGAAAGGTATTCGGACGAGGAGGGATTTAAGAGGCGCGACGTTAACTGCCGCTCGAACAGCGGATAAGTGACCTGGTCGCCTACATCTCACACAACTTAAATTCAGGCTCATCCCAGGCGGACGCTCAAGCGCTCCTTTCAGCCCTCATAGCTCACCCTTCGCACCGGCACATCGTTGCTATGAGAGCCTTGGGGAACACTTGAGGAGCTCGGCGTGGCATCCACCTCACTCTGTTCATCGACTTCATCGCCACAGCTTCATCATTGTTATGTGTTAGAGTGTGAGAAGTTATATAAACTTATCAGTTACTGTTGCGTGCCTCCTCGCTCACGCAAGGGGCGTCCACCGGCGGGAGGTTGGGGGTGTGGTTCAGAATGAACCGCTCCCTCGGGCGGGGTCACCGCAGCCTGCCCGCAGGATATACCCACGGCTCGTTCCGAACTCACATCATCTTCGGATAAATTAACTGCCTCCAACCTCCTCTAATTCATCCCGCCCTCAGGACGAGCCCTCTTAGCGACTGAAGGTAAAAAAGCTCAAAAGAACGAGCCGCTCCAGCGCCAGGTTGCGGAGCTTCCGATGGTATAAGTGCTCCAGGCGACTTGTTGAGCCACTTATCGAGAATGTTGTAAGCGTTG
>Ga0209411_100067_pt1 | contig 10982 bp, 10 predicted proteins | sample Mar14336cmmetaG_FD_185479 | JGI IMG/M metagenome (GOLD analysis project Ga0209411, IMG submission 185479) | Marine hydrothermal vent microbial communities from Guaymas Basin, Gulf of California to study Microbial Dark Matter (Phase II) - Marker... ... | reverse complement strand
GGGATTGTACGACGGGATCCCCCGCCCCTCCGCGATCCGCTTCGCCGCCTCGATAAACTCCGCCTTCCGCCTCGACTGACGACGACCCCCGTACTTATGAAACTTCGAGTCTTTAAGCTCCGACGGCAAGACTCCGTACGTCTCCTCAAGAATCTTTAAAAATTTCTTCTCCATCCCGGCAACCCTCCTATTTCCCGTTTATTAAGTCGGGTCTAAGCCCACCCAGCACCCGCAGCTCGCCTATCCGCTTCACGACCTTCATAAGCTCGTCGGCGACGGTCGGCGGCACGTGATCGAAGCGATAGACGGTCGCCATCTTCTTAAGCTCCTCTTCAGGTAGCGGCGGACCCACAGGCACTGGCTCCTCAAGCGGCACGGACTGCTGCGTCTTCACGTAGACGACCTCACCCCGCTCCTTGTCGTATATATAACGGCGGCGGGCGTCGAACATCAAACCGTCCTCGTCGAGGCGGAGCGAGAAGCCGTGGACGGTGATCGAACGCAGAGCGCAGCGTGCCGTGTCGAACATTTCCGTCTCCAGCAGCATCTTCGCCACCCGGTCGATGTCGCGCTCCCTCATTTCGAGAAGCATGCGCCCTGAGTACGCAAGGGAGTCAAAACCCCGGAACTCTCTGTTCGTCGCATATATCCGGAAGCGGAGCCACGGCGGCAGCGGCGCAAAGTGCTGAGAGTCCGTAAACTGAATGTAACGAATACGGTCGCCGTGTCGGGCACCGTCGGTAGGCTCTACAAGCTCCTTTATCGGGTCAGGCGGTTCCTTTATCTCATCTAATGGGGGATGTACGCTAGAGTATGCCATTCCTGGCTTCCTGTGCCCCAAAAGCTTCACGATGTCGTCATCTGAAATCTCTCTCAGTTTCTTAGGCTTAAAATCCGGGTCAAGCCATTTGCGACGACGCTCCGCAATCTCATCAGTACCTGGATATGGAATTCCTACCATCTTACCACCTCACAACTTATCTTTAATCTCAGAGGCAGCCTCCGCCACGTATTTTATCGGCTGTTTCATCTCAGGCGGTAGTACGTCCCTTATCTTCATGTAGACTCCTGATGTCAGCTCCGGCGTGAACGTCTGTGTCCCGGCATCCATACACATCCCGGCGACGATACATGGCGCTATGAAGCCCCGTGAATGTCTGAGTAACGGACCTGCTGGCGCATAAGCGCCAGGACCGGCGCCGCCGTATATGTTGTGCGTGTAGAAAGCGAAACCTATCGAGGTCCCGAGCACACGCCCGAAATCTAGGTCAGGTAGCCCCGTTGCCAACTTTATTATGTCGTTAAAAGCGTTTATCGTCGCCGGGGCGCCCTGCACTGCTCGCATAGCGCCGCAATTCACAATCACGGCGGCGAGTTGTCCTGCTGCCATATAGGCATTCCACAGGCAAGCGTCGTCGGTCTTGTAGATCTTAAAGCCTGACGGAAGTGTCTCCTTGACTTTGATCACGCCGTCTTCTTCAGCTCGTCTTATCAGGCTAAGAATCACGGTACCTATCGTACCGTCCTTCCCGTTTTCCTTAACAAGCTCGTATACCAAGTTATTTGCATTCAATCCCTGATATGCAAGCCTTAACAGATGATAGCGCTCGTAAACCGGATGGATGGCGTCGCCGCTGTCGAACATCGCCAGCGTCTCAAGGATCGCAGAAAGCGCCACGCCGTTAAGCGTGTTCTTATTAGTGATGGCTACGATGTCGTTCACCATGTTCGTACGGAACGCAAGACCGACGCCGTCGAGCGCCGGCGGCCAGCCGCGTAACAGCCCTGTGACGGCGCCGCGCAGCGTTATCGACTGTGGATACCTGCCGAAAATTGCCGACTTTATCACGTTGGAGCCGTTGAACGGTGTTATGTTGAAAAGCTCGATAATGGCGTGCGCCGTCGCGACTCCAACGTTCACGGTCGCAGAAGCCCAATCGCTCGCCATGTACATTCGGAGGGTAGGCACCTGCACAAACAGAATTTCGCCACCACCGAGCACATGCACGCTCGTGTCGTCATCGTCGCTCACCCGCACGTACCTATCAACAAGCTCGGCGATCTTCTCGGCGTTCTCTACGATCGGGAGGTCGAGCTCGATACCTGGGATTTGACACTCATCGCCGACGCCCATTTCTCCACCCATGCGTCCGGAGCGTAATGAATCCTCAATCCTCCTCAAATTCACGATCACCGAACGCTTGAACGTTTCACAAATCTTCTTTATCGCCGGGTTATGCAGCGGGCTTATCGCGTCCAGCGGAATATCTTCCGCAATCCGCTCGCCCCGCTCATCGTGTAGGTCTATCCTATCTGGATGCCTAACAGCCATGTTGTCACCCCTATTCTTTCTGATTTATCAACTAATAAAATTACCTTAAAGGCAAACAAATTACCCTGAAAGTACTGTGAGAGTTGCGGCGCGTCCCGACGTTGCCTCAAATTTTGTAATGATAAAATTCTAATAAGACGAGGAGAAACCAAAGGAGATGGAGATAAAAATAGCCCAAGTATCTTGCGGGACGGTTTACGGCAACGTGCAACATGAGATCGAAGCGGCGGCGAGAGCCGTCGGCGCCGAGATTTTCGTGCCTGAAGTCTCTCTCGATTACGCCCGTGAGAAGGAGAAGGAATTCGGGTTCGACGTGCGGAGCGAGGGTCTAAGGATCGCGTTGGCAAGAGGCTATGCCGTCGCCGAGGGTCTTTGCGACGCCGACGCCGTGTTCATCGCAACCTGCCACAAATGCTCGCGGGGCGCCATCGTCAGGACGGAACTGAGGAAGATAATACAGGAGAGGGCGGGGCTGCCCGTGGTCATGTATCCATTTACGGAGAGGACGAAAGCCGGCGAGCTGCTGACGCGGATGGAAGCGTTGGTGACGATCGTCACGAAGCGGCACATCCTGGAGCGTAACAAGCAGGAGGGGCTGACTGCAGGCATAGATTCGGGCTCGACGACGACGAAGGCGGCGATCATGCAGGACGACGAGGTCCTCGGCGCCTTCTGGACGCACACCACCGACCCGGTGAAGACGGCAGAGAAGGTTTTTGAGGAGGCGTTAAAGCGGGCGGGCGTCCGCCGCGAGGAAATAGAGGCGTTAGGCACCACGGGCTACGGGCGGCACATCGTCGGAAAGCACTTCAAGGCAGATCTCATCCAAGAGGAGCTGACGGTGAACTCGAAGGCTGCGATGTATCTGGCTGGGCTTTTGAAGGGCGATTGCATGGTCATCGACATCGGCGGCATGGACAACAAGATAATAACGGCGAGGGACGGCATCCCCGACAACTTCACGATGGGCGGGATTTGCGCCGGGGCGTCGGGACGCTTCCTCGAGATGACCGCACGGAGGCTCGGCGTGAGCGTCGAGGAGCTCGGGAAGCTCGCGCTCGCCGGCAGCCCCGAGAAGGTGAAGATGGACAGCTACTGCATCGTCTTCGGCATTCAGGACTTGGTGTCGGCGTTGTCAAGGGGCGCCCGCCGCGAAGACGTCGCCGCCGCCGCCTGCTACTCCGTCGTCGAGCAGGTCAAGGAGCAGCTGCTGCAGGAGATCGACCTGAGGCAGCCCGCCATCGAGGTAGGAGGGACGGCGCTCGTCGCCGGCGTCCCGAAGGCGATGAGCGACGTCTTGGGCTTCGACGTCATCGTGCCGAAATACCCACAGTATATCGGAGCGATCGGCAGCGCGCTGCTGGCGTCGTCATTTAGGTAAAAGGAGTATAACGGACGGCAGTAAGCGTATAAGGCATAGGCATAATGCCCAGTTGGAAAATCCACGACAAATGGGCTGCGGTACCGGATATTAACGAGAAGATTTCTAGGGAGATAAATGCCGAAATCGATAGCATTGATGACCCGACGTTCCACGATCATAGAGAGTCATAACCCAGGGCAGGTGGGAGCTCACTTACCTTCAGCTCGTGCTGCAGAAGACTTGGAAAAAGTATCACAGTGACGAAGCCGTCAAGGCGTTCCTCCTGCACCACATTTTGGACTATACTGCCACACCACCTTACTCTTTTAAATCTCGTGAGTTACCTGATCAAAGCTTAAAGGAGGAAGCTGAAACACTGTTAGAAAGAGAGCTGAAAAATGTAGTCCTTAAGGCATGTGAGGAAATAAGGGGGCTTTTAGGGTGCATGGGAAAGGAAATTCTCTCTGACATAATGCCTGAAATGGGCGAGTGGTTTGAATAGCAAAATGAAACTTAATTTTGGCAATTAGAATTAGAAATAGAACCCCTGAAAGTGCAAAGAGACTTTGCTTGAAATGTAGGGGGTTCTCCCTCACGGTTTGAGGCAGGACGGATGCCTTGATACACCTTTTAAGAGTTGAGAGGCTTGAGGGGCTAGGAATTCTAATTCTACATCCCATCCGCTCTTTCTTACACGGCGCCGTCTTTGCTCCTTTCCACTGAGCTCTTTTTGGAGCATCTTCGCCTCTCTCGTGGCATGTGAGAGTATATGCGTATCGAAGTGCGCTCTCAAGGCGGCGGTGAAGCCCATGATGTCGAGCGGCGGTTTTCGGGCTGAGCGAGCCTTATCGCAAACGGCGGCGCCCCTGCGAGCTTCCCCGCGCAACCCCTCGCCCCCTTGCGGTCGGGCGGCGCTGTCACGAGCCCGATGCGTTCCGCCCCTCGCATCGAACATCTCGCCGAGGAGCAAAAGCCCCTTCGCCTTATGTCACGACGGGCGCCGAGCCTCGCATTCTCCGCCGCAATGACAATATCGCACATGCTCGCTAGAATCAAACCGGCGACGACGCATAGCCGCTCACCGCCGCAACCACCTGCTCCTCGCAGCTCCAGACGTGGACGTGGAGCATCCGCTCAAAGTCCTTCTTCTCCTCGGCTCGAACCATTACCTCAGGAGCGTGAGAGGCGTCCATCTCGTCAGGGTCGTAGCCCGATGAGACACCCGCCCGCCGCCCGCCAGCACGACCGCACGCACGCCGCCTCAGCTTCCGCCTTGCTCGACGCATCGTCTGGCTCCTCAGCCTTACGCTCAGAGCGTTCGGTCTCTCAGAACAATTTAGTGAGATTACCGCTCCTTCTCGTATAGTTGTTTTAACCAAGGTCAAGGTTTTAGACCAAAACGGCTCCCGCCGGAGGGCGCCGTCGTGCGGGCGAGCCGCCTCGCCAGCTCCAGCTCCTGCGGCGTGTTCACGTTCACCGCGAGCAGCGGGTCGTCGAATACCAGAACCGTCGAGCTTTCGGAGCGGGTGACGACGTTCAGACCGCACGCCACGAGCCTCACGGGCTGGGCGTCGCCGCCTCTGACCCGAAGCTCGAACACGTACGAAGGTTCGAACCCCCTAGGCACGAGCTCCAGAGGCACCGCCGCCGTTATGCTTTTCCCCGCATGCTCGCCGGAGGACGCCCGGACGAGCCTGTTCACGTGCCACGGCTTGAGGAACGGCAGGTCGCAGGCGACGCTCACGAAAGCCCGGAACCTTCTTAGGAGGGTTGAGATGTCTTCGTGGTAGCCACGCCCCGCCGTCTCGACAACGTCGTAGCCACGACGCTCGCAGTACTCCCACGTCTTCGGGGCGTTCCTCGAAACCGCCACGCAGAAGCCGTCGAGCTCCGAACGCTCCAGCACGCTCGCCACGATGTCCAGCATCCGCACGCCGCATATCTCCAGAAGCGGCTTCTCCACGCCGCCCATCCGGCTGCCCCTGCCGCCTGCGAGGATGACGCCTTTCATCCCCTCACCCCTTTACCCCCCCTCATCTCGGCTCAAGGCGGCGCCCACGCCAGCAGGTGCTTGTTCCCGATGTTCACGTTGTTCAGGTGCCTCTTCGCAGCCTTATAGCAGCGCTCGACCTGCGAGCGGGGCGTTATCGGCAGGTCGTCCATGTGGAAATCCGGGTGGAAGACGAGCAGCGAATACGGGATGTCGGGGTTCAGGCTCGCTATGAACTCCGCTATCTTCCCGACTTCCTCCTCGTCAACGTAGTACGGGACGAGGAGCGTCGTCGCCGTGAGCACCGGCGGGTTCGAGCCTTCGAAGAAGTCCCTGGCTATCATCTCGAAGTTTTCAAAAGCCCTGCGGTTCGACACGCCGCTCAGCGCCAGACTCAGATTCTCGTCGAAAGCCTTGAGGTCGAACTTCACGATGCCGCCGCTCTCGAGGGAGAGCGCCGCCGCCTTCCGCACGAGCGAGCGGTTGCCGCAGCCGTTCCACTCCCAGCAGATCCGCGGCTTCCGGCGCACGCCGCCGTCGCCCACGACGCCCTCCCTGATGAGCATTTCCGACGCCTTTATCGCAAACGGGAGCTGCGGCTCCGGGCTGCCGCCGAAGTAGCAGACGCAGTACGCCCTCCTGTTGTTCCTGATGCCGGAGACGAAGTCCTCGAGCTTCACGAGCGGCGCCCGCCAAAGCTCCTTATGCGACTCGTTCTGGCAAAAAAGGCAGTCGAAGTTGCAGCCGTAGAAGAAAACGGCGACATTAACCATCCTCTTTGCGGCGCCCGCCTGCGAGCCGGGGCAGAACCACGCCGCACAGCAGTTCGTCGGCAGCGGGTCCTCGTAGGCGTGGAGCATGGCGTAGCCCTTGGGGAAGATGTTTTTAAGCTTCCCGTCGGCGTTCTCCCGTACGCCGCAGTAACCACGCTCCCCCGGCGCCAAAACGCACTCGTTAGCGCACAGCCTGCAGCGCCTCGCACCTGCAGCGCCAACGCTTCTTGGCGGCTCCGCCGGCAATGCATACACGGCTCTCGCACGCTCGTGCCCACGCCTCGCATGCTCCAGAGCCTCTTCGGGACGCTCCCGCACGCAGGAGACGCAGACGCCCAGAGCCTTCGCCGCTCCGCCCCGCCCGCAGATCCGACACTCCATCTCCGCTCACTCTTCGCTCCTCATTTAAGCTCTCCACGCCCACGCTCCGCACTCGCCCACGCCCCGCACTCCCTGACGACGACCACTATCGCCGCAGCCGCTTCCCGACGGGTCTGAAGGCGCCGCACGCCTCGCACTTCAGCATCAGAACCCTTTCTTTCGTGCGCACGAGCTGCGTGTCCGGCTTCCCGCACTCCGAACACAGCACGTAATCCTCGACGTATCTCCGTATTTGTTTCGCAACGTCCTCCTTCGAGAAGCGTCCTTGGAAGATCGCTCTATCACCGTCTATCTTCCCGGCGGTGCCGAGCTCCCGCAGCAGGAACTTCATCACGTGCTCCTGCTCCCTGTTTATGTAGTCGCAGACGCTCGCAAAGTTGTCGAAAACCGTGGTTTTGCCCTCGATGAAGACTCGTACCTCCGGAATATTAAATCTCGTGTCCTCGACCTTCATTTCAGGCATCCTAGCTAACGCCCTGTCGAGCATCTCTTCGTACTCCGTCGGTCTCACCCCCTCATTCATTCTTCGCAGCCCAGCTTAACTAAACTAAGCCCCGATAATTTAGGGTCACCTATTTAAATACAGGTGCCCTAAACAGCAAGGAATGGGTCAAGTAGTCCCGCTCAGCATGCTGGCGGAGAATGAGGAAGGGCGGGTCGTCTCGGTTAGGGGTGGTTACGGCTTCGTGCGACGCCTCGCAGAACTCGGCTTGAACCCCGGCGTCAAGGTCAAAATGCTGAGAGCGACGAACGGCGGACCGCTCCTCATTCATGTCCGAGGCTCAAGGATCGCACTCGGGCGAGGCGTCGCTATGCACGTCCTCGTCGAGGTGGAAGGTTGAGCCGTGAGATTTTAGTGGCGCTAGCGGGCAACCCTAACGTTGGGAAGAGCACGCTTTTTAACCTCCTCACCGGTTTGCGGCAGCATGTCGGAAACTGGCCCGGCAAGACCGTAGAGCGGCGGGAGGGACTCTGTAAGCACGAAGGGCGGACGCTCAGAATTATAGATCTGCCAGGCACGTACAGCCTCACCGCATACTCTGAGGAGGAGCTAATTGCTAGGGATTTCATAGTCAAAGACCGTCCTGATGTTGTTATCGATGTCGTGGACGCCTCAAATCTCGAAAGAAATTTGTATCTGACCCTTCAACTCTTGGAGCTCACCGACCGGGTGGTCGTTGCGTTAAACATGATGGATGTCGCCGCCTCCGAAGGCGTCGAAATCGACGTGCGGCGGCTTTCCGAGATTCTTGGCGTGCCTGTTGTTCCGATAGTCGCGGATAAGGGCTTGGGCGTTGATGAGCTCCTGCGAGCGGCGGTGGCGGTTGCTGAGGGCGAGATAAGAACACGACCATACAAGACGGATTTCGGGACGCACATCGAACGCCAGATAGGCGAGCTGGAGACGCTGCTTGCAGGCGAAGGCGAGAGTTTGGAGTATCCAAGGAGATGGTTTGCAGTCAAGCTTTTGGAGAACGATCCCGTGGTGGTAGCGGCTGCAAAGCGTCTAGGCATCGGCATGGAGCTTTTGCGGCGGCTTGAGGAGCTACGGAGTGCAGAAATTCACCATAACTTCGAGATTGAGCTCGTGGACAAGCGTTACGAGCAAATAAGCCGTATCGTAAAGGAAGTGCTTAGGCGGAGGAAAACAACTCTTGGGCAGGAACTCACGGACAGAATCGACAGAATCGTCACGCACAGAATCTGGGGGCTGCCTATCCTTTTTGGCATTTACGGTTTCGTCTTTTGGGCGACATTCTTCCTGAGCCGCCCTTTGGTAGATGCCCTTGAGGTGTTTTTTACATGGCTCGGTGCGCTCCTTGTGGCTAAGAACGCGCCAGCGTGGCTCGTCGACGGCGTCGTCGGTGGCGTCGGCACGGTACTTACGTTCCTGCCAGTGATTGCGATCTTTTTCCTCCTGTACGCCATCCTTGAAGACTGGGGTTATATGGCGAGAGCCGCCTTTGTCATGGACAAGTTCATGCATACGGTTGGCCTACATGGTAGAGCGTTTCTCTGTCTGCTTTGCGGCTTTGGCTGTAATGTCCCGGCGATCATGGCAGCGAGGACGCTCGCCGACAGCCGTGAAAAGCTGATAACGGTGCTGATAAATCCATTAGTACCGTGTAGCGTGCGTCTCGGCGTCCTTGCGTTCATCACGTCGGTGTTTTTCAGCGGCGTTCTCGCCACGGCGGTCATGCTCTCGCTCGTGGCGCTTAGCCTGCTCTTAGTCGCAGCTTCCGCCTTACTCTTCCGTCGCATCCTGCTGCGTGGTGAACATCTGCCGTTCATCATGGAGATGCCGCCTTATCGTACGCCGACGGTGAGGAATGTGCTGTTGTATGCATGGGAGCGTATTAAGGCGTTCGTCGTGAGGGCGGGCACGCTCATAGTCGTTGTTTCCGTCTTGATGTGGTGGCTCATGTCAACCGGTCCTGGCGGCGGCTTTTTCGGCGTTGGCGGCAGTATTCCGCTCGAAGAGTCGTATGCAGCCAGACTTGGCATGTTTTTCGAGCCGCTGGGCAGGCTTTGCGGCTTTGATTGGCGGGTCGTCGTCGCCTTGATGTTCGGCTTCCTTGCGAAGGAGCTAAGTGTGGCGACGCTTGGCGTGCTTTACGGCGGAGGGGAGGAAGCTTTGAGAGCCGTACTGCCGACGGTATGGTCTCCACTTCTTGCTTATACGTTTTTGGCGGTGCACATGATCTATGTGCCGTGCGTTGCCACCGTTGCTACAATGCGGAAGGAGACGAACAGCTGGCGCTGGACGCTTTTCGGTGTAACATATTCGTTGGTGTTGGCGTTCTTAGTCGGCTTACTCATATATAATGCTGGGCGGTTGTTTTTATGACTGGCACAAGAGCGAGCTAGTAAACACGCTGGAAAAAGTATGTGAGAGCGAAGAAGCATGAAGAAAAAGGGTGCGGCTATCATGTGATTCACCAAATGCGAGCTTCGCGCTGCTGCCGACGCCTTTTTAACTGATAAGGCGCGCCGCTTAGGCTGCTCTGCTCTTTACACGCTCGTCACGACGCTGGACTTGACTATTAGCAGCACTATTTTGCTATTATACTATGCATGTCCCAGAGTATAGATGCCTCTTCTGAAGTCCATCCAGAAGGCAAAGCGCGGCGCGTCGGTGTTTTCAACGGCGGTGAGATTATCAGGACTGTTGAAAAGTCGTTCTATATCTCTTCCACACTTCCCACCGCTGTCGTTTTTCCTCGCAGCTCCTTAAAGCAGACCTCTCTAACGCTCGGCTTTAGTCTTTAGTCGTACCTGCATGCTCTCTTTTAATCCTCTGAAGGGCAGCCGCTCCATATACCAGATGCACGGAAGTCTCACCTCTCTAATTTCGGATTCTACAAGTTCGATCTCGACGCCTGTGCCGCCTCCTGCGGGCTTGACGAGGATATCAAAGCTTTCAAAGCGCTTCGACGAGACGAAGAGCATAAAGTAATGCCGGTAGTTATGTAGTTCCCACTCCAAAACTTTGATGTTGCGGCGGTGGAACTCCGCAGGGTGTACGAGCCGCAGCTCCTCCGGGCTCACGACAGGCTCGTATCTTATCCTCGTGCGAAGGACGCCGCCGGTGTCCCGGGCTGCCACCACGTATTCCTTCTCTTCACCGTCGTGCAGCACTCTCGCTCGGTAAAAAGGCTTGCCATTGGACGAGCCTCTGAAATTTGAAACCACCTCGAAGGGAATAGTGTCCCTAGAAATGAGCCCGGAGTCCGTCATCGCAGCGTGGAGTTCGTCAGCGGTCTCTTCGAAGAGCAGCGATGCCGAAATGCCGATAGTAAACTGCGGCTTCTTCGGCGTGCCGTAGTTGCGGAACTCCTTGATACGGATCTCAAGATGCTTCGGCTCTAGCAACACAGTCATCGCCTTTTCTCCAACAATACTTCACGTACGTTCCACCACTTCAAACTAATTTGCTCCTTCAGGAATAATTTTCGGAATAGGCTTCCAGTGTTGAACTCGGCTCCTTACAAAATGTCGCTAAGAAAGCCCTAAGGGATGAATCAGGGGAGGCGGGTGGGGAAGTTTATGCTTTGAGCCGATTTTATCGAGACGAGGCTGGCTAAGGCTCCGGTCAGGTGCGTGAGCCGCCCGGAACTTCGGCTCCGAGCGGCGCTCTAGGGC
>Ga0209411_100066_pt1 | contig 11004 bp, 10 predicted proteins | sample Mar14336cmmetaG_FD_185479 | JGI IMG/M metagenome (GOLD analysis project Ga0209411, IMG submission 185479) | Marine hydrothermal vent microbial communities from Guaymas Basin, Gulf of California to study Microbial Dark Matter (Phase II) - Marker... ... | reverse complement strand
GTAAGCGTGCGCTCAAGACGCCGGTCTTTTGCAGAGCGTGCGTCGAGCATTGTCCTACCGGTGCTATAGAGCTCGTTGGTTGATGAGAGGGGCTCTCATCAGGGTTACGCTGGCGACTCGCGTCTGCGCTCTTTATGAGATTGCGCTCGATGCTGTGGCTGGTACGCAATGCTAACGCCGTTTAATCTATAACGCCTGCAATCTTCAGCAGTTTTTTCGTGTCCTCATGGAGCTCGTCCCAGCGTCGCAGTATCTCCTCCTTGCTCGCCCAGATGGCTTCGCCGACATCATCGTCAGGCTTCAGCTCTCCGCCGACAACCTCTGCCAAATAGTCTATGTAGATGACATGGAGCTTCGTCTCTCCGTCCTCCTTGACTATCCGCTCGAACGGGACGAGCGGGCGGATCAATTTTATGCGGAGGTGCGTCTCCTCCGCCACCTCCCTCAAGATCCCCTCCTCTATGCTCTCACCGAACTCAAGACGCCCGCCGGGGCATATCCACTTCCCGGACCAGAAGCTCTTGTGCTCGGGGACGTGTCGCACGAGTAGAATCCTCCCACTGCGGTCTTTTATCACAGCACCCACGGCTACCATTATCTGCATTCAAAGGGAGATTAAGTTATAGGATCAAGAAAATATCATGGAGACGATTCTTCTGGAAAAGGATGCGGAAGGGGTAGCGACCATCACGCTGAACCGCCCGGAGGCGTTGAACGCTTTTAACATGAAAATGTTCGAGGAGCTTGCGGCGGCGGTGAGCGACGTGCGTTCCGACCGCGACGTGAAGGTCGTGATTATAACAGGCGCCGGTCGCGCTTTCAGTTCTGGCATAGACATCACGATGCTCGAAGAGTTTAAGAAGATGGGTCTAGCGGAGATAAGAGATTTCATAAGGAGGGCGCAAGGTACGTTGAACGCCCTTGAGGACATGGAGAAGCCGGTGATCGCAGCGATTAATGGCTATGCTTTGGGTCTGGGTTGCGACTTGACGCTTGCATGCGACATTAGGATCGCATCTGAAGATGCGAGGTTCGGCGAATTTTACGTGCGTGTCGGGCTCGTCCCGGACATGGGCGGGACGCAACGCCTCCCGCGAATTGTGGGCGTCGGGAAGGCGAAAGAACTTATATTTACAGGCGAGATGATAGATGCAAAGGAGGCTGAAAGAATAGGTTTGGTGAACAAGGTCGTGCCGAAAGACAAGCTCATGGACGAGACGAGAGCGTTTGCGCTCCGCCTTGCAAAAGGCCCGACCGTAGCGATTGGTCTTGCAAAAATTGCCATTAACAAAGGGCTCGGCACCGACATCAAAACGGGCTTGGAATATGAAGTCCATGCGCAGAGCATCTGCATCCAGACTGAAGACGTGGAGGAGGGTATAAAGGCATTCTTAGAGAGAAGAGAGCCAAAGTTTAAGGGGCGTTAGTATAGGACCGTATGCAGCTTGCTTTCAAGGCTGCATGCAATTCAACAGCTCCTTAATTTTATTTACTATTATACTTCCTTGTGGTAAGAGGTAAAGGCTCCGAGTTCGAAACCACGTTAGCGGCGAAGCTAAAGGGCGCCAGCAGTGTAGTCGTGTTTGGCGTGGGCAACGAGCTCCGAGGTGACGACGCTGCTGGGCGGCTCGTAGCCGAGCGCCTTAAAAGTTTCGAATGCGGAATTGAGGTAAAAAGCTTTACAGTGGGCGTCGCCCCTGAGAACTTCACCAGCATTCTGAGAGAGTTAAAGCCGTCGCACGTCATTTTCGTGGACGCTGCGGACTTCGGTGGCTGCGCGGGCGAGACGAGGCTCATCGGAGAGGATGAAATCATGGAGGGGGTGCCCTCGACACATACGGTTTCCTTAAGCGTATTAGCGAAATACATCAGGGTACAATACGGCTGTGAGGTTATAGTAATAGGGATACAGCCTAAGAATACGCTTTTTGGCGCGGAAGTTTCACCTGAGGTGAGAGCGGGCGTCGAGGCTCTTGTAGATTCTCTTAAGAAAATCTTTTCTTCAATAGCACCGAATAGCAGGTAACGGCGATGAGCAGCGGAACTAACAAGCATTGGGCTGAAGAAATAGCTGAGAAAGTACTTGAGCGTCGTGGTGTAAAAAAGCACGTCGTGGCTACCGGGATAACACCCTCGGGGCATATCCACATCGGAAATCTCCGTGAGATAATAATAGCGGACGCCGTCCGCAATGCGCTTTTAAAGCGAGGCGCGGACGCTGAGATGATATACGTGGCGGACACGTACGACCCGCTGCGGCGCCGCTACCCGTTCTTGCCGGAGAACTATGAGGAGCACGTCGGGAAGCCGCTGTCTGAGATTCCCGACCCTGAGGGCTGCTGTAAGAACTATGCGGAGCATTTTCTTAACCCGTTCTTGGAGGCTCTGGAGGAGCTCAGCATAGAGATAAAACTTTACAGGGCGGATGAGCTTTACAAGCGTGGTGCGTACGCCGATGCGATAAAGATGGCGTTGGAGCGACGTGACGACATAAAGAGGATAATCGACGAGGCTACGGGGCGGCGTTCGCCCGAGGACTGGAGTCCGTTCAACCCGATATGCGAGCGTTGTGGGCGGCTCACGACGACGAAAGTCAAGGGATTTGATGCTGGCGGTGCATTTTACGAATGCGAGTGCGGGCACGGCGGTTTCGCCCCTTTCAAGGGCGGCGGGAAGCTGACGTGGCGTGTGGACTGGGCGGCACGCTGGAAGATTCTTGGAGTCACGGTCGAGCCCTTCGGCAAGGATCACGCAGTGGCGGGCGGCTCTTATGACACCGGCGTGCGCATCTCCAAGGAAATCTACGGCTACGAGCCCCCGTTTCCTATCCCATTCGAGCACATCATCCTGAAGTTAGGAGGGCGGCTGGCGAAGATGTCGAGCTCCGCCGGCGTCAATATTCCAGTAAAGGAGATTTTGGAGGTCGTACCACCTGAAATTTTGAAGTATGCGATCTTGAGAACGAAGCCCGAACGCCATATTGAGTTCGACCCGTCACTGGGACTCCTCAGCATCATCGACGAGTACGAGCGCAGGTTTGCAGCGGCGGACGACGTCCCGTTCAGACACGTAGTGATGCTCGTCCAGCTGGGGCGGCGTCCACACTCCGGAGAAGTGGACCTCTCATTAGTGAGGGCGGCGGCGGAGCGTAGCGGCTACGTCGTTAAAGACGAGGCGGCGTTTATGAGGAAAGTGATGTACGCGGAGCGTTGGCTGCGGCGTTTTGCGCCTGAGAGCATGAAGTTCGAATTGAAAGAGGCGTTGCCTCCGGAGGCGGAGACGCTGACTGAAGGGCAGAAGGCGGTGCTGCGGGTATTGGCATCGATGCTCGAAGAGGGTATGACCGCAGAGGAGCTCCACAACGCCATCTATGCGGCGGCGGAGAACGTTGGAATTAAAGGCGCTGATGCATTCAAGGCGGTTTACATAGCACTCCTCGGAAAGCCGTCGGGGCCGAGAGCTGGCTGGTTCCTGGCGTCGCTGGATAAGGAGTTTGTTAGAAGGCGGTTTTTGGAGGCGGCTGCCTGAATAGGGTGGCATCTAAAGCCGCCACATCTCATTAGAGATTATCCCGCTTATCTCCTCAGAGGACAGCTGCGAGAGCGAGTAGTAGCTGCCGCCTGAGAGTTCAGCGATTTCACGACAGTAACCGAGCTTGAAGTCCTGCGACTCGGAAATACCTGAGGACATTCCCGTTGCCACAGCCATCAGACTCCGTTCAGCCACCTCCGTGTCTATGACGACGACGTAAATGTCCTCCTTGCGGGCGAGCTCTGCGAGCGTTGCCAGCTCGCCGAAGACATCGTCGCCCCACAGAGAGACGTTCGCCCTGCCGTCAGAAACGAGGACGAGCATTTTTGCGTCTGAGTCGCGTTTCCTCCCCTCAGTGGCGAGCATACGGAGTCCGAGCTCGAAGCCTGCGGCGAGCGGCGTCCTTCCACCGGTTGGAAGTTCTTCAAGCCGCTTTAATGCGAGATCCACGCTCGAACACAGCGGCAACAGAACCTCTGCGGACGTTCCTCTGAAAGCCACGAGCCCCACGCGGTCTCTGCTCTTATAGGAGTCGAGCAGTAGCGAGAGCACGGCGCCCTTCGCCGCTTCCATCCTTCGCATCGCCGCCATCGAGCCACTAGCGTCCACCACGAAGACGACGGCGGCGGACGCCTTTCTCTTCAGCACCTTCTCCCTGACATCCTCCATTTCTATCAGGATGGCGTTCCTCCCGCCCTTTTGGCGGCGCTCTTTTTGTTTCGGCGCAGCAGCTCTTATCGTGGCGTCGAGGGCAATGCTCGTGCTTGGAGGCATGCGTTTCGGGATGCGGTATTTCATGTACTTGCCTCTCGTTGAGAAAGTTTCGAGCTTCCTGCCGCTTTTCATGCCGAGCGGCGATTTCTTTCCCTTGAAAGAGATAACGCTTGTGTCCACAGGCTCGCCCACGTCGAACAAGCGCTCTTCCATAGGTTGTTCGCCGCTCTGCCCCCGGTGCTCGTGCTCATGTTCGTGGCGTTTGCTCCCGCTTTCCTTTCTTTCCTGCTGTTGTTCGCGCTTTTCATGCTCCTCTGCCCTTTGGTGCTCGTGCCTTTCCTGCGCCTGTCTCAACGCTTCCCTGAGGCGTTCTTCATCAAGTCTCGGCGGCTCAAAAGGCTTCTTGCGCATGCGATGTGGAAGTGCGAGCTGCATGGCTTCTTCCACGTCTTCGAGCGTGACTTCAGTCCGCCCTTCGAAAGCGGCAATGGTCTTCGCAGTTCGCACCGTCGTGATTTCTGCGCGATGCGTCCGCACGCCAAGCTCGACGCACGCCTCTGCGATTACGCGTAAGAGCTCGTCGCTTATCTTCACTTCGCTCAGCAGCTCCTTAGCTTTCAAAATCTGTGAGCGCAACCTATCTTGCTGCGACTCGTATTTCCTGCGGAAGCCCTCAGGGTCGCGCTCGAACTCCTCGGCGACTTTCGCGATCTCGACACGCTTCTCCACGTCTTCTATGCTCTCGACCTCGACTTGGAGCCCGAAGCGGTCGAGGAGTTGCGGGCGGAGCTCGCCCTCCTCTGGGTTCATCGTGCCGACGAGGATGAACTTCGCAGGATGCGCGACGGAAATGCCCTCACGCTCGACGACGTTGACGCCCATCGCCGCCGCATCTAAAAGGACATCGGCAACGTGGTCGTCGAGCAGGTTCACTTCGTCTATGTATAGGATTCCGCGGTTCGCCGCCGCCAGAATGCCAGGTTCTAAAGCTTTTATTCCCTCTTTGATCGCACGCTCCACGTCCAGCGTCCCGACCACTCTATCTTCGGTGGCGCCCAGCGGGAGGTCCACGACGCTCATCTTGCGGCGGACGGCTTCGAGCGGCTCGCCTCGTGAGAAGCGCTCGTAGCAGACGTCGCACATCTCCGCCGGGTCTCGGGGGTTGCAGTTGAACGGGCACCCCTTCACGACCTCGATCTCCGGCAGGAGTTCCGCCAACGCCCTCACGGCTGTGGACTTTGCAGTGCCCTTCTCGCCCCTTATGAGGACGCCCCCGATCCTCGGATTTATGGCGTTAAGTATCAACGCCTTCTTCATCAGATCCTGCCCGACGATCGCAGCGAACGGGAGCACTTGCCTCCTGAGCCTCATCCTCGCACCTCGACCTCACCTTAGGATGGGAAAGCCTTCTTAATAAAGCCATCTACTTTTGTAAGAAGTGCTAACCTGATGTGTTGTTTTAAGAAATTTTATGCCTCGGTTTCGGGTTGGGCTGGAAGGGCTGGCAAATTCCCATGCTACTCGCCCTCGGTCTGGAGTCTCTTCTTCATCCTCGCCTGCACCTCCGCCCGCAGTTCTGAGAGCCGCCCGTCGTCCAGCGGCGTCGGCACCACGCCCCGTGGCTTCCTATCGTCGCATATTCTTCTCGCGAGTTGTCTGAACGTGGCGGCTATTTCAGACTCCGGGAACATTTCGACGACGGTCCTACCTTCGAGCTCAGCCTCGAAGAAGAGTCTGCTGCTCGGTATTTTACATATGACGTGCGAGCCTATGGTTGCGGCGAAGCGCTCCACGATGTCCGGGGCGTCGAGGGGACCGCGAGCGTTGTATATGATGCCGCCGAGAGGCGAGCCGCCACGTGATGCGAATTCACGGACGCCCTTGCAGATGTTGTTCGCCGCATACAGGGAGAGGAAGTCGGCGCTCGTCACCACGTAGATCTCATCTGCGAGCCCCAGGCGGAGCGGCATTGCGAAGCCGCCGCAGACGACGTCGCCGAGCACGTCGTAGATCACGACGTCGGGCTTCAGCTCCTCGAAGATGTCCAGTTTTCTGAGCAGGTCGATGGCGACGATGATGCCACGTCCGGCGCAGCCGTACCCCGGCTTCGGACCGCCGGCTTCGACGCAGAAAACCCCGTTGTAGCCCTCGAAGATCACATCATCGATCCTGACGTCGCCGCTCGCCACGATGTCCTCGACGCTCCTCCGTTCCATCCCCCCCTCCCGCAGGACTTCGAGGACGGTCGGGATCTCCTTCCCGCCCCGAAGGTTGGCGGTGCAGTCGTGCTTCGGGTCGCAGCCCACGACCAGCACCCTCTTCCCGTCGTCGGCGAGCGCCGCCGCAACGTTCGTCGCAACCGTCGACTTCCCGACGCCGCCTTTGCCGTAGAACGCCACTTGCCTCATCTAAACAGGTTTGAGCGGGAGTATGAAAGGCTTTCCCGAGACCTCGGAGACGACGGCGTCCACGCCGTAGACCCTGCTGATGTTCTCGGGCGTGAGCACGTCCGCCGGCTTCCCGGCTGCGAAAATGCGACCGGCGTTCAGCATCACGATCTTGTCGGCGAAGCGAGCCGCTAGATTCAAATCGTGAATCGCCATCACGACGACAAGCTTCTTCTCGTCGGCGAGCGTCCTGAGAAGCTCCATGACTTCGAGCTGGTGCCGCACGTCGAGGTTGGACGTCGGCTCGTCCAGCAGGAGAACCTCCGGCTCCTGCGCCAAGGCTCTCGCTATCAGAACCTTCTGCTGCTGCCCCCCGCTGAGCTCGGTGAAGTCCCGCATCGCAAGGTCCTCGATGCGGAGCGCCTTCAGAACCTCAAGGACCTTCTTGACGTCGTCGGCGCTGCACCGCCAGCTGAGGTGCGGACGCCGCCCCATGAGCACGACGTCGAAGACCGTCGTCGGGAAGACCATGGGCGAGTTCTGCGGCACGTAGCCCATGCGCCTTGCGACCTCAAGCATGCTCATCCCGGAGACGTCGGCGCCGTCGAGGAGGACGGCGCCACGCTGCGGCTTCAAAATCCTGTTTATGCAGCGGAGGAGCGTGCTCTTCCCGGCGCCGTTCGGACCGACGATGCCGAGCACCTCCGACGCCTCGACCTCAATGCTGACGTCGTTGAGTGCCGGGATGCTCCCGTAGCTGAAGGTCACGCCCCTGATCCTCAGCTTCATGCGTCCGGTTTTGCTCTCACGTCCGCCCGTCGCCGTCACCAATACTCACGCCTCCTCCGCAATATCAGGTAGAGGAACAGCGGGACGCCCATGAAGGACGTGAGGATGCCCACCGGCAGGATCACCGGCGCGAGGACCGTGCGGGCGGCGGTGTCGCACGCCAGGAGCAGTGCGGCGCCGAAGAGCGCCGACGCGGGCAGGAGGAAGCGGTGGTCGCCCCCGATGATCATCCTCACGATGTGCGGCGCCACGAGCCCGACGAAGCCTATCGTGCCGACGAAGCAGACCGCGCCCGCCGTCAGGAGGGATGCGAAAAGCATGGAAGTCAACCTGACACGTCCGGCGTCCACGCCGAGGCTCTTCGCGGTCTCGTCGCCGAGCATCAGCACGTTCAGGTCCCAAGCCTTGAGCACTAAATAAGGGATGCAAGCCGCTGCGATGAGCGAGGTGACGCCGAGCTTCAGCCACGTCGCCCTCGTGAGGTCGCCGAACATCCAGATCAGAGCCTCTTGGACGGCGTGCGCCTCCCCGACGTACTGGAGGAACGAGGTCATCCCCGACCAGAGGTACATGAAGGCGACGCCCGCGAGAATCATCGTCTCAGGCGTCGCCCCCTTCATCCGGGAGATCCCGTAAATCAGAAGGGCGTCGAGCACTGCGAACACGAAGGCGTTGCCCGCGACGATCCAGATCGTGCTGCGGGTGAGGCTCACGCCGAGGATTATTGCGAGCGCCGCGCCGAAGCTCGCCGCCGACGAGATGCCGATGGTGAACGGCGACGCCAGCGGGTTCCTGAGGATCGCCTGCATGACCGTGCCCGCAAGCGCAAGCGCGGCGCCGACGACGAGCGCCATGAAGACCCGTGGGAGCCGAATGTCGCAGACTATCTTCTCGTACTTGCTCGGAACGTCGAAGTCCGGCGCGAAATGGAGTTCGAGCCGCCCCAGCATCATGGCGTTAACGGCGGCTTCCAGCTTTTCTAACGTTGCCTCCACGACGGCGGCGTACGCCTGCCCCACCGTGATGTTCGCAGAGCCGAGGGTGACCGCCACGCCCACCAGCACGACGATCAGAAGCAGCGTCCCCGCAATGAAGAGCAGCCTCTTGCCCACAAACCGCTCGTAAAGCTCCAGCACCCGGCTCTCCGCCGCAACCTCAACGCCGCCGCCCATGCCGCAGGCACCCCCGCAACACCGCCGCAACCGTGAACGCAAACGCCAACCCCCAAAACTCGAAACCCGGAGGCTTCGGCGTCGCCGCCCCCGCCGCCGGTGTCAACATAGGCGGCGTTGCGGTCGCAAGCGGCGTGCGCACCGGCGTCGCCGCCGGCGTCCGCATTAACGGCGACACTATCGGCGGCGTCGGTGTCGGCGTTGCCGTCGGCGTCGGCGACGGCGTCGGCGTCGGTGTTGGCGTTGGCGTCGGCGTCACGGTCGGTGTCGGCGTTGGCGTTGCCTCTTCCTCAAGTAGTTCCTCCTCTTCTTCCTCTTCCTCTTCGGGTGCGGTGGCTTCTATCCGAAACGTGGCGGGCTCGCCCTCGACCTCGACGAGCTCGCCGGAGGCGTCACCCCACTCGATGGCGATGTATCGCCCTCTGAACCAGAACATCCCCTCGGTTACGAGCGTCAGGACGCACTCGTCGCCGGGCTTGCCGACGGCACGGAGCCGCAGCCTCGCAACGACCGCCTCCTCCGGTCCGCTCTCCTCGAACGTGTAGCCTGCGAGGTAGACGGTGCCGTTCGCCTCGTCGATGTTAGCAAAGCCGCCGAACAGGATGTCGGAGACCTCCTCGACGCCGACGACCCCCGGATCATACTCGATGACCATGCTGTAACTGCCGAGTCCCGGCGACGGGAAGTCCTCAACCCTGACGTCAACGACGACGCTCTCCCCTGCAGCCACGACGATCTCCGAAGGTGACAAGTAAACCCTGGCAGCCGCCGCCCTGGCAGCCGCCGCAGCCCCCACGCCGGGGAAGAGGAGTAGAAATATGAACAAGGAAACGACCACGCCCTCACGGACCCCACCGCTCATGCGTCCTCACCAAAGTCACCTCGGCTAGGCTTCCCGGACGAACGTCCACGACGCTCGGTCCTCGGCGACCGTGCCGTCGTACGTTATTCGGAAGACCCACGTGTAGGTGCCCGGCGGGAGGCGTGGGAGCCTGAATGCGAAGAGCCGCACCGTGACGTCGAGCCCTGCGGGTAGCGTTGCCGTCCTGTTCACGAGCGTGATCGCAGGGTACCAAGGCAGGGGCGTGAGCAGCTTCACAACCACGTTGACCTCCTTCTCACCGCCCGGGTTCCGAACAGAGACGAAGACCCTCTGCAGGTCGCCGACCCCGTAGGTGTCCTTATCAGTCCATATCGAGACGTTGACCGGCAGCGCAAGCACGGTCACGACGGCGTCCACATCGGCGGCTCGCAGCGCCTCGGCGCCGGCGTCGGAAAGCTCCCTGACGGTGAGGTTCAGCGTGCAAGACCCGGCTGCCAGAGCCTTTATCCTCAGCGACGCAACCGTCACGTCCCTCGGACCCGTGTCGTTCGTGATGAAGTCGTTAAAGGCGACCCAGCCCGCAGTGTTGTTCACGTTCACCGCCGCAGGCTCCCCGAAAGGCTCCTCGCCGCCGAGAACCTCCTCGACAACGACGACGCTCGGATCGTAAGCGATCTCAAAGGAGTAAGCACCGAGCCCGGGCTCCGGCACGTCGTGGACGGTGACGTTCAGCGTTGCGGTCTCGCCCTCGTGAAGGACGACGCTCGTCGGCTCAAGCGCAACCGTCGGCATGATTATCCTGAAGACGCCGTCGTGCGCCGTCGCCGTGACGAGCGCTCCGGAGACGTCCGCCACTTCGAGCACGGTCACGTCGAGCACGCTCTCATCACCGGGCGACCCGACGGCTCTCAACCCCAAGCGGACGACCGTCACGTTCCCAGGACCCTCCTCCGCCGCTATGTAGTCGTTGAACCGTATCTCACCCGCCTCGTTGTCGATGTTCACGGCGGCGGGCGTCCCGAAGGGAGGATCACCGGGATACACCTCCTCGACGCTCACGACCGCAGGATCGTAACTCACGAGCAGCGAGTACGCACCGAGCCCCGGCGGCGGCACGTTCTCTATCGTGACGTTCACGTACGCAAAGCCGCCACGCTCCACGGTCGCCGACTCTATCGTGACGTCCGCCGCCGTCGCCGTTGCCGTCGCCGTCGCCGCCGCAGCCGCAGATAGCAGAGCCGTCGCCGCAAACACAAAGACGAAGAGCACTACCAACCCCACCCTTGCTTTCGTTCTTCTTATTCCACGCATGCTTTCCACCTCCTACTTGTTGCTACTAATGCTCAATTTCAGCATAAAAAAGCCACGCATATAAAAGTTTGGTATTACGTCTGGGCAGGACTGGTTACCTTATTTTGCCGCCCTAAGCAGCTCGCCGCCGCCCGTCGAACCTCCCGCTCCTCACTCCCGCTAAGCCGCCTCCACCGGGAACTCCTCGATGAGCCCGACGATGTACTTTGCGACGAGCATCGCATCCGTGACCGTCGCACGCCCGTCGCCATTGACGTCAGCTGCCGCAACGTCGATT
>Ga0209411_100065_pt1 | contig 11083 bp, 13 predicted proteins | sample Mar14336cmmetaG_FD_185479 | JGI IMG/M metagenome (GOLD analysis project Ga0209411, IMG submission 185479) | Marine hydrothermal vent microbial communities from Guaymas Basin, Gulf of California to study Microbial Dark Matter (Phase II) - Marker... ... | reverse complement strand
CCTATTGGTGTTATGGTGTTGATCTTGACCATAATACTTGCGTCCTTGTATTGGCGCCCTTACATTACGAAGCTTAATGATATGATGAACCTTTTAGGAGAGCCCAATCTTGGGGAGGAAGCAGATAAGCGTAAAATGAGAGTATCATGGGCAATTTTCCTCTGCACGATAGGCGGTCTTGTATTACATCATCCTTTAGAGGAACTGTTGCACCTCGAAAGGAACACTTTATTGTTAGCGGTCCCACTAATAATGGCGGGAGTGACGCTGTTGATAAGCGGGGAGAGGGCAAGAGAGCTTATTGAGCGTCGAGTTGATTGGTGGACGTTAGCATTTTTTATATTCTTCTTCGCAACAGTAGGAACGCTTGCATACACTGGCGTCACGGAAATCATAGCCGAAGCTATCATAGCATACGCTGGCGGCAACCCAATTTTAATAACCACTTTGATAACGTGGACTGCTGGCGTACTGAGCGCATTTATGGACAACATACTGGCAGTGGCTACACTGATATCAGTCGTACACGGACTTGAAGCTTATGGTTACCATGTATTCCCAACATGGTGGGGCATGCTTTTTGGCGCTTGCTACCTCGGTAATTTGACGATGATAGGTAGCACCGCGAATATCGTGGCGCTTGGCATACTTGAGAAGGAAAGAGGCCGCCATATCCATTTTTTCGATTGGTTTAAGCCCGGATTGGTGATTGCAGTGCCTCAGCTGACGCTCGCAACGATATTGCTACTGCTCCAACATTTCGTGTTTTAATTTGGTTACTGTGATAACGATTATTACGAAGGTGAAAAGCAGTAAATCGTAACGTCTCCATACGTTATCAATGTAGGGGCGGCGCCTTTCGATCTCAAATTTGGTTTGCCCTCGCACGGTGACGAAGGCGCTGCGGGCGTTTTCAAAAGGGCGCCAACCCATGTAACATACGGCACGGTATGTTGCGCATTTATATGTTTTCGTCGCCGAAGTCATGACGTGAGCCGTAAGGTTGGAATATATATCCGGGTTAGCACGCAGGAGCAAGCTGAAAGCGGTATTAGTATCGAGGCGCAACGTTCTTCACTCTACAAGTTCTGTGAGCTGCACGGCTGGGAAGTTCACAAAGAATATGTGGACGCTGCCAAGAGTGCGGCGACCATAGAGCGAAAGGCGTTGCAGGAGCTTCTTGAAGACTGTAAAAACGGAGAAATAGATACAGTCGTTGTGTTTAAGCTGGATAGACTTTCGAGGTCGCTTCGTGACCTGATCCTATTAATGGACGAGCTTAAAAGGTACGGCGTCGACTTCGTGAGCGTCACCGAACGCATAGACACGACAACCGCCGCCGGGAAACTCATGTTTCATATAATCGGGGCGTTTGCGGAATTCGAGCGGGAGATGACGATCGAGAGGACGAAGCTGGCGATGGACAAGAAGGTTAAGGAAGGCTCGTTTGTCGGGCGGCTCCCGCTTGGCTATCGCTACGACGAGAGCCGCCGCATAGTCCTTTCGGAGGACGCCGAAACCGTCCGCTGCGTGTTCTTTGACTTCCTCGAGACGCAGAACGTCAGTGAGGTCGCCCGGAAACATAACATGTCGAGGATGCAAGTTTACAGAATACTTAGAAACCCATTTTACGCCGGCATTGTCCACTGGCGGGACGTGGAGTGGCGGGGCAATCACCCTAAGATCATCAGCAAGAGGACGTTCGAAAAAGTCCAAAGGATTTTAAATTCGAGGAAGAACAGGAGCCGTAAGAGTCACAAAGTGAAAGAGTAGGTCTTCTCCTTAAGGCTTCTCCCCTCGAGTTCAAAGAGGTGCACGATGCACGAGCGCCGGCTTACGTCGAGGAACATGAACGACGGCTTCCCGGAGCCACCACCGCCGCCCCAGACGCCCGTTGCGGAGCCGGGGTTCAGAAGTAAAACCTTCTTGCCGCCGGCGAGCCCTCGCATTAAGACCTGCGGGCGGTGCGTATGCCCTGAAATCAAAACATCGACGGCAAGCGTTTCCGCGATCCGACATAGTTCCTTTACATTTCCCCTGGGGTAAATCCCATCGCCGTGTATCAGCCCTATTTTTAAGCCTTCAATCTCGGCAACGTCCCACTTCTTGAGGTTTAAATAGTCCATGTTGCCCCTGACGACGTGTAACTCACCGAACTCGGCGTAAAAGTCCAAGAGTTTCTCATCGGTGAGGTCGCCGGTGCAGAAGACCTGGCTCGTGCCGCCACTCATTATCCTCTCCACGATAACATCATCTATTTTCTTCGCCCTTGAAGGGATATGCGTGTCTCCAATGACGAGAAGCCTCACAGCCCCGCCCATCCGCCCTCGCCCATGTCGTCGTCGGTTCTATAACACACAACCTCCTGCCTCTTTATCGGGAGCCACCTGAAGACATGCGGCGCCTCCCTTCTAACACGCTCTTTCAGCTCTTTCCACTCATTCAGGTAAGAGCGCCCGGCTTTTGCAAGTTCCGGTGGATACTCGCCAATGAGCATATCTTCTTCGTATGCTACGCCTTCGAGCCCTACCCAACTGTAATACTCGCGAAGCCTTTCAATAAGCTCACGCTTCTCGCTCTCGCTTGTCTCTTCCTCAATGATATAAAAGCCCACAGGTATGTACTTCGAGCCACTGTAGACCTGACCCACGCAAATAGCTTTTACTCTGCGTAAGTTTCCCTTCCTTATTTCTTCCTCAATAAGCGCCTCTACTTCCTGACGCCGCCCTCCTGCCTCTTCCAAAGCTTTTATCACCGTCGAGGGGCGTAACGGCGAAAATGTAGAAAGCAAGCCTGCAAGCAGCAGCTCTAAAGATGGCTCCTTTACAACTCTATCATACACCCTCAAAACCTTCCTTGCAACTTCTTCTGAAAAGCTGTCCTTTTTATACCTATACGAACCTCGAACGTTCTCCACGAGGCTCCGGCGCTCAAGCTCGCGCAGCGCACGCCGCACATCATCCAAAGGCTCGTCGAGGCGGGCAGCAAGCTCTTCGGCGCTAAGCTCCTCGCCCCCCTCTTTGAGGTATTTCAATACCTTCACGGGCGTGGGCATCTCTAACATTCTAAGTATTTTGTTCTCGCCCCTGTTTTAAGCTTGCTCATCAGCAGTCACGTAAAGCCTGCTCTATCAAACGCCTTGCCCACCTTAGCTTTCGCTGCTTCGTCGCACTTACGCTTTTATCTTCGAAGTCGAAGCCGACGAGCTTTATGGAGGCGGCACCGAACTCCTTCGCGATGAAAACGCAGCGATCGCCGTCGGTGAAGCCGCCGAAGTTGTGGACGTGCGGCGGCAGCGGTCTGGCTTGCGTCGTGCAGAGTACCCTACTAAGCTCCGGCAGCACCCTTCTTATCATATCGATGTTGTCGCCGTGGGCGTGCGCCACGACGATAGCTCCGAGCCTGCTTGCGTAGATGATATCAGGAAGATAGCCGTCGAGGTCGCTTACGATGATGTCGGGGAGCACGCCGCACTCCAAGACGACGGAAGTGGCGCCGTCCGCCGCCAAAACTACGTACTCAAAAGGGTCGATATTCCTCAGCTCCTCTCGGAGACATGGGGCAGCCCCGCATATGAGGACGTCCTTCCCCTCGATCACACCCCTCAGCTCCTCCACGCTCACCTCCTTCCAGCTCATCCTTGAAATAGCCTCCGCTGCTACCGCCGCCGCCTCCTCATCCCTCTTCCTGTCATAGCCAAAGTCCGCTAAAATACGCTCGTATATCGGCTCCCACTCCTCAAACCGCATCATATTATTAAGGGGGCTCGCACAAAAATAGCACCGACGGCGGCAGCTATGAAATACATAACCTTAATAGGCGACGGCATGGCGGATTACCGCATCGCTGAGCTCGGCAATAAGACCGCACTCCAGGCTGCGAGCTCGCCAAACATGGACTTCATAGCAGCAACGGGACGTTGCGGCGTCACGAGAACCATTCCCGACGAGATGCCAGCGGGTAGCGATATCGCCATCCTCTCCATACTTGGCTACGACCCTAGAAAATACTACACCGGAAGAGGTCCGCTGGAAGCCCTAGGCAGGGGCGTGGAGCTGGATGGCAAGGATATTGCATTCAGGTGCAACCTCGTAACTGTGAGCGGCGAGAGACTCGTGGATTACAGCGCCGGACATATTTCAAGTGAAGAGGCGAGGGTGTTGATCGAGGAACTTAATGAACGTCTTCCTGACGTCGAAATATATGCGGGCGTGGGATACAGGCACATCTTGGTGCTGCGGGATGCGTTCGATGGCGAGATTCCCGAATGCACGCCACCGCATGACATGCTTGGCGAGAACTTCCACACGCACCTACCTGAGAACGAGGCTCTCAAGCAACTCATATTAAAGTCAAGAGAAATACTCGAGACGCACGAAATAAACAAGAAAAGGGAAAAAGAAGGGAAGCAAAAGGCAAATATGATATGGCTCTGGGGCGGAGGCGTGAAGCCTGAGCTCCCAAGCTTTAAGGAAAAATACGGTGTCCATGGCTCGGTGATTTCGGCAGTGGACCTGATTAAGGGCATTGGGCGAGCCTTGGGGCTTGTTATCGTCGATGTGCCCGGCGCCACGGGCTACTTAGATACAAACTACGAAGGAAAAGCAAGATATGCCCTTAAAAGTCTTCAGCGCAATGATTTTGTGCTTGTACACGTCGAGGCGCCGGACGAGGCAGCTCACGAGGGGGACGTCGCCGCCAAAATCAGAGCGATTGAGGACTTCGACGAGAAAGTGGTTGGCAACGTCCTTGCGGGCGTGCCTGATCTCGGCGCCGCTCGAATCTTAGTAATGCCTGACCATTACACGCCGGTCTCGGTGCGAACGCATACGAAGGAGCCCGTGCCGTTCGCCATCGCAGAGCTACCAAGCGGCGACGAGGGCGACTCCGTGAAAAGTTTCGACGAATTTTCAGCACGCAAGGGAGCGTTTGGGAACACACCTGTTAAAGAGCTTATGAAGATGCTCATTTGCTGAGCTGGGAGCTATGACGCAGGCTGATGAGAGGGGAGAAATGACGGCAGTGGGGAAGACGCTTGCTGACGAAGACGTTCTTGAGACGGCGAAGCGAATACTTAGTGAGGGCTACGTCTGCGACAACTGCTTGGGGCGGCAGTTTGCCCGTATTTCCACTGGAATGACCAACCGGGAGCGGGGACGCCTCATAAAGGAAAAGCTCAGAAAACGGGGGCTTTTGGAGAAGGAAAAATCTTCTGAGAAGTGTTGGGTCTGCAACGGGCTTTTCGAGCGTGTCGAGGAGTGGGCGTGGCGGGCGGTGGCGGCGCTGCGAGATTATGAGTTCAATACGTTCCTCGTCGGCACGAGGATGAGCGGACTACTCGCCGAGAACGAAGAAATGCTCTGGGAGCTCACCGGCGCCGAGTACGCCGAGCCGCTGAAGTCGGAATTCAACCGGGAGGTCGGGAAGATTCTGCAACGCTTGCTAGGCAAACGTGTCGATTTCAAAACGCCGGACATCCTCGTCCTCATCGACCTGAATCGGGAGACCGTGGAGCTTCAGGTGCGTCCCGTCTTCATTTACGGACGCTACCGGAAGCTTGTCCGCGGAATTCCGCAGACGAGGTGGCCGTGCCGCTCCTGCAGGGGTGCGGGCTGCGAACGCTGTAACTTCACCGGGAAGATGTATCCGGAATCCGTCGAAGAACTCATAAAAGCGCCGGTCGTCGAGGCATTCGAAGCTGAAGACATGATTCTTCACGGCTGTGGGCGTGAGGACATCGATGCCCGCATGCTCGGACGCGGACGCCCGTTCGTTGCCGAAGTCGTCGCCCCAAGGCGACGAACCGTGGACCTGCGGCGGCTCGAGGAGAGAATCAGGGAGAGCAGCGGCGGTAAGGTCGAGGTTCTGGGTCTGCGCTACGTTACGAAGGACGCCGTCGAGATCGTAAAAAACGTGAAAGCCGCTAAGACTTACAGGTTCAAGCTACAGCTCGCCGAAAAGGTGGATGAGCAGCAGCTCAGAGCCGCCTTAGAAGGGCTGAAGGGCGTGATACGACAAAGGACGCCGCTGCGCGTCGTGCATCGCCGCGCTGATATCGTCAGAGAGCGAGAAGTCTACGACGTCCGCCTCGTGGAACTTGGTGAGCAGCCGATCGTGGAACTGCGGTGCGAAAGCGGGCTCTACGTTAAGGAACTTGTGTCCGGCGACGAGGGTAGAACCAAGCCAAGCCTTAGCGAGCTTCTTGGCGTCGCTGCCGAAGTTTCGGAACTTGACGTTCTCGATGTCGAATTTGAGCTGCCAGCGAGCGGTGGTCCTACCTGACGACATAAGGATAAATACCTGATAACTATTTATCTATGACCTTTCAAACTATACCCACTCACACCGCATCCAATAAAGGGAGGAAGGGGCAGGGCGGACGCCGTGGGCAATATCTTCGAGAACTTGCTTGGAGAAAGTAGAATTTTTGAAAATAAGGACGTTTTACGTCCGAGCTATGTGCCCGGACGCCTCCCGCACCGGGAGGAGCAAATAGAGTGTTTAGCTCGAGCTCTCGCCCCGGCGTTGAGAGGTGAGACGCCTTCCAACATACTGGTCTACGGGAAGCCAGGAACCGGAAAGACTGCGACCGTCCGGTACGTCGAGCGGGAGCTGAAGGACGCCGCCTGCAAGGTCGGGAGCAAGTGCATGTTGTTCTATTTGAACTGTGAAATAATAGACACGCAGTACCGAGTCTTTGCAGCAGTCGCAAGACAACTTAGCAAAAACGTGCCGATGACCGGCTGGCCGACAGACCACGTCTATCAGGAGTTCAAAAACGCTTTGGACGCCGAGGGTGGCTGCGCTATAATCATCCTCGACGAGATAGACAAACTTGTCTCAAAGGGCGACGAAGCCCTTTACACGCTTTCAAGAATGAACTCGGAGCTTAGAAATGCAAGAATAAGCATAATAGGCATCTCTAACGACCTTACCTTCACAGAGCGTCTTGATCCCAGGGTGAAATCCTCTCTGGGGCAGGAAGAAATAGTGTTTCCACCGTACAACGCCGTGCAGCTTCGTGATATTCTTGAGCAGCGCGCGAAAATAGCTTTTAAAGAGGGGATCCTTGATGACGACGTGATTCCGCTGTGCGCGGCGTTCGCCGCCCAAGAACATGGGGACGCCCGCAGAGCGCTCGACCTTCTGAGGGTTGCAGGCGAGCTGGCGGAGCGTGAGAATGCTGCGAAAGTCAGAGGCGAACATGTAAAGATGGCAAAGAATAAAATAGAGGCGGACAGAATCGCTGAGGTTGTACGAACGCTGCCTTTGCAATCGAAGCTCGTGCTCAGCAGCATTTTACTGCTGGATACCGAGCGCAGAAAGAGGCGTTTCAGCACCGGTGAGGTTTATAACATGTATCGCAAATTATGCAAATACACAGGGACGGATGTACTGACGCAGCGTCGCGTGACGGACCTCATCTCAGAGCTCGATGCGTTGGGGTTGATAAACGCCGTGGTCATAAGTAAGGGACGATACGGGAGGACAAGAGAAATATCGCTGAGCGTGCCCTCAACCATAGTGAAATCCGTGCTCTTTGAGGATTACAAGCTGAGCGCGCTCGCGGGAGTGAGGTTGAAGGTGCAGATGACCCTTTAGGGGGGATGAGAGTGGCGAAGATGTATGTAAAGTTTGAGGTGCCTGCGGAGCTAGAGAAGAAGGCGCTTGAAGCCTTACAAACTGCAAGGGACACGGGAAGCATAAAGAAGGGGACGAACGAGACGACAAAAATCGTGGAGCGAGGACTTGCGAAGCTCGTGTACATAAGCGAGGACGTGGAACCCGAGGAGATCGTCGCGCATCTCCCACCGCTGTGCGAGGAGAAGAAGACGCCCTATATATACGTGAAGAGCAAGAAGACGCTGGGTGCAGCTTGTGGCATCGAGGTGAGCGCCGCAGCGGCGGCTATCGTCGACCCCGGGAGTGCAGAGGATATGATCAGAGAAATAACCGAAGAGTTAAAGAAAATAAGGGGTGAAGGGTAAGGAGAAATGGCTGAGGAGGAGGCGACACCTGCTGAAGTCCTAGAAATCATCGGCAGGACGGGGATGCACGGTGAAGTGACGCAAGTAAAATGTAAAATCTTAGAAGGTCCGAACAAAGGACGTATAATTACGAGGAACATCTTAGGGCCCGTGCGGGTTGGTGACATCGTAGTGCTGCGGGAGACTGCACGGGAAGCAAGAAAGCTCACCGCTAGATAAGGGGGCGGACTACGATGAAGTGCTCATTTTGCCAGCGGGAGATAGAGCCGGGCACCGGTAAGATGTTCGTGCGGAACGACGGCACCGTTTTCTATTTTTGCTCCTCAAAATGCGAGAAGAACCAGATAAAGCTGCGGAGGAAGGCTAGGAAGGTGAAATGGGCGAGAAAGGCGGCAAGAGCTGAGTAGGCAAGTGCTCGAGTTGACAGAGCGGAGTTGATCAATCGTGACGAGCTGAGCGGGTAGGAGTTGGAAAAATGGCGAGAGAACGAACTTTTCTAATGATAAAGCCCGAAGGCGTGGAGCGGGGGCTTGTGGGTGAGATTATTTCGAGGTTTGAGCGCCAGGGCTTCAAAATAGTGGCGCTGAAGCTCACGAGGCTCAGTAGGGAGCTTGCGGAAAGACACTATGCTGAGCATCGGGGCAAGGACTTTTTCGAGCCTCTTGTCTCGTACATAACTTCAGGACCGGTCGTACCGTTCGTCATAGAAGGTGAGGATGCCATCAGGGTCGCTCGTGAGATGGTCGGGGCGACGGACCCAAAAAAGGCTGCACCTGGAACCATAAGAGCGGATTTCGGCATTGATGTCCAGCGCAACGTCATACACGCAGCTGACTCCCCCGAGACCGCAAGAAGGGAAATAGCAATACACTTCAGCGAGGATGAACTCATAGAGTGGTAGGCTTGCGAGGAGAAGAGCTTTACGATGTGCTTGCGCAAGTGAAAGCGGACTACGTGGAGGTGAAGCTGCAGGAGTGGGAGGTTTTTAGCTTAAGGCTCTACGACGGGCAGGTTCAGGATATAAGGGCTTATGAGGACCGTAAAGTTGGCTTGAGAGCTTTAAAGAACGGCAGCTGGCTCGTCCTTTCTTCCGCCAAAGGAGAGAAGGTTTCAGACTTGGTGGAAAAGGCAAAGCGCCTTATCGCGAAGCTTCCGCATGGCGATGCCAGATTGGCGCTCGTTAGCCGACACAAAGACAGATATGCGTTAAGGAAAGAGGATATAGGTCTTGAAAGCAAAGTGGAATTCTTTAGGCAGTTAGAGAGTGTTGCGACCGAGGACGTTCTCGTGTGGAGCGTCCCGATAAGATATACAGAAGTCGTGGAGAGCAAGCACGTTATTACCTCGGAGGGCGTGGATGTCTTGCAGGAAATTCCCTTCGTGCTTCTTTCTATAACGGTGAACACTGCAACCACTTCGCACAGCCGGCTCTTCGGCGGCGTCGGCGGCTTTGCAGCCCTCGATGCCGGAAAAATTATGGAGAATGTGCGGGAAATGTGTAAAGCGGCAGTCGCTCAACTCACCGCAAAACGTGTCAGTGGGAAGTTCAAAACAATCTTTTCGCCTTCCGCCGCCGGCACGCTTGCGGAGAAGGTAGCGCACATGCTCGAAGCCGACTTCGTTAGGGACGGCATTTCGGCGCTCCGTGCCGCTTTCGAGCGTGGCGAGCGTGTGGCGCCGGCTTTCTTCTCGCTCTCCGACGCGCCTCTCGACGGCTGCTTCTGCTTCTACAAGTACGACGACGAAGGCGTGGCTGCACGTAAGAAGAGGTTGATCGAAAAAGGCGTGCCGGAGGAGCTTATCCACAGCAGGGAGACCGCTGCGAGCTTCGAGACCGCGCCCAACGGCGGCGGCAGGGGCCCTTTAGGCGCAATGCCGATGCCAAGGACGAGCGCTGCGTTTATAAACCGCAGCGATGCGAGCTTTGACGAAATAATGGACGTGAAGCAGGGCATCTACGTGGGCGGCATCGCCGAGAGCAACGTCTCGGTCAAAGATGGAAACTTCAAGATGCTCGCTCAGGAGTGCTATCTCGTTGAGAATGGCGAGCTGAAAAAGCCCTTAGGCGCAGTAACGCTCGTGGGCAACTTACTTGAACTCCTACGTGGCATAGAGATGGTGGGCGACGACTTCGAGCTTGCGAACATAACATTCGACGAGAAAGCTGGGCAGGTGGTGCATGTCTGCAGCGGCGGCCCGCACCTGAGGGTGGCGGAGGTCAAGGTAGTCTAGTCCGACGTTAACGGCTGACGCTCATCTCTAAGTGCAAAGTTCGACCAATGGGCGAATTGGGCGGGTGCGTGGGTCGTAGCCAGCGTTTGTCGGGCGAGTATGATGGTGCCGAGCCCGACGGCAAGGTTGAGCAGGCACATCTTTGAGATATTTGAATAGGCGAAGGCAATTGTTTTACTCTAATAAAATCCTCTTTTAAGAAAAGCGATGGATAATTATGGCAAGCCTGTTTGAGAAATTCCTCTACAGGGATAAGGCACATTGTCGCAAGAGCGAGCCATCCACAAACGTGGAGGTCAAGATGGAGTACTTTGAAGCTTCGAATGAGTTTGTGGAGTGGTATAACAACAAACCACATATGAGTTGGATGAGTTGGGGACTCTTTTTGGACTTTTCTGAGAAAACTCCCACCTGAAAGAGTTTTGGGCTACTGCTGGAAAGGTGGAAGAAAATAATTTGAAACTACACGGGAATCAGCATTCTCTCCTCTCCTTCCCAGTTCTTTGAATAGCATTCGATTCTTTTAACTTTTAATTCATGTTTCACAGCTCTAATACTTATTGGAATCGAAACGGCTGGAATCTTCTTTATTTCCACTTCTCTCTTCTCCACTATTACGGGTTTTTGATCCTCAATGCATTCTATTTGAATGAGCAATGCAACTATGTAAATTGTGTTATTCGTTAACGCTACATCTCCGATTTCTCCATTTAGAATGTAAAAATTCAGGATTTTGCCATTTTCGTCAAACATGAACAGGATGCAATTGCTGAACCAAGCTATGAAGGTTGTTTTGTCCCGTATGATTTTTCCTTCCAACTCGTACGTGCCAGGGGTTGGATAGGTAACGTTCACTATCCTAG
>Ga0209411_100064_pt1 | contig 11740 bp, 9 predicted proteins | sample Mar14336cmmetaG_FD_185479 | JGI IMG/M metagenome (GOLD analysis project Ga0209411, IMG submission 185479) | Marine hydrothermal vent microbial communities from Guaymas Basin, Gulf of California to study Microbial Dark Matter (Phase II) - Marker... ... | reverse complement strand
GGATGTTTCCTGTCCCAGTATTGTCAAAACGCGGGTGATCGACACGGGGCTTTGCTGCCGGTGCATGGCGTGCATGGCGGCGTGCCCGGCAGCGGTGCGGACGGGCGTGGGTTTTGAATTTGAGGAAAGAGAGCACGTGTGCGTTGATTGCGAAATATGTGTTCGTATTTGTCCGAGGCTCGACTATAAGCCGTTAAGCGGCGTGGGCAGCTACATAGAAGCGGTCGCGGGGCGGTCGAAACGCTTCGAGGGACAGGACGGCGCCATGGTCACCGAAATTCTAATATCGGCGATGGAGATGGGGATGATCGATCGCTGCATCTTCGTCGGCAGGGATGAAGAATGGCGGACTGAAGTTTTCCACGTTCGGGACGTTGAGCAGCTGGAGGTGCCGACGCTCACCGGCACGAAATACACGTTCGCCGCCGCCGTCCCGGCGTTGCGAGAGGCGGTTCTGAACACGAAAGCGGGCGTGGGCTTCGTCGGGACGCCATGCATGGTCTCCGCCGTCCGGCGGCTGCAGAAGGCGCTTGCGGTCTTTCGGCGGGTTAAGCTCGTCGTCGGGCTCTTCTGCACCGAAAACTTCTATTGGGAGGATTTAATTCCGTTCCTAGAGGAGAAGGGCGTGGACATCAAGAAGCTGGTGAAGACGGACATCTCCAAAGGCAAATTCATAGCGACGATGACGGACGGCGTCGTCGAGTTCCCGGTGAAGGAGCTTTCCAAGATTATGCCGAGCGGCTGCCGCTTCTGCACAGACTTCTCGGCGGTCGAGAGCGATGTGAGCGTCGGGAGCGTTGGCTCGAAGCCCGGCTTTTCGACGGTGCTTGTCAGGAACGAGAACGCAAAGGCGGTACTCGACTACATTCGAGAGAGAGGATATGCGGAGTTTGATGAGGTCTCGTTGGAAGCCGTGGAGAGGCTTTGCAACCTGAAAAAGAAGCGTGAGGCGAACATAAAGGAGGCGATGCAGAAGGGAGATTAGGTCGGGGCGCCGGGGGGTTCCACGCAAAGCAGTTTTCTCTGCAGATGCCGACCTTCACAAGAGTTTTACAGCTCTTACAGCAACTTTAATGGCGTTCTTTTCAGCATCCTCCGCTTTCCTCTTATATTCAGACGCTAAGGGCCCTTTCTCCTCCATCCCGGATTCGCCTTTAACAACGTTGTTGACGACACCCAAGACGCCGCCGGCTTTCATCCCTCCTCTCAACCTTGCCGCTATGAAAACGGCGGAGCACTCCATGTCGAAACTCAGCACACCTGCCTCCTTGTATTTATTCACGATGCTTTCGAGGTTAGCGGCGCCATAGAAAGCGTCATTTGTTCTGACGATGCCGACGTGATGCCGCACGCCTTGTTCACGAGCGGCTCTCTTCAAAGCTTCAACGATGTCAAAGCTCGCAACCGCAGGGTACTCGACATTTATGTATTCTTTGGTCGTGCCGTCGTCCCTCACCGCAGCTTCTGCTATTATCACGTCGCCTATCTTTATCCTCCTGAATGGCACCCGTTGTGCCCACCCTCACGAACACCTCGGCGCCGCAGTTCGCAAGCTCCTCGACGGCGATGGCGGCAGAAGGACATCCTATTCCCGTAGAGGCCACCGTCACCCTCTTCTCTCCTAATACTCCATTGTAAACTTTGAACTCCCTCCTCTCACTCACTTTCTCGTAAGAATTCAGCATTTTTGCTATTTTTTCAACCCTTTCGGGAGCGCCGGGAAGCAGCACGACTTCGGCGACATCGCCCTTTTTGCAACCTATGTGCGGCTGCACGCCCTCAAAATACTTCTTCATTTTCATTTCACTCGCCTGTTAGAATGCGCTGCTTTCAGTTTTGCCAGATGCAGCTAATGTGTAATTATTATAGCAAGTCGATATTGAGTGAGGATGAGTTTGAAAGTCCAAATATACGGGGCGGGCGTCGCCGGCACGTTCCTTTATTTCCTTTTAAAGCAGGCGGGCTTTGACGTTGGCATCTGCGAGCGGCGACGCTCGCCGGACTGCAGGTGTGCCTGGGGCATTACGTATGACGAAGCTAAAGCCTTGTATAAGGAAATCGGCGTGAATCTCGACGAGTACGTGCTCGTGCGTCCTGAGTACGTAGTTATCAACGGCGTGGCGTTCAAAAACAAGAACGTGGTCATCTTTGACAAAAAGCGGCTTCTTGAAGACTTGTGGGGACGTATGGACCTAAAGGATGCAGAGACGCTGAGCGCTCAGCAGGCGGACATTCTCGTGGACGCTACCGGCTACGAGCGTGCGTTGCTCCCGAAAATCGAGAACGACAGGCTGTATCCTACGATGCAGACCGTCGAGACGCACGACGCTGACGAGAACATCTATGTCTATGCGAGGGGGGCGACGGGGTACGCATGGGCGTTCCCGCTGGGCGACAAGCGCTGGCACGTCGGCGTCGGCGAGGCTGAGGGCAACTTCTCAGCACTGCTCAACGGTCTCAGGGAGAAGTACGGCTTTGAAGTCAATGACAAGCTTTCATGCAGGTGTGACGCGCTCATTCGCCTTCTGCCGCCGTCCAAGTGTCGCCCTTTCATCGTTGGGAAGGTCGTTGGCGTCGGCGAGTCCATAGGTTGCGTTTCGGGCGCCGGTGAGGGTAATGCGCCTTCGCTCAGGTGCGCAAAGCTCCTCTACGAGTGTTTGCGTTCCGGGCGTCTTGAGGACTACGAGCGGCGGGTGCTCAAGCATTTCCGCTGGATTGAGAACGAGCACAAGTTCGTCGAAGCCGTCCAGCAGGGGAGGCTCTGGCGGGCGCTCCCTCTTCTTCCGAAGATCGTGGCTGTCGAGTCAAAGCGGGCGGTCGGGCACTCCGTCGCGGACGTCAGGGCGCTCCTAAAGCTGATCCTCAGGGGATAGGCGTTCTGCGAGGAGCGCCTTGTCCTTTATTTTGAAGAGGTGGATCCAGCGTTCGCCGCTCAGCCCCTCTTCGAGCCGCTTACGCACGCTCCAGTACTCCGACGGCGGCAGCGAGAAGCGCAGCGTCACCTTTCTGGCGTCGAGGCGTTTTAACGCCTCCGTTATGGAGGCTACGCCGAAGTTCACAAGTTCGAGCACTCTGTACCTGCGGAGGAACGCCGAGCTCGCCTCTTCATCGGAAGTTAAGAGAGTCCGCCGCTTGTCCTCGCTCAGGACCGAGGCTTCGAGCCCGAGCTTGCCCAGCAGGTTTCTGAGGAGCGTGGCTTTGACCACGGTGGGGTCGACCTCGTAGAGGAATGCCTTCGGGGCGTCCGCCGCTTCGAGCTCGGCGGCGGCGTCCTCGGACGTCACCCGCTCGCCGGAGGGCAGCGAGATGGCTGAGATGTCGCATTCTGCGAGTTCGCCCATGTAGAGGGCGAGGCGGTTCAGCTGGAAGTTCAGCGACGTGTACTCCTTTTCGCCGGCGAGCCAGCGTCGCACACGTCCGGGCGGCATCTGCGGCGGCAGCTCGAATGCGAGCTTCTCGGTTATTCGCTGATACTTCTCGACGATTTTGAGCGGAGGGGGCTGCAGGCTTTCGATCGTCCGCACCTCCTCACCAGGAGGTCTTGAGGGGTCTGAGAACACGACCTCTGCGTCTTTAAGCCTCTTGACGGCGGCGTCGCCCGTCGCATCGCCCACGATGATCTCCACGTTTTCCAAGCCGAGGGACGCTGCGTTGAGCGCTGCGAGCTTGGCTCGCTCCTCGTTCAGCTCCACGCCGTAAGCCTTTCGGCAGCGCATGGCGAAGAAGACGAGCTGCGCGCCGGCGCCGCAGCTCACGTCCGCGATGACGTCGCACTTCAGCCTTTCCGCCCTGTACTCCGCAACGACCGCCGGCGTTGCGTAACGCAGCCCCTCCTCGTCGAAGAACAGCTTTTCGGCGAGCGGTCCGAATTTCTCCCGTGCGCGGAGCCGGCACCTCGCAATCTCGTATATGAGCTCGGGGCGGAGACCTCGCCGGCTGCTCAGCTTCTTGACGACCTTCTCCTTGTGGAAGCCCCTTTTTACCATAGCAACGGCTCTCGACACTTCCTTTTCAATCCTTTTCAGCTCCGATTTTGAGCTTTGGAGCGTTGTTGCGTGCATTTTGCCGACCGAGCCTTAGTGCTTACTTCGAGCGCACGCTTGCCTTACCGCTAACCTTACCGCTAAAGTATAACGAACTCAAGTTATAATCGGTGCGGGTAAAGGTGAACCTGCGTTCGGGGTCCGTCCAAGAGGTGCCCATAAATTACAATTACGCGGTAGCCAGCGCCATTTATCGCAGGATCATGAGCGTGCGTCCGGAATTGGGCTTGCACAGCAGGCGGGACTTCAAGTTCTTCACGTTTTCAAGGCTCCTCTCTAAGGATTATGAAGTGAAAGGCGATAAGCTTCGAATGAGGGGCTGTCATTTTTTCTTTTCCTCCCCGGATGCGGAGATTGTTTCGGCGTTCGTTGAAGGCATCCTCGAAGAGCCAGAGTTTCGTATTATGGACGCAAGTTTCGTCGTGGAGCGTGTCGAGGCGCTGAGGATGCCCGAGATAGGGAGCGAAGTCATGTTTGAAACTTTGTCCCCGATCGTGGTGCGGACGGTCGTCGAAATTGAGGGGCGGCGCAGGACGTGGGACCTGTATCCGTCGGAACGGAAGTTCTACGAGAACCTCCGCAGGAACCTTTTGAGGAAGTACGAGGCGTTCTACGGGGAGCTGCCGGGCGACGAGTTTGAGATCGAGGTGCTGGAGGTGACGAAGCTCCCGAGGGTGCGGGTGAAGAACACGTGGCACCGCAGCACGATGATGCGGTTCGTCGCGAGGGGCGAGCCTCCGCTCCTGAAGTTCGGATACGAGGCGGGCTTCGGCGAGAAGAATGCGATGGGCTTCGGGATGGTGGAGGTCGTGAAGCCGGACGTGAGGGCTGGACTCAATCCCAAAAGCCCGCCTAGACGACCCTGAGAGGGCTCCCACCAGCCGCAGACGCCCCGCCTGACGATCCCTTTTTCCAAAGCCTCCCTGAACTTCGCCCTCAGGCGTGCGAACGTCCCGTCGTCGTAGATGACGACGCCGTGCTCCAGAGCGTCGTATATCGTTATCGAGCCTTTGTTGATGAGGTGCACCACCTCATCCGGAGTGTACGGGAAAGGCTCGATGGGAATGCCGGATTCCCAGCACCAGAAGTCCGATAGCCTCCTTATTCTCTTCAGGAAATCCTCATCGGTTTCGAGGATCAGGAGGACGTCGGCGTCGCTCGTCCGCAAGTGGTCGCCCCTGGCACGTGAGCCGAAGAGGACAAGGGACCTCAGCCCGAAACCCTTTTCCAGAAGCTTTGATGCGAACTCCTTTAAGCGTTTAACAACCTCTTCGCCCATTCCACAACGTCCTCGCCATGTTCAAGCATGCTTCCGCCATCCTCTTCGAATAAACTTCGCTTGGAACCCCGTTCGCGGCGTCCGGGTACCTAGAGACGAGGTAGTGGGGGTTGAGGTCTTTGAGGTCGTCGAGCACCTCTCCGAGGTCCACAACCCCTTTCAAAGCCTCTGAGAGCGTGAGGAGATTGTGCGTCTTCGGAGGGGAAACACGGAGCTTCTCAATTATTAGAGTCTTCAGAGCCTTCTCAGCAGCTTGATGGGAATGGAAGGCGGCATAATTATAAAAGCCCGCCTTGAGCAGGTGTTCTGCGGCTCTCAGGCTCTCTAAAGCCTCCTTCCCAAGCTCATACCTCATAAATTCCCTTTTACTTTAAAACAGCGGCGTGATCAGCCTCTTCCGCCCCACCCGCTCGCTCCGCACCAGCCCTTTCCTTTCGAGGCTGCCGACGAGCTTTATCGCCGCCGGCAGGGATATATTCAGCTTTTCGGCTATTTCGGAGACGCACTTCCCCTTACCAAGTACGTCCAAGACTTTGCGCTCGGAGGGTGTGATGCTCACGCTCGGCAGGAACTTTGGGAGTCGTATGATCTCGTCGTCCTCGCTCACGTAGACGATGGCTTCCACGCATTCGGGTTCGAGGAGGGCGGCGTAGAGGAGGGCGAACGACGTTATCTTCCGCCCGCCGGTGAGGTTGGCGACGACCCGCCGCTCCCGCCTGATGAGCTTACGCAGGAGCTCGACGTTCCGCTCGAACTCGTAGGCTTCGAGCCTCAGCTCCTCGTGCGGCAGACCCAAGCCGGAGAAGAGGCGGCGAGCCTCCGTGAGCGCGTCGGCGACCCTCCCCTCGACCTCCTCCTTGGCGGAGTAGACCAAGACGACCTTCGAGGCGCCGAACTCGACGAGCGGCTTGTAGATGTGGGCGGCGTGGAAGCCGATGACGATGACGTGCGCCGGCTTCATGCTTAACTGTTAGGTTAAGGGTTAATGATTTATGTGAGTAACTTCAAGGTGTTAAGGGCGGTAGAAATGCCAAAAGTGCACTGGACCGGGCATCCTTTTGTCGATGCTGGTCTAGCGGCGTTGGCGGCGGGCGTCGGCGTGCGGCGGCTGGAGGACTTGGTGCCGATGCACCTGCAGACGGCGTGCGAAAAGCTGACGAGAATCCTACTCAGCGACCAAGCGTTGGGCATCGGTGTAGAAAAATCCTTTCTCTCAAGCTCTATGTCGCAATTATTTCCAAATAGCGAGTTTGTTAACCCCTCTCCATGGTCAGTCAAACTTAATGATGGCAAGAGAAGGGATGTGCGAAAGCTAGTTCACTCAGCAGCTTTAATCCCAGCAGAATGGCAACAAGTCATAGATGAAGCTAAGAATGCAATCTATAAAGCCTTACAGGATGATCTCCAGCGGGCACAACGATGTCTACAAAGCGAGAGTGGTGACGAAATCTGCTTTGCATGCGGCGAGCTACGCCCTAGTGATGCGATGGTTATTGTCCGTAAGGACAAAATGCCGCTCTTGGAGGGTATTGTGAACTTCTATCCAGCATTCGCTTACGGAGTGCGAATTTGCGGCCTATGCGCCCTCGCTGTTCGCTTTCTACCTTTCTCGGTTCTGCGAACAGGAGAGGGAAAGCGTCTTTGGTTTCTGCATACACAAGCGCTGTCGGTCGCTTCTATTATTGCTCAGACCTATGGTTGGGAGCATTTCGACCGTGCCGTATCGGCTAATAAGGTGCTAGACTTCTTCGGCAGCTGGCAAACAGCAGGCGACGCAGGCACAGTGCTTTATGTGCTCTGTGAGCTGCTGGAGCGATTTAGAGATCAACTTTGGGATATATACTTACACCCGCTGCCAACGACTGCCTACCTTTTCTCTAATGACAACAGAGGCGGCTACATCCAAGCGCTTCCCATCCCCAATGAGTTGCTAACCTTCTTTGCAAAGCTGCAAAGCTACTCTACGGGTGCTTTCCGCCGTTTTTGGCGTGAGCTGCTGGAGGTGTCTCCTAACTTGTCAGGGAAGAAGCGCAAAGAGCGTGTCAGTTTTGTGAAGCTCGTCGCCCTCAGGATACTGAATATGAAACCCATCGTTGGAGTGTGCCTTGACGATAATGCTTCTAAGCTAATAGGCGGCTGGATTGGGCACCGTTTTTACCTTCAGGAGGTTCTTGGCATGCCCTTGGAGCGCCTCGCAATTTTAGAGCGTTTGGGGATTGCCATCGCGCAGAGCGAGGACGCTAAAAAACTCATCAACGAGCTCCGCTCGGCTCGTGGAGGCGAGCTCTACGGCGTGCTGTTGAGCTACGTGCGGCGGGGATGGCTTAAGCACGACGAGTTCTACACGCTCCTCCCACCCAACGACTACGGAGCCGCCGGCGAGATCCGTGACATCCTACTGGCGGTGATCTACGAGTGGCAGCGCTGTCGGGAAAGGGGCGAGGAATTCCCTGCGCTCGCCGAGCGCGCAGAGCTCACACCCGACGAGACGCTGGCACGCATACAACAAATCGGCGAGCGGCTCCTCAAAAGGCTCTCGAACTTCAAGCGGTGGTTAGGGCGGCTGCAGATGGCACGAACCACTGCGGAGCTGCGGGGTGTTTATCTTACGGCGGTGCGACACGGCGCGCTGAGCTTTTCGGACTTCGTTTTCCTCGCACCTCTGGGGAGCAGGCAAACGCCCTGGCTCCTGCGAGACTACTTGCTGGCGTTCCTTTTTGAGAAGGTTCGTGAAGAGCTGCCTGAGCTTGGGGTTGAAGCAGGTGTCGAGGAGGATGAAATAGCTGTCATAGAGCCTGAACAGGTCGAAATCGAAGGAGGTGAGACATAATGCCATATCCGGTGCTAACGGGCGCTGTGCTCATCGAAGCAAGCGGAGCAGCACTGAACAACGCCGGCCAGGAGACGGGAGTGAGAGCCGAGAACGTCATCGTCGTCAAACAAATTCGGATCGGACGTCTTCATTATCCGTATGTTTCGGGGCAGGCGTGGCGGCGGTGGTGGCGTGAGGTGCTCTACGAGGACTTCGGCTGGACGCCCAGTCCGGTGACCGTCATCAAGAGGCCGCAGCAAGCCTTCACTGCTGGCGACCCGATTCGTTACGAAGAGGACGACCTGTTTGGCTACATGGTAGCGCGCAAGCGTGGAGAGACCGCAGGCACGTTCCGAAGGGTGTCGCCCCTGAAAAACAGCCTGCTCGTCTCGGTGCTGCCCAACGTCATCCAGAGAGACTTCGCACACTTCACCCGCAACCTCCCGCCCGGCTCGGACCCGCTGCTCTACGAGGCAGAACACTACACGTCCCTTCTGCAGGGGGTTTTCACGATTTCGCTGGGCGACATCGGACGCTTCGAGGTCGGCGAGATGTATGACCTCTCGGAGGACATTTTGAAGGAGCGGCAAGGAGAGCTGGAGCGTGACGAGGGCGACGAGCGTGTTTACCGGCTGCCGAAAGCCGAGCGTGTTGAGCGGGTTCGGCAAGTTGTGAGGGCGTTGGCGAGGCTCCGTGGTGGCGCCCGTCTCACGAGAAACCTTTCGGACGTCTCGCCGGTCGCCGTGCTCGTGGGGTTCGTGGACGGCGGGAACGCACCGTTCCAGCAACTGTTTAAACCCGACGAGAACAACGAGCGGGTGCTGCTGAACTTAGAGCGGCTGGAGTCCGTACTGACCGATTACAAAGACCGCCTGCTGAAGCCTGACGACGAGAGCAAAGCTCTCTTCTTTGGTTACCGTCCCACGGTGCTGGCGAACGAGGAAGAGGTGCTTAAGGCTTTCAGAGAGCGAGAGCCGTTCAAGGACTGCATAGAAGTGCCACAATCAGGGACGCCGCAGCAGGCTCTGGAGAGGGCTGCGGAGCTCGTTGAGAAGGTGTTCGAGAGGTATGTGCCCTGAGAGGCTCGACGCCGTCCGCATCACGCTCAGCGCCTACACGGCGTCCTTCAGAGTTCCCGGCTTCATAGGGCACCAGCTCACGCTCCCTGTGCCCCCGCTCTCCACGATTTACGGACTGCTCTCAGCCGCTGCGGGGAGGTGGGTGGAGCCGCACGAGGTCGCTTGGCTTGCTTACTGTTGCGACTATGTGAGCAAAGCTTTCGATTTGGAGGTCATAATTCAAGTGGAGCGGAAGGGGATTGAAAAACCTCCATACGTCAGATCGCCGCCGGAGACCCGCAACGTCCTACAGCGTGAGTTCCTGTTCATGCCTCGCTTGACACTCTACCTACCGTCAGAGTGGGAGAAGGCGTTCCGCACTCCTCGCTACGTCCTGCTTCTGGGACGGACACAAGACGTGGCGTATGTGGAGTCTATCGTCCGAACTTCGCTGGAGCCTGTGGAAGAGGGAGAGGTAAGCGGCGTCCTACTGCCGTTCGAGCTTATCCTAAAGAATCGAGGCAAGGTCCAAGCGTGGCTGCAAAATCTCCCTATTGCCTTCACCAACGAGCCGCACCGCCGCCCTCTGGGCATGCGAATCTTCGGAGTCGTAGATGCGAAAACACGATCGGCAACGGTTAGGGCGCCGGGCTGGCTCGTCCGTGATCCTGACGGCGAGGTCTTTGTTCCTCTGTACCGGAGGGAGTGGGTTGAGAATGTCCTACGGCGAGCCGCTGGCGAAGTCGGGAGAACCGCCGCTCACGCTCGCTGAACACCTGCGCCAGGTTGCCGATTACGCCAGAGCCGTTACAGAGGCATACCGCCCGCACTGGCAACGCCTCCTCGGCGAGGAATGGGCAAGTTGCGTTTCCCAAGCCCTCATCTTGGCGGCGCTGGCTCACGATTTGGGCAAGGCAGCAGACGGCTTCCAGCAGGCATTGCAAAGCCGCAGGCGTGGCTGGAACTTCAGACATGAAGTCCTTTCGGCTGCGCTGCTGCTGTCCGAGGGGTTGAAAGAGGGGCGAGTGCGGCTGGCGGCGGCTGCCGTTCTCACTCACCACCGTGACCTAACGGACAGCCAGCTGTGCAACGATGCGGGCTTGCCTCCTCTGCCTGACCCTCAGATTGTGGAGATAGCGCAACGGAAGTTCCATACAAAGGCAGGAGAGTTGCGAGCTAACTGGGAATGGCTGAGATCGTTCTGCCATCAGCACCTCCAGTTACAACTTCCAGACTTGCCCGATAAGCTGCTGCCGCCTACCGAGTTCCTGCGGCAGCTCAAAAGCTCGCTCCACGAGACTACTTTTCAAGATCGGGAGGCGACGGCGTTGCTGCTCGCTCGTGGCTGGCTGATGGCGGCGGACCACGCCGCAAGCGCCGGAGTAGCCGAGTTCAAAGCGGCTCTGCCCACGCCACGACTCCCCGAGCTTCGTCCCTTCCAAAGGCGTGCGGGTGGGCACGAGGGCGACGCCTTCTTAGAGGCGCCGACGGGTGCCGGGAAGACCATTGCTGCGCTGTGCTGGGCGTTGCGGAATCGAAAGGCGGGGGAGCGGATTTTCTACCTGCTGCCTTACCAAGCCAGCATCGAGGCGATGGCTGACGTTCTGGAGCGACAGTTCGGCAGGGAGAACGTAGCGGTTTTGCACGCCCGCGCCCTAGACTACGCCTTCCGGGAGCATTTCGAGCGAGTGGGCGAGTACGAAGCCGCCTATGCGCAGGCGAGATGGGAAACGGAGCTCAACCGCCTTGCGCACAAGCCAATTAAAGTTGCGACGCCTTTCCAGCTTCTTAAATGGCTCTTCGGCGTCCCCCGCTTCGAGATCGGGATAAGCGAGATGGTCGGCGGTCTGTTCATATTCGACGAGATCCACGCCTACGACGCCCACGTGGTTGCGCTGATAGCCGAGATGGTGCGAGCGCTCAAGCGGCTGGGCGGACGCTTCCTGTTCATGAGCGCAACCTTCCCGCCATTCCTGAAAGAGCTGTTGCAGAAGGCTTTAGGAGAGGAAGCGACGGATTTGGGGCTGAGCGTTGGCGATGATGACGGCTGGACGTGCCGCTTCCTAACTCAAGCCCGCCATCGCCTGCGCTGGCATGACGAGCCCTTAGAAGCGTTGCTCCCTGAAGCCGTCCGTGCCGCACGTGAGGGGAAGCGTGTATTGATAGTTGCCAACCGCGTCGCGCAAGCTCAGGAGATATATCAGGCGTTGCGGGAGGAGCTGAAAGGGGCTTATCTCCTTCACAGCCGCTTCGCCCGCCGTGACCGGGTGGCAAAGGAGCGTACCATCGTCGAAGCTCTACGCGAACGCACGGAAAACGTCAGAGTTCTGGTGGCTACGCAGGTCGTAGAGGTGTCCTTGGATGTGAGTTTCGACACGATTTTCACAGAAGTCGCACCGGTGGACGATCTGCTTCAGCGTTTCGGTCGTGTGAACCGTTACGGCGAACATCCGAGCGGTGTGGACGTCCACGTCGCCCGCAGGTTCGACGAAGAGCAATTACGCTGGGTTTATGACTTAGATCGCATCAGGGCTACGCTGGAGAAGGC
>Ga0209411_100063_pt1 | contig 11933 bp, 11 predicted proteins | sample Mar14336cmmetaG_FD_185479 | JGI IMG/M metagenome (GOLD analysis project Ga0209411, IMG submission 185479) | Marine hydrothermal vent microbial communities from Guaymas Basin, Gulf of California to study Microbial Dark Matter (Phase II) - Marker... ... | reverse complement strand
TTACAGTAACGATACTCTTATTTATTGCCTCCTAGGATGCCATATGGGGGGAGAGTCTCTTGATAAATGAGTTGGGGATGATATTCGGGAACGACACGAGCAAGGCCAACGAGCCGGAGCCGCAACTTTTCGGGGTTCCCCGGATCGCAGTTGTGGGGATCGGCGGCGCCGGGAACAACACGATAAGCCGGCTTGAGGAGTTAGAGGTGAAAGGCGCGGACCGGATTGCAATAAACACCGACAAATTGCATCTCGATAACACAAAGGCGCAGAAGAAAATACTAATAGGTAAGGCTTTGACAAGAGGCTTGGGCACGGGCGGTGAGCCTGAGATTGGGAAGAAAGCTGCTGAGATGGATAAATCGGTCATCGAGGATGCGCTCAGGGGTAAGGACCTTGTATTCATCACCGCCGGGATGGGCGGCGGCACCGGCACGGGCGCTGCGCCCGTCGTAGCCGAGATTGCCAAGGATTTTGGCGCGATCGTCGTGGCTATGGTTTCCTCGCCGTTTAAGGCAGAGAGGGCGAGGATAAAGAAGGCGCAGGATGGAATTGAGGAGCTAAAGAAGTTTGCGGATACTGTCATCGTGCTCGACAACGAGAAGCTTCTGCAGTACGTGCCGAACCTGCCTGTGGAGGAGGCATTTAAGGTAATGGACATGATAATAGCAGACACCGTGAAGGGGATAACCGAGACGATCACGCAGCCCTCACTGATAAACTTAGATTTCGCCGACCTACGGGCGGTGATGCGGTTTAAGGGAATCGCCGTCATGCTCATCGGCGAGACGTCGAAGTCGCAAAATAAAGCCGAAGAGGTGGTCAGAGCGGCGCTCGGTCATCCGCTCCTCGACTTGGATTACAGAGGCGCGAAAGGCAGCTTGGTGCACATCACCGGCGGTCCTGACCTCACGATAAAGGAAGCTGACGACATCGTGAAGCTCCTAACCTACGAGATCGATCCGAACGCCACAGTTATATGGGGCGCGAGAATTAACGAAAACTACAGCGGGCGCGTTAAGGTAACCGCCATAATGACGGGCGTGGAGGAGAGTGTTGCCTACAGCAAGAGGTTGGAAGAAGAGGAGATGGAAGTCAGTGTGCCGCAGAGAAGCAGTCCGACGAGTGATGTAAGTTCGCTCATAAGGATGATTTAAAATGATACAAAAGATAATCGAAGCCGCCCTCAGTGAAGGAAGGAAAGTTCTCAATGAGCACGAGTCGAAGCTAATACTCGCGGAGCGTGGCATCCCAATAACCAGAGAAAAAGTAGTAAGCACGAAGGAGGAAGCTCTGGAAGCTGCCAAGGAAATCGGCTATCCGGTCGTCCTGAAAATCTGCTCGCACGAGGTCACGCACAAGCAGGATTTCGGCGGCGTCCACGTGGGCATCGAGGATGATAAGCAGTTACTCGCTGCCTATGAAGCTATTTCTGAAAGGGCGAAGGCGCAAGACATCGAGCCTTTGTTCTTAGTTCAGGAGATGGTAGAAGGCGGCGTCGAAACGCTCGTCGGCTCGAAAAAAGATGAAATCTTCGGGCCAACGATCCTCTTTGGACTAGGTGGCATCTTCACGGAAGTCCTCGAAGACATCTCGCTTAGGATCTGCCCTATAGAGCGGAAGGATGCTGAGGAGATGATCCAAGAGATAAAGGGCTACAAGATACTCAGAGGCTACCGCAATGTACCGCCTGCCGACGTGGAGGCGCTCGTTGACGTCCTTCTCAAAGTTTCAGAGCTCGTGACTGAGCATCTTGAAATAAAAGAGCTTGACATAAACCCACTGTTCGTAAGGGAGCGGGGTAAGGGCGTCGTTGCCGCCGATTCCCTGATCATACTGGAATAGCTAGTTCCTCCTAGTCGGTCTCCTGCCGCCCGCCTCGATCCCATTCGAATTTTTCCGTTTTCACTTCTCCGCCCTCATTCACGAGCATTTCAACTCTATATTCCGCCTCGTCAAGCTTCTTGTTGCAAAACCGGCAGAGCACAATCCCCTCTTCGAAAAGTTTTAATGCTTCCTCCAACGGCAGGTCGCCTTGCTCTAACAGCTCCACAATTTCCTCAAGCCGCCGTAATGCATCTTCAAAACTCAGTTCCATCAAGCACCCCTCCTACTTTTACTTTTTACCTCAACCAGCAATTCTCCATCGCTCAGCAATATTCTGACGGCGTCGCCGACGCTCACGTCCTCAACACTGCGCACGACGCTACCGTCGAGCCGCAAACATGCGCTAAACCCGCGACCGAGCACCGCAAGCGGACTGAGGGCGTCAAGCTTCCCGGCGACGCCTTGTAACATGCTCTTCTTTAGCTTGAGGTGGTGCGAAAGGGCAGCGAGCATCCTGCTCTTCAGCTCATCCACTTGCTGCCTGTACTTGTCCAATTTCTCAGTGGGCTTCCTGAAGACAGTGCTGCGTTCTACGCTTTCCAGCCGCTTCTTGTAAACCTCAAGCTTTTTCAGGACGCTCTGACGAAGCCTTATTTCCAGAGTTTCTAAGCGTTTCTTCAGCTCTCGCATATCCGGGACGACGATTTCGGCGGCTTCGGATGGCGTCGCTGCCCGGCGGTCTGCGGCGAAGTCCGCAATCGTAAAATCTATCTCATGCCCGACCGCCGAGATTATTGGGATTTTCGATTCGTAGATCGCTCTCGCGACGACTTCTTCATTAAAAGCCCAAAGTTCCTCTATGGAGCCGCCGCCCCGCCCTACAATCAGCACGTCTATAGGGTAAAGCGTCTCACTCACGTGATTCATCAATTTTATTGCATCGGCTATTTCAAGCGGCGCCTCCTCGCCTTGCACCTTCACAGGACTTATTAAAACATGAACGTTCGGATACCGCTTCCCTATTATCTTCAGCATGTCTCGGATCGCGGCGCCGGTCGGCGACGTGATTATACCTATGCGCCTCGGAAACTTCGGCAGCGGACGCTTGCGAGCCGCATCAAAAAGCCCTTCGCTTCTGAGCTTCTCCTTAAGCCTCTCAAATTCTAGGTACAGTTCGCCCAAACCTTCTTTTTTCAGCTCCTTTACGTAAAGCTCGTATCTGCCCCGCCGCTCATAGACGCCAATACTGCCACGGGCTATGACTTTCATGCCGTCTTCGGGGATGAAGCTGAGCGCTGCATTTTCACGACGGAACATCACGCACTCAAGCTCCGCAGCCTCATCTTTAAGCGTGAAATACATGTGCCCAGAAGTTGGCTGTCTGAAGTTGGAGACCTCGCCGCGGACATAAACGTCGCCTAGGAGCTCGTCACTCTCCAACATACCCTTTATGTACTTCGTGAGCTCCCCAACCGTGAAGATATGAACGTCGAGACGGCGCTCCGCCTCCGTGTTGGCAATGAACGGTCCAACCTCGGTGCTCATATTGTTTTCAGCTTCAGGAGAACTACGCTCCACAGACTGCTCCTCGGCTCCCGTTTCTTCCTCAAAATATAGGAAATCCGCTAATGTACGCCTCCTTCTCATCCTTCCCTTAAAGTTTTGATGTACACGTCCTCATATATCGGTCCTTTCGGCGTGAGCACGCTCTTTTTGAGCTTCACCTCGCTGACAAGCATTTTTCCGAAGTTTTTGTCGGAAAGCTCGCCGAGTTTCTTTAGCGTAAGGCTTTTCTCCTCACCGCTCATGCTTTTCACCCTGCATAGCGTTACGTGCGGGCTCAGTGGCTCTCTTCTGAATCCTAACCTATTCAGTCTCGCTTCGATTTCCGCATGCAGAGCGTTTAGTGCCGCCGAATCCTCAACGCCCACCCAGATGACTCTTATACGTCTTTCATTAGGGAAGACGCCGACACCTCGCAGCCGCATTTCAAAAGCCTCTGCACGCACTTCATCTAAAGCCCTCTTCAAGGCGTTTATCCTGCTCTCCGGCACCTCGCCTAAGAACTTCAGCGTCAGATGCGCCTGCTCCGGCTTCACAAATTTAACACCTCTTAAAAACCGAAACTCTTCTTGTATTTCTGCTATTTCGCGCTTCAGCTCGTCGGACATGTCGATAGCGATGAAAGATCGCATCTTACCTCCCCATTTTAGTTGGTTGCCGTAGGCAAAAAAGTGTTCGTCATGATCACATGTGCAAAATTATATGCTTTATTGTATGCTTTAACAACGGTGCCAAAAGAAAAAGCAAGGACGGCGGCGGGAAATGATGCCCTCAGGAGGGGTTTAAGAAGCATGGAGTCAAAAGTATTTATTAACCCCTCATCAATCTCAAAACGATGCCCGGGTGGTGTAGGGGTCTATCATGGAGCCCTGTCGAGGCTCCGACTCGGGTTCAAATCCCGACCCGGGCGTTCTGAGCAGAGGTGGAGCACTGCGGCACGTCGTGACGGCGGTGAGGTGGGAGATGCTCTGGCTCAAGGTCTTTCTCACACCTCCTGCGGGCTGGAAGCCTCTAGGGGAGGAAAGCCCGCTTTCCGAAACATTTTATTCCTTCCTTCTAACTTTTCGATGATTCGGTCAGCTAAATGCTGACTGAGGACGGCTCCCTGACCGAGCCGTATGCGGTCTCCGCAAGCTGCCCGGTCCCATGTCGGGAACCCTCTCCCCGGGCGGAGGCAGGTCAGCTGTCTCGGCTGCTACATGTTCGGTGCGTTCGTCTTTTCTCTCCCTTACTTGCTTTACTTGATCTTAAAGGAGCTGCTGAGGCGTTAGTTGCTTTTTGCTTTCATCAATTCCTGACCCTGTTATCGCATTCCAATGGTAAAGCTTAAAAACCGGACTTCTAACCCTATCCTCATGCCGAAGATAGAGCTTGTTTACTGGAAAAATAGAGTGGGAGGGGAGCTTGAGCGGCTTGTTACGGAGGCGTTCCCCTACAGCTACAGTGCGGGTCCCAAGGGTGAATGGCAGATGGTCATCGCGAGCGAGGACAAGGAGGTGCGGGCGAACGAGGTTGTCAGCATAAAAATCGAGAGGATCGAAGTTCCAGAGCGTGCGATAATAATGCCGTGCTCGGTGATGCGGCATGCTCTTGGCTTCGTGCCCGCGTTAGTCGGCGTCGGCAAGCCGAAACTCGTAGAAGACAAGAGAGTTTTCGAAGAGGCGCTCTTTCACCCGATAAGTAATGGCTTCGTGCGGCGGGGCGAGCTCCTTGGTGTTGTGAACGTCTTATATGCGACGATAGAACGAAAACTCACGAGAGAAGTTGTCGAAAAATGGCTGAGTGAGAGGTTCAGATACTAGGCTTCGGTTTTTTCCTTAACTTTATCAAATTCTCGATTTTCTGCTTATAGTAGTCCAAAGCTTCCCTGAAAAACTCCTCTTTTAGCATACCATGCGGCGTCTCAGTTTCGAATATCCTCCTTGGAAGCCTTAAGGCGTCCAAAGTGAAGCCCATGTCCATTTTCAGCCTTAATTTCTCTGCATATATTCGCCTCCCAAGCTCCCGAAGCTCCTCCTCGCTTGTTTTGATGCCCAACGGCTCCAATGCCTCGACGACCGTCCCCGGCTTATAAACGCCACGGGCGAAGAAACAAACGACCAAGCTGGAAAGCACCTGCCTCCATATCTCCTCCTCGACCAGCGAGTCTACAATTTCCTTAGGCGTCATAGCTCTCACATCGGCTTTCTGGTCGAGCGAGTAGCCGGCGTTGTCGAGGTGGCTGTGCCGCAGCCCTATCAGGTAGCCGAGGTGCGTGGCGTAGCCGACGTGGTACCCCGGCATCTCGTTCCCGCCGAACGCCAGCGCAAAGTCCTTACCTCCGTAGGCGTCGGAAGCCTTCTCAACGCCCTGCGCAAGGTGCTTGTAGAAGTCGTTCGGCTGCTCCACCAGAAAGTCCATGGCTCTCAAGTACGCCTCATGATCGCCGAACCGCAGCCTCACCAGAGTGTCCTCCTCCGAAATCAAGCCCTTTTCGAGAGCCTCCGTCGCCCACGCCAGGCAGACGCCGGTGCTCATCGCATCCAGCCCGAGAACCTCGACCCTGTGGATCAGCTTCAGGAGACCGTCACGGCTGCCCACGCCCAGCATCGAGCCGAGCGCATAAATAGGCTCGTAGTCGTAGGAAATCATTATCGTCTTGTAGAAGTAGGATTCTTCCTCGTAGGGTTCACGGAGGACCGCTATGTGGATGCATGCGATCGGGCAGTGGCTGCAACCTACTCGTCGTCCGAGGTTGAACTCTGCGAACGCCTCCCCGCTTATCTCCTCCGCTTTCTCGAACCTCGCAGCCTTCAAATTCCTCGTAGGCAACGCCCCCAGCTCGTTCAGCGGGTTCACGTTCACCGGCGTGCCCAGCAGGTGATACTTGTTCATCACGTCCGACTCCAGAGCGGTCCTGAAGATCTTCTCGTATACTCTGCGGTAGCCGGCGGCGTCTGCGGGCTTGTACGAGCCGCGCCCGATGACGACGAGCGCTTTGAGCTTCTTGCTCCCGAAGACGGCGCCGAGCCCGAGCCGCCCGAAGTGCCTGTAGGTTTCGGTGGTGACGCAGGCGTAACGCACGAGACGCTCGCCGGCGCCGCCTATTCTCATGACGGTCCGCATGCCCCGCCCTTTTTCGCGTTCGGCGATTATCCTGCCGGCGGTCAGCGAGCTCTTGATGCCCCATATGCCACGGGCGTCCCTGAAGTGCACCTTTTCGTTGTCCACGACAACATAGACCGGCGTCCTGCTCGCCCCCTTAATTATAATGGCGCCGTAGCCTGCGTTTGCGATGCTGGTCGCCGTCCGCCCGCCGGCATGGCTCTCGCCCAAGTTCCCGGTGAGGGGGCTTTTGAAGAGCGCAACAGTTTTCGAAGCCATGGGGTAGGCGGGCGTGAGGGGTCCGATGGCGAAGACGATGACGTTATCCTCGCTCAGGGGGTCGGCTCTGACGTCCATCTCCTCCCTCAGGAGCTGGACGGCGACGCCGACGCCCCCCAACCACTGCTCAAAAAGCTCGCTCCGGTCTTCAACCTCGTATTTGTACCGAGAAAGGTCTATCTTCAGGACTTTGGTTCTTGCGTTCATGCCGGCACCTCCTCGAAGGCGAGGACGCCGTGCGGGCAGAACTTCGCGCAATACCCACAATGGACGCAGACCGCCGGCTTCCCGTCGCTTCGTTCGAAGATTGCGCCGATATTACACGCTTTTATGCAGTTGCCACAAGCGATGCAGAGGTCCTCTTTGTAGGAGACGCCCCCGCCGGCTCTCGGCGTCAGGGCGCCGGTCGGACAAACCGGAACGCACGGCGGCTCCTCACAAGCTCTGCAGAAAATGACGGTGGCGCCCCGCTCGAAGCCGCTCAAGCTGGTCGTCAGTATGCCGGAGCGGTCTATACCTATCTCAGGGTCCTTAACGCTACGCCTCGCGCATGCATACATGCACACGCCGCAGCCGACGCACTTCTCTATGTCCTTAATAACAAGGCGTTTTGGCATCGATTTCTTTTTGGATCCGTAACTTAAAATCACTGCCATTACCAGAGTGGACAAGTGATAACGTATTTGGTGCATAAGGGTGGGAAAGGGACGGAGCATGTCTGGGTTCATGTCATCTCCTGCGTTTTGAAAGCTAAACGTCTACTTTGACCGGAATTGATGGAAAAAGATAGGGGGTTAGAGGAAAAATTGAGATGTCGCGAGTGTTAGCGCGCAAGCGCATGCTCGTGACCTCCTCTCCGACTGGAGGCAGGGCTTCCACCGGAGGCATTGGGAGTTAGAGGGAGGTTGGGGGGCGTGCGGCACGAAGCTGCGCTCCCCTCCGGCTTGGCACACAGCCCCTGCCCACACCGTATAGCTCGCTTCAATTCCCAGCTCCGGTCAGGGGCTGCGTGAGCCGCCCTGAACATGCCGTGAAGCTTCGGTTCCGAGCGGGGCTATAGGGCGGAGCGGAGAGGCTTAAAGTGAAGCCCCGCACTCCAGTCGGGAGCGGCTCGTCTATCCCAGCTATGAACAAGCGCTTATTGTATACCAAGTGGAATGAAGGACGGAGCAATGCCGTGGGGCTCGGAAAATAATGGAGAGGTCTCTACCTATTAATAATGTCTTCCATCCGCGCAAACGCCTCTTTCAAGTCTTCAAGGCTTGCAGCATAGGATATCCTGACGTGGTTCTTCCCGTATTTTCCAAATGCCGAGCCTGGGGTCACGATGACGCCCCTTCGTCTCATTCTTTCCACGAAGTCATCTTCGTCCTCCACCTCTGGAAAGACGTAGAACGCCCCTTTCGGCTTTGCAAACTCCAACCCAAGCCTTTCCAACGCTTCGACGACGAAATCCCGCCGCTTTCTGAATTCCCGAACCATCGCGGCGACGCAGTCCTGCGGGCCGGTGAGTGCAGCGAGCGCTGCTTTTTGTGAAATCGAAGAGGCGCACGCCTGAATATACTGATGGATCTTTAGCATTTCCTCCACGAGGCTGCGAGGCGCCGCTAAATAACCAAGACGCCAGCCCGTCATCGCATATGTTTTAGAGACAGCATTTACGGTCACGACGTTCTCGTAGAAGCTCGCAGGGCTGGCGTGTTCGCCCTCGTAAATTATCTTCTCGTAAACTTCGTCCGAAATGATGAGCAGGTTGTGGTCTTCAGCGAGCTCCGCAAATGCTCTCACGTCCTCTTTGCTTAACACAGCGCCGGTGGGGTTTGCGGGTGAGTTTAGAATAATGGCTTTCGTTCGCTCCGAAATAAGCTCGCTTGCAGCATTGACGTCCATCGTCATGTCCTCTTTGCGCAGCGGCACGCTCACCGGCGCTCCTTCGGCGAGTTTTACGAGGTTTGCGTAAGAGACGAAGCCGGGATCTGGAATTAGAACCTCATCGCCGCGCTCGACGAGCGTGTGGATCGCTATGTGCAGCGCCTCGCTTGCGCCGGAAGTGACTATTATCTCATCCTTCGTCACGTCGATGCCGTTTTCTTCGCGCAACTTCTCGCTTATCGCCTCCCTCAGCTCCTCTATACCCTTCCCAAAAGTGTAGCTGGTGAAGCCATCTTTTATGGCGGCGATCGCCGCCTCTTTTATGTGTTGAGGCGTGTCAAAGTCCGGCTCACCAAGCCCCAAGTTTATGAATTCGCCGCTGGCAGCCTCGAACGCCCTTCGTATTCCTGAAATCTCTATAGCTTTTATGCGACTTGCGAGTCCGGCGCGCATCAAGTTAATAAAGAAGAGCCAATATTAAAGAGATGAGCGAGAGGAAGGAGGCGTGGAATGCGCCGCTGCTGCAAATCCTGAACAACCTCTCAGCCTACATCTCAGAGCACAAGGTCTTATCTGAGGAGGAGCTTTGGTTCGTGATAAACAGGGAGGTGGAGAGGCTCAGCGACGACGTGCGTGCGGAGCTGGAGGCGGCGCTCGAGGGTAGTCTTCCCGAACTGGTATTCAAGAGCATAACGACGCACGAGAAGCTCTCGGTGTTCTCGCCCGACCTCCACGTCAAAATCAACTATCAGGGCGAGATCTTCTACTGCCCCCCGTCGCACCGCTTCATGCACGAAGAGATCGAAAAGGCGTTTCTGCGACTGGCGTTCCTGCGAACGCCCTTGGATAAGATGAGCGAGGTCTTGAAGTGCTTTCTCGAGAGAGCCGGATATACAGTCTCCGAAATCGAGCGGAAGGACAAGCATGTGGAGATGAGTGCCGAGAAACGGTACACGCACCTCAAGCTCTTCTTGCTCCCCACGGTGTGCTACATACCCACGTTCCTAAGCGAGCTGAAGGCACGAGGCGGGCTGGAGGGGGGGAAGAGAACCGTCTTCGTCGTCCCCACGGAGAAGACGCCACTGCCCTTCATCCGGTTTTTCAGGGAGTTCCCGCTGGACGAAGACATCTTGGTATGGGTGGCGAACATCGAGAAGGGCGCTGTGAACCCCTTCATCGGCAATCCGGAGGACGATGATATCGAACGCTGCTTCGAAGACCCCGACAGGGCACGGTGCGCCGTAGGCGTCTGGATGCGGAAGATGCAGATGCCGGATGAGGAATTCTAAGCGGTTTAAAAATGGGAAGTGGCGGCGTGAACTATTTTTATAGCCTTGACGATATGTTAACAGGGATGAAAGCGGGTCCGTAGCTTAGCCAGGTAGAGCACCCGGCTCATAACCGGGCGGTCGAGGGTTCGAATCCCTCCGGACCCACTCTCCCGTACTTCTTCTCTGCTGCTCGCTACGAAAGGATATCGAAGCATGAAGCCTTTGGCGAGCTCTCGGCGAAAGCCGAACTCTCCGCCTGCGTTTAGAGGGAACTGCGGTGAGCGGTGGGCGGCGGCGGGACGCCGTGAAACTCGACGCAGGAGGCTTGAAGAGTTCGATTTTTAGTCGTGAAGCCCTCCACTTTCAAACCTTAAGGGTTGCCGAGCTCGTCGAGCTTTCCCGCCACAGCGGCGTCCGGCGGCGGCGTCGGCGACGCACGAGCGCATTGGTTTCGCCGACGCAGCATGGCGGAGCCGGCTGGCGGGCTGGGCGAGGTTCGCACGCCACCAAGGTGGCTCACACTCTCCCAAGCGGTTCACACGCCACCGAGGCATCAGCTCTCCGTCAAAACCTCGCCGACCGGACGGGGCGGGCTGCGCCACGCATGCGGTCCGGCGGCGTGCCGTCAGTTTTAATTGAGGGGGTTGCGGTCAACCGCCTCATCGGTGTGCGTCCGCCAGAGACAGAGGGAAAAGGACGAACACGCCACGCGTGCGGCGACGCACGCCGAGGACCGCAAGCCGCCGCTCCGGCGGTGGTAGTTGACGGGGCGGGCTGCGATGAACCTTCTTCGCACGGCATCCCCGACCCGTTCATCGAGTTCGGCGACAGCCTCCTCTACCCGAGGTTCATCGAGGGCGGGCGGCTCAAGCGGTTCGACGCCGTCCTGATAAACCCCTCGTGGAACCAAGACGGCTACGGCGAAGAAACGTGAAGCGTGCGGACTTCCGAGAACGCTTCCCCTCCGGCTGCCTGCCGACCCGCAGACTGGACTGGTCCGGCACGTCCGGCTACGACGACGAAAGGGCGGCGTCTTCGACTGCTACTTTTCCAACAGCACCAGAATTTCAGACAGGCGTCTCACGACGGGCACGCCGCCAGCATTCGAGCCCAAGTTTTCACTTTTAAGTATCACGAAGCAGCCGGCACGCCTCGCCGCCTCGACATCGCTCTCGGTGTCACCGATGAGCACGGTCTCGGCGGGGTCGACGTCGAGGGCGGCGCACGCCTTCAGTATGATTTCGGGGTCGGGCTTGCCTCGACTGACGTCATCGCCGGTGACCACGACGTCGAGGTATTTTCCGAGGCGAAAATGCTCTATGATTTTCAGCGTGTTCCTCTTCGGGGTGTTTGTGACCAATCCCGTCTTGTACTTTTGGTGTGTGGTCTCCAGCACGCCCCTCACATCGGGGAAAAGCCGCATTCTGTCGATGAGTTCGAGCTGTCGCTTCAGGCAGTACTCCACGGCTGCCTCGCTTAGTCCCAATTCGTCGATGTTATGCCGCAGGTCGGGTCCCCAGTACTTCTCCTCAAATTCCTCCTTGCTTATGCCCCGCAGACCGAACTTTTTTATCGTGTCGTTGAACGCCTCGTACCACGCATCCTTGGAGTCCACAAGCACCCCGTCGAGGTCGAATAAAACTGCTCGCACTCGCATCGTTCCACCGTGCGTCAGGCATCCTGCCGCAAAAGATTTAAGAACTCCTTGCTACTTAAAACTGTGCGTCTTTACGCCTACGAAGCCGGTCAGTGCGACGTGAAGCGGTGCACCGCACGGAAGCTCATAAGGCTCGGCGTCGTCACGCCGCTGCGGCGGCTGAAGGAAATTCCGAAGAGCACGCTGCTCCTGAGCCCCCTCTCAGATAAGGCGCTCTCGCAGGAGGACAAAAATGCGAGGAGTATAACCGTTTTCGATTGTTCTTGGCGGCGTATTGACGAGTTTTCCGCATTTCTCCGGCGTAGAAATGCGAGGGCGCTGCCCTTCTTACTGGCGGCGAACCCCACGAACTTCGGCAAGCCGTTCATGCTGAGCTCCGC
>Ga0209411_100062_pt1 | contig 12008 bp, 14 predicted proteins | sample Mar14336cmmetaG_FD_185479 | JGI IMG/M metagenome (GOLD analysis project Ga0209411, IMG submission 185479) | Marine hydrothermal vent microbial communities from Guaymas Basin, Gulf of California to study Microbial Dark Matter (Phase II) - Marker... ... | reverse complement strand
GCTCGACGCCTTCGAGCACGAGAAAGTTTTTAAGTTCTTCCACGTACCCGTGCAGTCGGGCTCCGACTCCGTGCTCAGGGACATGAAGCGTCCTTACTCCGTCGAAGATTTTAAGGAGATCGTGAGAAGCATACGTCGGAAGTTTAAGGACTGTGTGCTCTGCACCGACTTCATCATAGGATTCCCGACGGAGACTGAGGGGGATTTCCAGCAGTCCTTAGAACTTCTCAAGGAGCTGAAGCCCGAGAAGGTGAACATCACGAGGTTCTCGCCACGCCCCGGCACAGAGGCGGCGAAGCTCAAAGACCTGCTTGAGCGGGAGAAGAAGCGGCGTTCGAGAATATTTGCGGAGACCTATCACAAGATAGCCTTGGAGAAGAATCAGGAGCTTGTGGATGCGGTCAAGGAGGTTCTGGTGACCGAGGAGGGCGTGAAGGGCGGGGTGATTGCGAGGGACGCCGCATACCGCACCGTAGTCTTGAGGGAGCGGCTGCCGCTCGGCACGAAACTGGCGGCGAGGATCGTGGAGGCACGGAGCACGTACCTAGTTGCGACGCCCGCCGCTTAGACTGTATTCACGAAGCCTTGTCAATAGCCTTCCCGCAGTGAGGACAAATCACATGTTTCTTCCTTCTCTTCCGAAGCTCCTCAGCGAAGCCGGAGGCAAGTATCCCCGCAGGCAGTGCGAACATCCCGATTCCTAGGATGGCTACTGCCGCCCCTAGCAGCTTCTCCTCGGCGTGACGGGATAAATATCGCCGTAACCGACGGTCGGCAGAGTGACCACGCCCCACCATATGGCATCAAAAGCGTTCGAGAAGCCTTGGGCTGTTTCCATAAATAGTAATTCGGCGTCTTTTGTTTTTCGTAATTTTCATATAGTTGGTATAGTTCTTAGCAGTGTAGCAGTCCTCGGTATGTGGGGTATTCAAGCCCGAATGGGGGCTGCTGAAAGCCTGAAGATGTGGGGAGTCTCCGTTCCCCCGAAAGCCCCACGATGAAGACGGGAGTGGGGAAGCCTACCCGCTACGATATTAACACTCTACACGCTCTTAACGGGTATAGGCAGAACGGTTGAGCCTCATGTTCCGCGAAAAACATTAGGGTTGATGTCAGCTTCTCCCGTCTGAAGACGGAGCTTGCCTCGCAAGGGACGCCGACCCGCCTCATCGGGCGATCAGGACGGCTGACTTCGCCCCTCATCGGGCTGGAAATCTGGCTTAAAGCCGCTCCAGCCCACGAAAGCAAACACGCAAAACACATATAAGTAACTTCCGCCAATTCCTCCCCGCACTGAAGTGCGGCTTGGCGGTGGGTGTGTGATCACGAATACGGTGGTGAGCAGTTCCTCCTTCGTCTCCCTGAGCACGTCCCCTATTAGCTTCAGCGCCTCTGAGTACCTGCCCATCTTCAGCGTGCGGAACACTCGGAAGAGCCGCAGCGCGCTCTGATAAACCTCAAGTCGAATGAGAAGAACATTAGCAGATAAAAGGGCAGGGTTGCCACCAGATCTACTACGCCAGAGGAGTTAAAGCAAATCTAAGCCTCCCCATGACGGGATGACCAAACTTCTCTGTTGACTTTCTACTGTCTCTAACATAACTGTAACCGTCATAATAAAACAGTCGAAGACCCTGCTTGGCAGGTCGTCAGGCACAGCCGCCTCTAAAATCTCAAATACTCGCCTCCTAACCTGCATGTGGTATACTGTCATCGCCGTCGATATTTAAGCAGCGTGCTCCCGCGAGCGGCACGCGGTAACTGTGAGCTGCCCTGATCCGACGCGGTCGTGTTCTCAGTCGGAATGATCGCCTGGCTTTTAAGTAAGGTGATGCCTACGTCATCAGAGCATTTCAAAAGTAGAAGGAGCACAAAGTATTCTTCCGGACATCTTCAGCTAAATCGACCATCCCCTAGCTATTAAGGTTCCTTAGCGTTTATATACTCCAGAGGCATGCCGTTAGGGTTTGGAACGCTATCAGTCGGCGGTAGTGCGCCAAGAATCATCTTTTAACCTCCCTTTCGAGAATTCCGCATCAAACTCCTCAGCGCAGCTACAAACTCGCTTCGAGCATCAAAAAGCCTGCGGCAATGCAGCGACACTATCCCCTCTAATTCTCGTCTCCTCAGCCTCCTTTCGCCGGCTCAACCTCAAGTGAGCCAGCAGAAGGTGAGCGCGCCTCTTACGCGTCTCAGTAGAGGCATTTAGCTGTTTATACCATCAGCATGGCGCAACTTTGTGCTGATGTCGTACCACGAGCGTGATCAGCTGTCGCTGCCGCGGTGAACTGCTCTTAGCCGCTTCACCATTTTCACGGCGGCTTCCACCGCCCGCTTCGCGTACTCCACCCGCTCCTGCGCTTCAAGTCTCGTCTCGCCAGGTCCCGAAATGCCGAGCGTTACTGGCTTCTCAAATTCCAAAGATAAATCCACAAGTTTTCGAGCGGCGTGTTGCGCCACTATTTCATCGTGCTCCGTTGCGCCCTCGATGACGCAGCCGAGCGTCACGACCGCATCTATGTTTTCATCCTTCAGCAGCGTCTTCACGGCGAGCGGCATGTCGAAAACTCCCGGCACTCTGAGTATACGCTCAACACTAGCTCCAAGGAATTCCGCATGCTCCCTACCGAGAATTTCCATCTGGTATGTGATGTCGCGGTGGAACTCGGAGACGACGAAAGCCAGCCTTATTTTCCCTTCAGTCATCTTAACACCCTTATAGTCTCAGGGGGCCGACGTCTTCAAAGCCCTGCCGCTTTCCCATGCCCGCCTCCTTTTTTAGTTCTTCGGGTTTAAAAAGCAGCTTTATTACGTTCTGCGCATGCTCCCTCGTGCGGCGGTCTGCAAGGGCGGCGAGCTCTCTCTCGTCCTTTGCTTCGTCCTCGTGTACGAAAACTTCGATGATGTGCTTTGACGTGAGGAGTTGCGTGATAATCAGCCCGAGGGAGGCTTCATGCGCGCACATTTTGTCTATCGGCGTTGGTCCGGGCATGCCGAGCGCCATTACGATGTCACAGCCACGCTCAAACAATATCTTGGCGGCGACGGGCAGGTCTTTAATCCCAGGCACGGTATACCTCTCGATCTCGACGGACGCGTGCTTCTTCAACTCGTCGATAGCGGCGGCGCCCATGTCATACCTCGCAAACGTAGTATCGGCGATGCCTACCTTCCTCTTACTTTTCATCTCCCTACCCCTCCTTAGCCTCGACTTTGGTCCTGAGCCTCATGTATGCGGAAATCCAAATGCCTATGAGGGAGATCACGACGCCGCCGAATATTGAGAAGAGCAGAACTTGCACGCCGCCCACCACGCTTCCTGCGTCGAGGAGAATAACGCATTCGCTACCACCCCAGAGCATGAGACCGGCGGAGATGACGAAGAACATGACTTCAATATGTCTTAATCCGCCACCTTCGATGTACGCGTTTATGAGCCTGCCGACGCCCGACGAAAGAGCGGCGGCGACGTACCACCACACTGAAATTTTGATGAAGAGCATCAGCATGACGAGAAATTCGAACTCGCCGGCAGGCATGCCTCTGTAATACTCGATGCAGCTTGCAACCCCTTGCGTCACGCCTACGATCGTTAGGATTATTGCACCGACATAAGTCACGAAAGTGATTTTCCCGCCGTAGAAGGATTGACGTAGCGTTCTTGAGAAGTCTTCGAAGACGCTCTCCAGCCCTAAACCCTTAAAGAGCAGGTAGACGCCGAGGAGCAGGAGGATGATGCCAGCGGCGAGCTCCGTACGCCCCACGAGTATCGAAATCGAAAGAGCTAAAAAAACCAAGCTGAGCGGCAGGATCATGGAGCGGGCGAGCTTCGGGTCCTCAAATGCTCTTTTCACTATGTAAAACGTGCTTTCAAGGTTCTGGCTCTGCCTGACCACCACCCTCTTTATGAAGTCCACCTTCAACCTCGACTGTATTATTGGGAGTATCCACTCGTCCTCGGCGCCGTCGCTCACGAAAACGGCGCTGCTTGCATTTACAGCTGTAAGCACTTCGTCAAGTTCTCTGCTTATCTTCTCGTCGGATTTGCGCCCGACGCTCCGGTCGCCGGCGAGCAGCACGAGCTCGACATCTTCGCCTTCCGATCTTAATTCGTCGTAAAGTCTCACGCCTTCAAATATGGCATTAATGTCAGAATCCTCAGGGTCGGAAAGCCCAAGCTTCGTAGCCACCTCTAAGCAAGCATCTCGCCCTATTACCGGCGTCCGCACGCCGACTCGCTCACCAACGTCGTTGTCCCGATCCACACAAATTATCAGCCTCAAACGCTACTACATTCGCGTCCCGATATTTAGCTTTTATGCTGCATGGGATGGTGAACCCTGTGATGCTACAAAAAAGTGGGGAAAAGGAGGTGAGTCCTCCTTCTGAGCAGCAGAAACACCGCTCCGAGCGTCAGCAATGACGGGAGCAGCGGCGTCGGATACTCAGGAACGGAGCACGTCTGCCAGAAGTATGCAAGGATGTTGTCCAGAAGCTCCTCGTTGTCGGCTAAGTCTAAACAGCAGTTGCTCCACATCTACTCGTCGCCTATCGCCACTACTACGCCGTCTCCAGCGGTGTCGTTGACCGCTAACAGACAGTATTTAACGAATAATCCCTCATACCAACCTATCTCCTTTGAAGAGCCGGAAACTTTTATTTCATGAGCTGTGAGACCAATCGTCCCAATTATGCCGTTCACTTCGGATAACCCTTTTGTTATAGGATGGTATCCAAACTCATTGATCACAGACAGCAACTTGTAGCTGCCAAACTCTATGCCAAACTCTTTGGTTATCTCATTGGCGTATGCTTTTTTTTTCTCTCATCCTGCGTGATAACGAGTTGCCCGCCGCTTTTCACCCAGTCTATGATGGCTTGCGCCTCTTCGTCTGGAATGTTCTTAACGGGCGTCAGCACGAAAAGCGCATCGTAATTGCTCAGCAGCGATGCATTCACATGCCTCGCATAATCCACAGTCCAGCCCTGCTCCACAAGTTCATTACGGAACTTACTCCAGAAACTGCTGTTCTTATAACTGTACTGCACCCAGCCGTCCTCCGATGGGCACCACCTCTTATACAGAACCAGCGCCTTCCCGCCATACCACTCTGCGACCGCAGGCGTTATGAAGATTACGAGCAGGAATGCCGCTGCTGCCGCCACGAACACTTTCTTGACCGTTCTTCTCTCCCTTTTACACGTTCGTATAAGTCATATTTAAGTTTTTCCGGAGCAGGGAGGAGTTGGTTCAAATAAAAGAAATGTATCATGCTTTAACTCAAATCCTGCCTCACTAGAACATCTTTTTTGCGCGTTTGACATTTTCCTTTAAAGGTTTTAAACCTTGCTCCATTACCAAAATGGATGGATTCGGCTTCACGAATAATCGCTGTTCGTATCTAGAGCTGGCAGTATTTTCACGCATCACGTATCATGAAGTTTACACGACTTGGAAATCCATTAACCGCTTTCTTGTGGGATCCTTTTGCCACTTATACCAGACATGCTGTTGATCTTCTAGGTCCTACCTTAGACCCATCGGTGGCTCCGCCGCATACTATAGAGGATCTCAATAGCTGGTTCGTGACCGTCGATGTCGGAGAGCTAGTTTACAGTTGTTTCATCGGTTGGAGATCCCTAGATCGAGCCGTGACGATGTCGTCATGTTAACCTAACTCGATGATCAAAAGAAGAAAGTTTAAAATGATGAAGCAGGAACCGACAAGGATGTTCCGAATTTCCGAATTCATAAAGCCGCCCGAAATTGAAATAACGGTAGTAACGTATCGCAGCATCTTCCAAGCGGAGCATGCGCACGAGAAGTTCGGCGACGCTTACGTGTCGCATTCCGCCGAGGTCGTGATGGATGCGAGGGACATGGAGCGCATAGGTGTGAAGGACGGCGAGAACGTGAAGCTGCAAGGCGAGCATGGCAGCGTCGTGGTTCGAGCGAGGAGGGATGATGAGAAGCACGAAGGCATCGCCTTCATGTGTAACAGCATCTTCGCAAACCTCCTTGCTACGCCCACGCAGCAGCATGCTATGCCGAGTCTCAAACGTATAAGGGTAAGAGTTTCAGCCACTAAAGAGGAGGTAACTGACATGAGAGATATTATTAGGATGAAAAGCTCTGTGACCTCCTCATAGCTTTTACAGCTCAAAATCTAGTCCTTTATGCCTAACAGCTTTTTTGCCTCGGCAACAGCCTCTATGGCGTCTTCGCCGTAGCCGTCCGCTCCGATACGCTCCGCCCACTCCCTCGACACCGGGGCGCCGCCGACCATAACCTTGACACTATCCCGGAGCCCCGCCTCTTTCAACGCCTCGATAACCCTCTGTTGCTCTGGCATTGTCGTCGTCATCAGGGCGCTAAGTCCCAGAATATCGGGCTTTTCCTCCCGCACCACCCGTACGAACTCCTCAGTCGGCACGTCCCTGCCGAGGTCTATGCATTCGAAGCCACTGGCTTCGAGCATCGTCCGCACGATCGTTTTCCCGATGTCGTGCACGTCGAACTGCACGACGCCGATGACCACCTTGCCGAGAGCCTTCCTCTCCTTCCGCTCCTTTTTAAGCTCAGGCTCAAGAATTTTCAACGCAGCATAAAAGGCTTCGGCGGCGAGCATGAGCTCAGGAAGCGCATACTCTCGCGCTTCATACTTGCGCCCAACCTCTCGCATGCCTTCGGACAAGCCTCTCTCTATGATTTCATAAGGGGCGATGCCCTCAGAAAGCGCCCTCCTCGTGAGCTCTTCAGCAGCAGCGTCGTCACCAAGCAAAACAGCTCTCGCCAACCCCTCAAATATCTCATCCTTCGCCATAATATCGCCTACCCCCTATTTCTAACTAAAAATACTTAAGTTTTTCTTTTTCTCCTTCAATAATAATGCTTAAAATTGGGTAAAACAATCATGTCAGAGATGACGCCTATGGAGCGTTTTGAGGCGGCGCTGCGCGGCGAGGAGCCTGACAGGGTCCCAGTGATGTTCATGGCGCTGATGATTTGCGCTAGGGAGATCAATGTGGGGATGCGGGAATATGCCAAGGATGCTGAAAAGCTTGCAAGGGGGCAGCTTGCATTTTTCGAAAAGTACAAGCCAGACGTCATCACGCCAGGCACGAACGTGTGCATGACCGCTGAAGCTTTCGGTACGAAGACGAAGTTCCACGAAGGACTTACGCTTCCCGTAACTGAAGAATATGCGGTCAAGAAGCCTGAGGATTGGGAGAAGCTTGAAGTGCCGGACCCGAAGAGGGCGGGTCGTCGCAGCGTCTATCTTGGCGCCGTTGAAATAATATCTGAACGTTTAAAAGACGTTCCGATAATGGGCTTCATCATAAGCCCGCTGACGCTTGCGAGTTGGGTCGCCGACCTTTCGAGGGTCGTGGTGGACATGAGGAAGAATCCGGACCTGCTGCATAAGGGGCTTAGGACGCTGACCGATGCTGTGAAAGCGAGGATCGAGACCTCAATAGATGCAGGCGTGACGCACTTCATGCTCGTTTGTACACGGGCGAGCCGAGAACTCTTCAAAGAGGAGCAGTACGCAGAGTTCGGCATGCCTTACGACTTAGAGGTGCTGAGTCATGCCGTTAAGCGTAAAGTGCCGATCATCGCCCACGTCTGCGGTGTTGAGCCGTTGCTCGATCTCATAATCACGAAGTATCCGGTAATGGGGGTGAACTGGTGGGACCGAGGCACGAGATTCAGCTTAAAGGACGTGAAGGGGAAGTATGGGATCACGGTGATAGGGGGCGTCGACCAGAATCGCACACTGATCATGGGAACGCCTGAAGACGTCGAGCGGGAGGCTGCTGACGCTATAAAGAAGGCAGCGCCAGGCGGGAGATTCATACTTTCCGCAGGTTGTGAGCTGCCTGCGATCGCGCCGCCCGAGAACATAAAGGCGGTGGTACATGCCGCCGAAAAATATGGGAGATATCCTGTGAAGGGATGAATATGAGGGTGAAAAAGGAGAAGATGACCTCTGCGGATAGAGTAATGTTGGCAATGGGCTTGGATGAGCCCGACAGGGTGCCGGTGGGCTGCTTGCCGCTTACTATCGGCGCAAGGATGGCGGGCGTCACCGTGGATAAATATGCGCAAGATGCGAAGCTCATCGCAAAAGGACAACTCGTCTTTTATGAAAAGTTCGGTGTCGATTTCTTGTGCCCGATGTCCGACATCGCAATGGCTGCGGAGGCGTGGGGCACGAAAACGAGGTTCGTGAAGACATCCACGCCCTACACTGTCGAGTATGCCGTCAAAAAACCTGAAGACTGGGAGAAAATCGACAAGATCTCGGCATCTGAGTGGTGGGAGGAAGCTGGAAGGATTCCTTTGGTTCTGGAGGCGCAGGACATCATCATAGATAAAGTAGAATCAACGGTGCCAGTGATAGGTTTCCTTGTGAGTCCGATCACGTTAGCGTCGTGGATTGGTGGCTTGGACCGTGTTTCAATAGACATGATAAAGGCGCCAGATCTCCTGCATCGGGCGTTAAGAGTGCTCACGGAATCGATGGTAGAACTAGCGAAGGCGTTGTATGACAACGGCATCTGCGTCTGCTATATGGTTTGCACGAGGGCGACTCGCGATATCTACACGCTCGAGCAGTACATGGAGTTCGGCACGCCCTATGACCTTAAGCTCATCGAAAGTGTGAAACATTTCATGGTTCTCATGGGGCACGTCTGTGGCAGGGAGCCTTTCCTTGAAATTCTAGCGCCTCTGTATTCTTTCGTCGGCATCAATTTCTGGGACCGTGGCTCCAAGTACGACATTGCGTTCGCAAAGCGCAAATACGGGCGGATGACTCCGATAATAGGTGGCGTCGACCAGACACGAACGCTGCTCTACGGCACGCCCGAAGAGGTGGAAGCGGAATGTCTCGACGCGATAAGGAAGGCAGCACCAGGCGGCGGTTTTATCTTAGCACCAGGCTGTGAACTATCCTTTGAGACGCCCGACGAGAACATAGCGGCAATGGTGAATGCCGCGCGTAAGTATGGCACTTACCCATTAGATGAGAAAATATTGAGGGGTGCGTAAGATGGCTGCTAAGGAGTTTAGGGTTCCTGAGATTCCCGAAGTGCCGTGGGAAGTGCCGAAGGACCCTGAGCTTCAGCCGTTCCTTGCACCGACGCCGCTTTGTGAGGCGCATCATCCGAGGATCAAGGAAGAAGCTCTGAAAATAACGAAGGGCGCCAGAAATCCGAGGGAAGCGGCGATGATGATTTTCTATTACATGATCGACAAGATAAAGTTCGAGATGGAGCCGCCGAAGTCCGCCCTCGAAACGCTGGAGGAGGGCGGTGGGAACTGCTTTAACAAAGCAAGCTTGCAGATCGCACTGCTGCGCTCCATCGGGATCCCTGCAAGGTACAGTCTCGACAAGACGAAAATAAAGTTGATAAGAGTGGTGATCCCTGAGGAGATATTCAAGGAGCTGGCAAAAAAGCAGAGTTGGACGATCCACTTTTCGGTGGATGCTTACATTGATGGGAAGTGGATACAGTGCGACACGAGTTTTGACCAAGCGCTCGTGCCGTTCCCTTACAACTGGAATGGACGTACCGACCTTTTGCTTCTATGCCCATGGTGGCGGCTAGGACACTTAGGAAAGACGCCGGTGCTGCCCGCTGACGAGATAAATGCCAGATTTGCAGAACGGGGCTTCACGAAGGAGTTCTGCATGAAGCATATCCACCCCTACATAGAGTCACTGCGTGAAATGGACACTGTTGAGCTTTGCAAATATTACAAAAGGATTTTAGGGCGGCGGGACGCTGAGAGCTTCGCACACTTGCTATTCTTCCATTTCGTCGGACACTACAGAGATATCAAATACATGCCGTTCTTCCGCCACGATATAGACTGGGACGCCTCACAACTCGTCTTCAAGGAGCCCAAATACAGCGTTGACATAGAGAAGAGAAGCGTGAGTAAGATCCCCTTCGAAATAGAATACTGAATGCATGACGCATACAGTTAGCATCCTCGACCTGTTTTCCAAACTATTTCTACCTACATGTCAAAATGTCGCTAAGAAAGCCCCCGAGGCGAGGCTGGGGCTATAGGCTCCAGTCAGGGGCTGAGATGAGCAGCCCGAACGTCGTGAAGCTCCGAGCGGGGCTATAAGGCGGAGCGGAGAGGCTTAAAGAAGCTCCGCCTCCAGTCGGGAGAGGCTCACTTCAGCTTTTAATTTTTTTAAATCCTCAAAGAACGACGGATAAGAAATGGAAACGCACTCAGCACCTTCGACGACGGTAGTGCCGTCGGCGGCGAGTCCTGCAATGGTCAACGCCATTGCCATCCTGTGGTCGCCCCTTGAATCGACGACTGCGCCGTGAAGCGTGCCGCCCTCGACAACCAAGCCGCCGCTCCTTTCCTCTATCTTTGCACCCATTTTTGAGAGTTCCTCTGCTGTGGCTCTCAGCCTGTCCGTCTCTTTATGCCGCAAGTGGGCAGCGTTCGTTATCTCGGTGACGCCCTCAGCGACGGCGCCCAGAACTGCGATGGTTGGCACTAGGTCTGGAATGTTCCTAGCATCCACTCTGACCCCTCGCAATCGCCCGCCGCTCTCCACGCATACAACGCCTTTTTCTTTGTTCCATTGCACGTCCACACCCATCTCTTCTAAGATTTCTAAAATTTTCGCATCGCCCTGCGCCGACGGAAACAGGTTCCTAACGCAAACCCTGCCGACGCCGTGTCGTGCCGAGCTCACGACGGCGGCTGCGAGGATGTAGGCGGCGGAGGAAAAGTCGCCGGGTACCATGAAGCGGCGAAGGTCGTAGCTTTGCGGCTCCACCTCAAAGACCTCCTTTTCACCACTCTTTCTACGATACACGACAACATCCGCCTTTTTCATAACGTCGAGCGTGATGTTGACATAAGGTTCGGAGCTCAGCCTGCTGACGACTATTTCCACAGGATTCTCGGCGAGCGGCGCCGCGATGAGAAGGGCTGAGACGAACTGCGAGCTAATGCTTGCGTCTATTTCCGTGCATCCTCCTTTGAGCTTGCCTTTAACTATTAGAGGAGCGGTGCCATCGCCCTTCGTCGATAGCGCCTTAGCGCCAAGCTCGTTCAGCGATTTTAAGAGCGGAGCATTCGGGCGTCGCCGTAAAGATGCATCTCCGGTCAAAACTGTGATCCCGTCGCAGAGAGCCGCCACCGCCGTGAATATCCTGAGCGTCGTCCCGGAGTTTTCGGCGTTTATCACATCATCGGGCGTCATCGGACGCGTACCGCGGACGACGAGCCTCTCCGAGCCCCTAAGCTCCAAGGCGGCACCGAACGCCGTGGCGGCGTTCATCGTAGCCTTCGTGTCGCCGGAGAGCAACGGGAAGAGAATTTCGCTCCGCCCAGGGCGCTCGGAAAGTGCCGCTATCGCTACCGCCCGGTGCGTATAACTCTTCGATGGCGGCGCAAACACCTCTCCTTCCACCACAGAGCTGCGGATTATCGCTCTCATGGCACGCGTTTGCGAGCAGTCTGCCTAAGTTGAGCTTGGGGTGATAAAAAGTTGGCGGCGACCCGGCTCAGCAAGCGCTCACTCGCAAGCCCACGGGCGCGCCGCCGTTCCGAGCCATAGGCAGGTATGTGAGCCTCGTGCAGGCTCGTGCGGCGAAATGTTAATAAATAATAATGACTATAAAGCATAAAGTGAAGATGCAAGTGGTCAAAGAGTATGAGGACTGGATGTACAAGGAGTTGGGGCTGTCGCCCTGCAGCGGGTATAACACTCCGGACAAAATACCGGCAAGATGTGAGCAGATAGACATAGCGGTTTTCAACACCCTCGATGAGGTCATCAACAAGCACCCACGGGAGAAGCTCTGTGGCTTCTTCCACAGGCATGTTGGTAGGAAGAATAGGACGATACTCCCGTGGTTCCACTGGTTGGATGGTAGCGTCGGCGTGTTCACCACGCTCGGGCAATACCCCAGGTCGAAGGGTGAGAGAGCCGTTATTTGCGCCCCCTTGTATAATCAACACG
>Ga0209411_100061_pt1 | contig 12199 bp, 13 predicted proteins | sample Mar14336cmmetaG_FD_185479 | JGI IMG/M metagenome (GOLD analysis project Ga0209411, IMG submission 185479) | Marine hydrothermal vent microbial communities from Guaymas Basin, Gulf of California to study Microbial Dark Matter (Phase II) - Marker... ... | reverse complement strand
GGTCGTGAACGACGAGCTCCACAAGATAGCGAAGGACATCGTTGACGAGGCGGAGAGGCACAACGCAATAATAGCGATTGGCGACTTGAAAGGCGTCAGGAAAAACAAGGGAAGAAAGGTGAACAGGAAGGTCAATTCGATGTCTTTCCATCGCTTGAAGGAGTACATCAGGTACAAGGCGCTGGAGCGGGGCATTGTGGTCATAGAGGTTTCAGAGTTCCCGCTGCGGCTCGATGCGAACTGAAAGACCTTCTCAGGCGTCTTCATCTGCAAGGATTGTGGCTATCAAGTCAATGCGGATGTGAACGGCGCGAAGAACATATTAAAACGAGCCGTGGGCTACATGCGCACGGCAGGGCGTCGTGACCCAGCCCGACGGGGAGCGGTTCATTCTGAACCACACTCCCCAACCTCAAGCATCCGGTGGATGCCCCCATGGGGAGGAGGTCACGGAAAGGAAAATAAGAAATGTTTAAAAAATAAAAATGATTCAATTTACATTCAAATATAGTTCATTTTCCCATAATTTCAGTGTATTTAGCAATAATTCTCAAAAATGTTAAATGTAAAGAGGGGGTTTATGAATGTGATTTTGCATAAGTAATTGTAAAAAGTGGGGGAGGAGGTGAGGAGGGCATGGTGGAAGAGGAGAAAGAGATGGGTGAGGAAGAGATAAAGCTGACTTCAGCATACGAAAAGAAGGAGATAATCACATCTGGGAACACGGAAATAGATAAAAAGATGGGAGGAGGCATTCCTGCTGGAAGTTTAACGCTCATTGAGGGTGCGAATGACACTGGAAAGAGTGTATTAACGCAGCAATTAATGTGGGGAGGACTCCAACAAGGCTTCTCCTTCGCCACTTATACCACAGAAAACACAATTAAAAGCCTGCTTAAGCAGATGAAAAGCCTCTCTTTTGATGTCACTGACTACTTCATCTCTGGAAAATTGAAAATATATCCGATTCATGTTGAGGGTTTAGAATGGGCTTCGGATATTCCTTTCCTTGATTGCATCGTTGCGGACATGAAAATAAAGAATGCGGAAGTCATAGTCATAGATTCTCTCACCGTTTTTGTGACTAATACAGCAGAATCGGATATATTAAATTTCTTTGCTGCTTGTAAATATCTATGTGATGCGGGTAAAACTATTCTTGTAACGGTGCATACGTACGCTTTCGGCGAGGGATTGCTCACAAGAGTGCGCTCAATATGCGATGCCCATCTCAGCTTGCACAAGGAGGAGGTCGGTGATAAGCTCGTGAGGACGATGGAAGTTGCGAAGATAAGAGGCGCTCAGAAAACTACGGGAAATATCGTCGCTTTTGAGGTCGAGCCCAACCTTGGCTTGCGCATACTGCCCATCTCAAAGGCTCGTGCATAGCTGTGAGGTGGGAGGTGAGAGGTGTGTTGTTTGTATGCGAGAGAGGTGAGGGGTTTGGTGGTGGCGTGGGCGTGTGCGAGGGTGTGGGAGAGGGAGAGGCGAGTTGGGAGCGTCTGTAAGAGGAGGTGAGAAGGGAAAGAATGCCCCGGATGGAGGCACCTTTTGCGTTGAACAGTGTGGAGGAAGTGGCTGGGTACGATTTAATGAAGTGTGGATTATATCGCACACTGCCTCCGGAGGGGAAGGAGATAATAAAAAAGAACAAATATGTGTTGCAATATCTTCACATGATCCCTTTAGAGAGAATAGGAACACCTAAATTTTACAAGAAATTATCAAGAAAGCTTAAAGAAACGAGGAATCCGAATGTTATTTATCCTGTGAGTGATGAGATAGCGGTGCATATATGCCCTGACAAGAATGATGCTCGCAATTATTACATACCGATAGAGCCTCATTTGTTTCAAGATTTAAGCGATTTGATTGCTGAGGTAGAGAAGAGGATAGCGCTTCTCGTTGATAAATATGAAGAGCCTCGCAGTAAGGAAGAGCAAAGAAGAATTCTTGAGAAGTGCATAGATGAAGTATGCGTTGTCGTTCCTTTGAAGGGTGCTTATATCAGTAGGAGAGAGATGCTTTTGCATGCTGCAAACTTGAGAGCTGCGAATCCATCTGGAAATTTCAGTCGTATTTTCAACGCATTACGCTCATTATTCTTGGACGGAAATGGTAAAATTCCTGTAACTCCATTTGAATTGCGTGCAATTAAATATCTGATGGTGCGAGATAAGGTCGGATTAGGAGTATTAGAGCCTTTTATTCATGATCCTTATATTGAAGATATCTCCTGTTCAGGTCTCGGAAATATATTTATAGAGCATAAGATATTTGAATCTTTGAAGGCTCCTATTGTATTTGAGAGTGAGGAGGAGCTTGACGAGTTCGTCCTGAAGCTTTCTGAGAAGATAGGGAAGCCTGTTTCATTCAGGAATCCGATTGTGGATGCAACGCTGCCAGATGGTTCTCGTATAAATATTGTATTCGGTAGGGACATATCAAAGAAAGGCTCAAACTTCACGATAAGAAAGTTCAGTAAGACGCCTTTGAGCGTCCTTCAGCTTATTGAATTCGGCACTTTCAACTACTTAATGGCTGCTTATTTCTGGATTGCTCTTCGTGAAGGCATGAATTGCTTCGTAGTAGGCGAGACCGCTTCAGGTAAAACGACAACACTTAACGCAATCACAACTTTCGTGCCTCCTAATGCTAAAATCATTTCAATTGAAGACACGCCAGAGGTTCAAATACCACATAAGAACTGGTTGAGAGAGGTAACTCGCTCATCAGGAGAGCGGAAAGGAAGCGAGACTTCAAGCGTAGAGATGTTTGATTTGCTTAAAGCGGCGTTGAGACAGCGACCCAACCTGATTATTGTCGGTGAGATAAGAGGAGTTGAAGGAAACATTGCGTTTCAAGCAATGCAGACAGGGCATGCTGTTATGTCGACATTTCATGCTGCGAGTGTTGAGAAGTTGATTCAAAGGCTCACAGGCGACCCGATAAGAGTGCCTAAGACATATATAGACAACCTGAATTTTGTGATTATTCAGAATGCGGTGCGCTTAAAAGGGAAATTGGTCAGGCGTGTGACGAGCGTGAGTGAAATTATCGGTTATGACCCTTCTTCAGACTCATTCTCATACATTGAAGTGTTCAGGTGGAATCCTGCTACAGACACTTTTGAGTTCACTGGAAACCTTAATTCATACATGTTGGAGGAGAAAATAGCGGTCAAGCGGGGAATTCCTCACAATAAAAAGCGTAAAATATACAAGGAATTGGAGAGGAGAGCGAATATATTGAAGAAAATACATGAATCTGGCGTCACTGACTTCTATGAACTCTTCAATTTGATAGCAAAGATAGAGAAAGAAGGGGTGATATAAGGATTGCGTAGGATGAAGAAAGTGGGGGTAATAGAAGGAGATGAAGATAAAGAAGGAGCGAAGAAGAGAAAGAAGCATGTATTAAGATTTGATTTCAGTTCGAAGATAAAAGAGGACCAAGCGATGATGCTTGACCTCCTTAACATAATTACTTACATGTCTTCTATTGCGACTGCTGACATAGGAAGAGATAAAATAATAGAATTAGCGTCGCAACAAGAGGGAATCACAGCGGTATATTTGAGAAGAGTGCATTTATTGGTGAGGAATTATGGTTATGATTATGCTGGAGCATGCAAAGTAGTTGCTGAAACCGCATATCATCCTGCATTGAAAGATTTTCTCATTCGTTTATCAAATGCATTCTCAACAGGAGAGGACGAAGAGAAATTCCTGCGCACAGAGGCGGAGCACATGGTTGAGAAATACACGAACAAATACTTAAGCGATGTTGAATCGCTCAGGAAATGGACGGATGGCTATTCTGCCCTTCTCGCCTCTGTCACGACTGTCATCTCTGTACTCCTCACGAGTTCAATGTTCCAGATGTTCAAGATCGGAAATTTGCAACTCCTCGCAACCTTAGGCGGAATTATTCTCTGTTTCGTCGCATTTTTCGGCGTTTATATCATATATAGGGTGGCGCCATATGAGAAAGTTGTGCATTCTTTGGATGTAAAGTCAAGAGAGCAGGAATTATTGAGGAGGATGAGCATATTTCTTATTCCTTCTGCTTTCATTTTTCCCATTATATTGCTGATAAGTGGTGCAGATGAGTGGATAATATTTCTCACTATTTCCATTTTGCTTGCACCGATGGGATTTTTTGCGATAAAAGATGCTCGCAACATAGAGCGAAGGGACAGAGACCTCTCTCCTTTTTTGAAGAGCTTGGGAGCGACAGCAGGAATAACAGGCACTACGCTCGCAGTTGCGATAAGCAGACTTGACAAGAAAGCGGTGGGTTCTCTTGAAGAATTTGTCAGCAGATTGTATAAAAGGCTTGTTCATGGCATAAATCCGAGTGTCTGCTGGTATTATTTCATGGGCGAAACGGGTTCTGAACTCGTGAACAAATATGTGAGGGTATTTCTTGATGCAATAAATCTCGGAGGTGACCCTGTTGAGATAGGGAAAGTCACTTCCCACTCCGTTTTAGGTATAACTCTGCTGCGAGCTCGTAGGAAATTAGTGGCAAATGGCTTCATTAACCTCATGATTCCGCTGCATGCTAGCATGTGCGGTGTTCTAATGTTCATATATGAGATGGTTCTGCGCTTCAATGAATGGTTATCAGAAATATTTAAAAAAGTATCGCCAGAAATAATCGGAGGCATTGGTGGAATACCTTCCGGTTTTGGATATAATATAAGCGAAGTGGACATTCCTCTCATCTCAAAATATGTGATATTTGTCATATTTGTCCTCACTATTGCGAACTCTTTCGCTTCAAAATGTGCTTCTGGAGGAAGCAATTACAAATTATGTGCATACGCTTCCATTCTCTTCGCTCTCTCCGCTCTAATATATCTTGTGATGCCTCCCCTCGCTTCAAAAATATTCACGATGCCTTTCTTCATGTCGTCGGCGACGCCGTGAGCGGTGCTGGAAAGGTGATGAGAAATGTTTAGGATATGGAGACGAGGAGGTGGCGGTAGGAGGAGAGAGGAGGAAGGAGAACAGGGGGAAGAATGGGGAATGATGGAAGAAGTTCTGCGAGAAGGAGTGGATGAGGAACAGATGAGCGGTGAGATGCCTGATGCAAGGTCGTTGGGAAGGTCGTCACCTGTTTTATGTAAGGGAGGAGACCCGTTCAGCGCTTCTGAGGATGAGATAAGAGCGATTGAAGACTGGTGGTCGCAAAAGGAGGCTGAGGAGGTAGAGGAGGAATGGTCAGAAGAGGAGGTCATGAGTGAAGAGGAAAAAGAAGAGGACTCAATCACGGACGAATTAATAAGTCATTTGAAGGAGATAGGGACGGAGGAAGAGGAGGAGTCACCGCTGATGCATGAGATGGAAGAGATGGGCGAATTGAGCGTGGAAGATTTGCTGCTTCTTGCGAAAGGAATACGAGAAGGCGTAGAGAAAATAAAGGAAGAGCGGAAGGAGAGATTAGAGGCGGTAGAGAAAAGCGCTTCTGCGAGAGCGAGGGAGGAAGCGGAAGAAGGGGCGAAGGCTAAAAAGGCTCGTGATGAGAAATCCAGTCATCGTGCCTTCTCTATCTGACATAACTAACTTAACCAAAATTCAAGAATTCTCTTATCCATTTTCCGCAAAGCTTACCCTCTGAGTTAACTGATAAAAGCAATCCGAGATTACTTCCTTAAGCTCCTCCAAGTTCTAATCAGAGGAGACAGCACTCTCTTTATTCTCCAGATCTGCTCAATAGATTCAAGTCGGGAGAATAGGGAGGTAGATAAACAGCGAAATGTTCAGTTTCTCAGCCTCCTCTCTTACACTCTTAGCATGATGCGACCTGAAATCCAGAACAATGATGGTTTTCTCTGTTTCTCTCTTATTTTCTCCAAAAATTCACATACAGATTCCTTTTTAGATTTCTCTTTAAAGTCCACAACACTCTCCCCATTTATCGCATAGAAACCGAAAATGTTGGCTCTCATCTTTGTTGTGCTCTTCTTCACGATTGGTTTTTTGAAAGACAAAGCCTTTGAGTGTTTGCATTGATTTGAGGTAAGTTTCATCCAGAAATCCTACAATGCAATTTTCCAAGTTAACTTCAAGTTCTCCAAGTTTTTTAAGCTCCTCTTCTGCATTTTCTGGCTCCTGTAGTCTTTCTGGGGCTTGGCGTATTCATCCAAACGATCTTAGTATTCTGCTCATGTCCTTAGGAGTATTCACTCCAAATTTGCCTTCGATGAGTTCTCTCACCTCTTTTGTTGTCCAGTCGTCTCTCTTTAGAATGGCTTCCAACTCTTCTTTCTGCTCATCGCTTAACTTAGAAGTCTTCCTCCGTAGTTTGTTTTAGCCCCTCCAAACCCTGTTTGTTCCATTTTCAAGCCAGGTTGTGCATTTTGAGCCTTTCCCAAAATGCTTCGTGCGGTGTCTTTTGTCCACCGCACCGGGTGCAACCCCACACCCTCTATCCCGTCCGCCTCTCGCTCAGAGGCTTCCGGGATTGCTTGCGATGCCAGCTACGTGCTTCGGCTCACGCCGGCTTGCTGGCTATCGCAACAGTTTCCTATATGGTTTGGATATATATAAGACTATCGGTTGGAAATCAATCGTCATATGTAGCCTATGACTTTACTCACTGTCACTTCTTTTGCTGAGGAACTGTGGCTCCTTTTAGAGTTTTTGATGAAGAAAGTTTTCTGAGGACTTCAGAGCATATTTTTCTCTTTCAATCTCTTCATTCAGTTCTTCTAGTGTTAGCCATCTAACAACTTCTTTCTCGGCTTCCCATGCAAGTGGTTTATTTTTATTGGTTAAAATGTTTTGTCTAATACTCTATATGGGAAGATGAAAAGCTATGAGTGAGAGACGTGAAGCCGCGAGGCTGATGAGCGTGGAGCGTAGAAACAAGATTGGGGAGCTTCCGTTTCCCCGAAGGCCTTTGAAGTCACTCCTTTGGAGTGACAGAGAAGGAAGGCTTCCGAAAATGTTAACGAATGTTATCGGAAGCCAAAACGGCGATCAATAAGATGGGTGACAAGGAACGCAGATACAACATAGACTTGGCGCACAAGATTTCGAGGATGATCGTGGAGATAGCGGCGAGGGAGAAGAACCCCGTGATCGTGATGGAGTATCTAACGAACATAAGGGACGCCATGGACTTTTCGAGGGAGCAGAATTACCATCCTCCACCAAGAAAGCCTCGCCCTTCAGGACGGGGATGAATTGGTTGATATTTTATGATATATCGAATTATATACCTTACTCAATAGCATGCAAAACCAAAACTACCGCTCTACACGGCACTCAAAATATCTCTGCAACTATCACTTCGTTTGGATACCGAAATACCGCAAAGGTATCCTTATAGACATCGTAGTGGAGGAACTGAAGGAGATTATCTATTCCATCGCTAAAGAGCACGAAATAGAGATTCTCGCCCTTGAAATCATGCCAGATCACATCCACCTCTTTGTCTCTGCCCCACCTCGATATTCCCTTTCTTATCTCGCTAATCTTTTCAAAGGTGTTTCTGCAAGGAAGTTGGGACTTAAATATCCACACCTACGAAGAAAAGGAGGGATATGGACTCGTGCTTATTTCGTATCCACTCATAGTCATGTTTCTTCAGAGACCATTAGAAAATATGTGGAGGAACAAACAAAGAAATGAGTACGGACAAACACCTTTAACCTTAACCCGGGAAAAGAGAAGGAGGCGATACTTCGTAGCTGGGCGGATAACTGCTCTCGAATGTTCAACGAGATAAACTATAAACGCAGGCAATCCTTCTTCAGCGGCGAATTCGACCGGAAACCGACGAATTCTATCACAAATACAAGAAGCTTATAGGTTCTGCGACGGCACAGCAGATAATTATTAAGAATAACGAAGCTTGGAAATCGTTTTTTGCACCGCTTAAAGCCTACAAAGCGGGCAAGATAGAGGATAGACCGCATCCGCCGGGCTACTGGAAGGACAGAAATACGGGTAAGCGGATATTAAGGATACTGGTAAGGAACGATTCTTATAAGCTCGATAATAGGTATCTGAGGCTGCCGTTCAAATTAAAGGTTAAATGGAGAGGAAAAACAAGTGGTGGGGGAACAGGGAAGGTTGGAAATCGTCTATGATGCACTCTCGGGTCGATGGGCTCGCTAACAGCTCTGAGTTTTGATGGCATTCGCATACAAGTCTTACAAATGTTAGCGATACATTTATAAAGGGAGAAAACAGAAAAAGAGAGTGTAATGGAGACGCGAAGCCGAGAGGCTGATGAGCGTCCTCAGATGTGGGGACTTCCGCTTGCCCCGAATGCCTTTATGAGGTCACTCTCGGAGTGATGGAGAAGGAAGGCCTCCGATATAAATGTTAACGAATGTTATCGGAGGTCAAAACGGTATGCTATCAGCCAGTAGATACATCAACCAATTGGAGATAAAAAGGCATACGTTGATCTGGGCGTGAAATGCCCGATAGTGGTATAGAAGGAGAAACATGGGGTTATAGAGTGAATTCAATGCTTGCGGACTGGTGGTATCTAACGAAACAGATAGCGCGGGTGCAGGAAGAGTTGGAGAAGATAGGGAAAAAGAGCAGCAAGAAACTGAGGAAGTTGTACAGGAAGCGAAAGAGGCGGTTTAGGGATAATATAAACAAGATAGTGGCGGATTTTGTAAGGAAATGCTGGGAGATGGGAGTGGCGGAGATAGTATGCGGCGACCTGCGAGGAATAAGAAAGGATGCAAAGTTCAACCCGAGGGCAAATGCGATGATTCATAACTTCTGGTCAGTTTACCAGTACAGGCGGCTAAGGGAGAAGACGGAAGAGTATGGTAAGAGTAAGGAGAGAGGACGAAAGAGGTTCGAGTAGCGAATGTCCTCGGTGTGGTTCAAAGCGGATAGTGAAACGAGGGAGATTGTTCAAGTGTGTGGACTGTAAACTGGAAGCGCACAGGGATGCCGTAGGGAGTGTAAATATAGGGCTCGCTCAGGGAGAGGGACTCCCTGCGGGAGTCATTAACCGGGCGGTGGCACGCCCTCTACTCTCCGGAGCAGGAACCTCCGCCCTTTAGGGCGGTGAGGATGTCAGGTGAGTTCGGCGTGGACATCCGCAACGTGTCCGAGGTGCGGGGATGCGCATCCGAAGAACAGAGACAGGAGAAGGCACAGATACAAGTGCCAGTACTGCGGCTATGAGCTTAACGACGACCTGATAGCGGCGAGAAACATCGCACGCCTCTTCAAGCGTGTGGCGTCCGGCTATACGCCGGGCATCACGGGCTGTATGACCCGGCCCCAAGGGTGATGCCGCCGAGGCGGACCAAATCCCAACCGAACCCCACCGCCTCAGTGGGGGGGAGGTCACGAAAAATGGAGAGAGTAGTCCTCAGAACGCATTACTCCAACGAGATAAATCCGGGGATGGATGGCGAGGAGGTCGTGGTGGCAGGTTGGCTGCATGAGCGCCGGGACTTGGGCGGCTTACTCTTCCTGATACTTAGAGACCGAGAAGGGATTGTTCAAGTGACGCTGCGCAAGGACAAAACAAGCGAGGAGCTTCTTGAGCGCGTACGGCGGTTGAGCAAGGAGTCCGTTATCTCGGTGCGTGGTGTCGTGCGCAGCGACAAAAGGGCGCCGAACGGCTATGAACTCATTCCGAGAGAGATAAAAGTGCTGAACGTAGCTGCGACGCCGCTGCCGCTTGAGGTTTCGGGACGCATAAGGTCCGAACTCGACACGAGACTCGACTCCAGGTTCTTGGATCTACGAAATCCCCGAAATAGAGAGATCTTCAGGATACGGAGCGAAGTTTTGAAGACGATACGCTCGTTTCTGGACGAACGCGGCTTCATCGAGGTAAATACGCCGAAAATCGTGGCAGCGGCTACGGAGGGAGGCACTGCCCTCTTTCCAATTTCATACTTCGAGCGGGAAGCTTTCTTGAGCCAGAGCCCTCAACTCTATAAGCAAATGATGATGGCAACTGGGCTCGACCGAGTTTACGAGATCGCTCCGATTTTCAGGGCTGAGGAGCATGATACGACGAAGCACCTGAACGAAGCAACGTCTGCCGATATAGAGGCGGCGTTCGTCGACCACGAGTGGGTGATGGACGTCTTAGAGGAGCTTGTTGCGTTCGTCTACGAGAACATCAGGGAGCGTTGTGGAAAAAGTCTTGAAATTCTTGGCGTCGAATTGCCGGAGGTGAAGCCGCCGTTTGAGCGAATAACTTACACGGAAGCGCTAGAGCTGCTGACGGAGCACGGCGTCGAGCTCGAGTGGGGCGAGGACTTAAGCACGCCTGCCGAAAAAACGCTCGGTGAGATCATGGGCGCACACTACTTCATCGTGGAGTGGCCGACAAGTGTTAAGCCCTATTACACGATGCCGTTCGAGGGGCGTGAGGAAGTCTGTAAAGCGTTTGACCTCATGCATCCGAGAGTCGAGCTCGCCTCAGGCTCGCAGAGGATTCACGATTACGAAATGCTGCGTGCGAGCATAGAAAAGCACGGATTAAGTCCTGAGAGCTTTAAATTCTATTTAGAGGCTTTCCGCTATGGCATGCCGCCGCACGCTGGCTGGGGACTTGGCATAGAGAGGCTTTTGATGACCATGCTCGAAATTGAAAACATCAGAGAGGTCATATTATTCCCAAGAGATAGGAGAAGACTCGTGCCGTGACCTCCTCCCCTCACAGGGGCATCAGCGAGGGGAGGTTCCTGCTTCACGGAGGCGACTTGCCCCGTGATCACCGCAAAAGCGGTGACGTGGAGTAGAGGTCACCTCTCAGCAGGCTCAAAGGGCCGGCCCAGCCCCAGCTTCTCCAATCCTCTTTTCAGTATTCTACATGCGGATATATGATCTCGGAGCGGATCGCTCCAAGATAGACCTTCGGATGTGCCTCTTGGAGAGACCCTCACCACCGTCTTACCAGCGCTCGCAGCCTTGTAAGACAGGTAGTGAAGGAACTTACTCCAAGAGGCATCTGAAATTTCTGAGAGATTGTGGTTTCTTCTCATGTTTTCCACTTCTAAGGCTTCGACCACTATGAGATCATAGTTATCAACGTAGAATCGTGAGAGTTTGTGCAGAAAATCATCTCTCTTTCGCTCTATTTTCTCATATATCTTGCACAGCCTTCGCAGCTGCTTCAGATAGTTCTTTGAACGTTTCCTCTTCCTTGACAGTTTGCGGTGCTCTCTTCTCAATCGCTCTATCTCTCGCTCATAGAACCTCGGATTCTCTATAGCTCTTCCCTCAGAGTCTGTGAGAAAGCTTCTTATGCCCAAGTCTATGCCTATTGCACGCTCTATCTCCTTCTTCGGAACTTCAGTCTCTTCGACGCATATAAGAGCATACCACTCTCCACTTCCAGCTTTATGATTACTTGCTTTATCTTTCCTTCGACGGGACGGTGAATTCTTATGGGAACTTCTCCGACCTTTGAGATGTATAATCTATCTAACCTATTCCCCGTCTTGACTATCTTGAAGCCTGACTGATTCAGGATGAAGCTCTTGAACTTTCCCCGCTTCTTATATCTCAGCCTTCCGACCTTTCTGCCTTTCTTCTTCAGTTCCGCCAGAGCCTTCAGGTTGTTATAAAGCATGAAAACGACCATCTGCAAGGTCTTAGCGTTCACTTCTTTCAGCTCAGGTCGTTCTTCCTTTAGCTTTGGAAGCAAGGATTGCATCTTGCGTTTTGGTGGTGTGCTCTCACTCTCGCTTATGATCGAAAGCAGCTTGTTATAGACCTGCCTACACTGTTCCAATATGAACAGCAACTTCTCCTCTTGTTCCTTCGTAGGATACAACCTGAACTTGTATGTGGGCATTTCACACGCTCAAAAATAAGGTTGCCGTAAATACTTTTCCCACCCACCTCCCCTGCTGTATCCCATGAAAAGGTGGGAATTAGCAGCAACAAATTTCTTAAAGATATTAGGCATCGTGTCCCATGCTTATATCCGCCCTTACTCTATTACAAACGACTCGCCCAAGTTTGGAGCGAAGCTTTCGCAGTCGAAGTTCTCCCGAATCCACTCTGCGAACGCCGCTGCATTTTCGCCGTGTACTGTGAACACATACTCGACGCCACGCTCGCAGAACATCTCGACGAGCGTCTTCAGGTCGGCGTCGTCGGCGTGCGCTGAGAAGTCATACTGCTCCACTTTTGCCCTCACCTTGACCACCCCGCCGTTCAGCTTGATAGCGCCCTCTTCGAGG
>Ga0209411_100060_pt1 | contig 12274 bp, 11 predicted proteins | sample Mar14336cmmetaG_FD_185479 | JGI IMG/M metagenome (GOLD analysis project Ga0209411, IMG submission 185479) | Marine hydrothermal vent microbial communities from Guaymas Basin, Gulf of California to study Microbial Dark Matter (Phase II) - Marker... ... | reverse complement strand
ACGAGTGGCGTGGCGGAAACCCGCGGCTGGAAGATCGCTTCTTCGTGTTCGGCGGGGGCGTCGTCAGGGAGCTCGGCGACGAGGAGAAGAGGAGGTTTCTGGAGGAGCATCTGGACGAGTCGGTGGATGCCGTTTTCAAGAGCGGGCGGACGCTCGGGCTGATAAAGCCGAGGATCTTAAGGGCTTATGAAGACCGCCGGGCTCGCCGTGAGGGGCGGACGTACGAGCAGTACATAAGATTCGACTTCAGGGACGGCGCCGGCAGGCTGTTCCGTGGCTGGTCGTGCCGCTGCCTGTCGTTCTACGATTTCTGGAACGAGTTCAAGCGTCGGAAGCGCCTCTTCTTCGGCTACCGCATGCTGCGGTTCCTGCGGAGGCACACCGTCTACTTCTGCATCGGACTCACGCATACGGACTACGGCTTCAAAAACCTCGAATACGGGGCGTTCCCGATGGTCGTCGGCGTGCACATCGTCTGACCTTCCCCGCTCCCGCACCGCCCTCCGCCTCCCGCCCTCCGCTTCCGCCGGCAGCTCGCCGTCGCCCGTTGCCCGCCTTCGTCGCCGCCGAGTTCAGCAAGGCTCTATGGTGGACGGCGGCTTCGAGGAGATGGCGTAGGCGACCCACGTCACGCCCTCGACCTCGTTGGTGATCCGCCGGCTGATGTTTTCGAGCACGTCGTACGGCAGCTTGGCGAAGTCGGCGGTCATGGCTTCGACGGACTCGACGACCCGCACGATGACGATGTGCCCGAGGCGACGCTCGTCACCGAGGACGCCGGTCGCAAGGTCGTCCCCGACGACGGCGAACGCCTGCCAGACCCTGTCGTACCAGCCGCTCTTCTTCAATTCCTCTTCGACGATGAACGAGGCTTCCCGGCAGATCCGCAGCTTCTCCTCGGTGACCTCGCCGATGATGCGGGCGGCGAGCCCCGGTCCGGGGAACGGGTGCCTCCTTATTATCTCCTCAGGAAGCCCCAGCTCCCTCGCTATCTCCCTGACTTCGTCCTTGTAAAGGTCTTTTATCGGCTCTATGAGCCTGAGGTTCATCCTTTCCGGGAGCGCACCGACGTTATGATGCGACTTTATCCTCGAAGCACGGGCGCCGCTCTGCGCCCTTGCGCTCTCGATCCTGTCGGGGTATATGGTGCCCTGGGCGAGGAAGTCCACCTTGCCGAGCTTTCGAGCCTCCTCCTCAAAAACGCGAATGAACTCCTCCCCTATGATCCTGCGTTTCTCCTCGGGGTCGCTCACGCCTTTAAGGCGACGCATGAAACGCTCCTTAGCGTCGACGTGCACGACCCGCAGCTTAAGTCTTTTGAAGGTTTCCAGAAGCTCCTCCGTCTCGTTCTTCCGCATGAGCCCGTGATCCACGTAGATGCACGTCAGGTTGTCGCCGACCGCTTTGTGCACGAGGAGCGCCGTCGTCGTAGAGTCGATGCCGCCGCTGAGCGCGCAGATGACCTTCTTGTCGCCAACCTCCCTTCTTATTTCCTCTATAGCACGCCGCACGAAGTCCTTAAGCTCCCAGTTGCGCTCCAGTCCGCAGATCCGAAACAGGAAGTTCCCGATGATTTCCTTGCCGCTTTCTGTGTGGTGCACTTCGGGGTGGAACTGCACGCCGTAGACGTTCTCGCCCCTGATGCGGAAGGCGGCGAGCGGCGAGTGCTCCGTGTGCCCTAAGATCTCGGCGTTCGGCAGCTCTTCTATCCGGTCGCTGTGCGACATCCAGACCGTTATCCTCCTGCGAATGCCGTGGAACAGCTCGTCTTCCTTATCTATAAAAAAATCGGTCTTTCCGAACTCCTTCTGCTCAGCACGCCGCACGACGCCGCCCTTGAGGTGCGCGATGAGCTGCGCACCGTAACAAATCCCCAAAATCGGGACGCCGAGCTCGAAGACCACAGGGTCGCATGTCGGCGCATCCGCCTCATAAACGCTCTTCGGCCCTCCTGAGAATATTATCGCCCGCGTCCCCTCCTTTACAAGCTCTTTCGCAGGGATATCGTGTGGGAAGAGCTCGGAATACACACCGAGCTCCCGACACCGCCTGACGATTAGATGCGCGTACTGCCCGCCGAAGTCCAGCACTGCGACCTTTTGCCGCATGCCTCGTTCCATCTCGTCAGTTTCGTCTCTGGTATTAAATTGATTGTTGCTCTCGCAGGGCAGCTCGCCATGTGATTACGAAAGCGTTAAATCATATTTTATCATTATCTATGACTGTGCCCCCATAGGTGTTTGGGTGATGAGAATGGCTGTTTTGTGTGAGTTATGCGGTAAAGGTGAGGCTATATACGAGTGTAGTGAGTGCGGTGCGAAAATATGCGACGATTGCACGAAAGAAGTGTCCTATGAGGAGTATCATCCCGGATATCGAATGAAGGGCGAGTCCTTCATAGGGGCGATGAGTGAGGGGCGGGTGAAGAAAAAGTTATGCCTGAAGTGTTTCGAGGAGGTAGACCTGTTGGGGTGAGACGTTTTGCAAAATGGGGTCTCTGAAGAATCTGAGTTGATAGCAACCGTTGGGAAGACCTCTGTGAAAATAAAAGAAGTAGTTAGGGACGCCCGTGGCATAGAAGAGGTTGTGAAGCTGGCGATCGAACATCCGGACTTCGGCTGGCCGGAGCGGCGGCTGCAGCAGGTCGAGTGCCGCCTCCGCATATACCCGTCGGCGAGGGATCTCAAGGATTGGGACAGCTTTCTCCTTGGCAGATACTCGCCGCTGCATGTTCCTCAGTCGGAGACGTGCACGGACTGCTCGCTCGGACCTTGCGACCTCAGCACCGAGAGGGGCGCTTGCGGCTCGGACATGCGGACGAAGTGCGCAAGGGACAGCCTGCTCGCAGCGTGTCGTGGCGCCTCCCAGATGATCTCGCACGCCCGTGAGCTCCTCGACGAAGCGCTTAAGCGCTTCGGCAGAGACGAGAAAATAAGCCATGGACGCAACGTCAGATACCCGTCGATATGCACGATGCTCTTCACCGGAAAGCCGATATACACGCTGGACGACGCCGATGACGCCCTAAAATATGCGGAAAGGCAGCTTTCTGAACTTCTGGCGGCAGCGACGGCGCCTGGTGAATTGGATGTTCTTGACCTAGAGTGCAAAGCGATGCATGCGGGTTCGATGTTTTTACTTGCGGCGGAGGTGGCGGAGCTCGTCAAGGAATCCTGCTTCGGGCTTTGTAGCGCGGCTGATCAGGACCTCGTAGACCTTCCGAACTTCCCGCACTTCATAGAGCGTGGCGTCGGCGCCCTCGACCTCGGAAAGCCTGTTGTACTCTTCCTCGGAAACTCGTTCCTCGCGGGCATAGAAACCATCGAACTTGTTAAAGAGCGGGGGCTCGAAGACGAAATTCAGATCTGCGGCGTCGGGCAGATGGGCTTCGACCTCGGCAGACGTTATGAGCGGGTGAAGCATCTTGGCGGCGCCCTGAAAGCGTTGAGGGTGGTACGTGCCGGCGTCGCCGACGTCATCGTCGTGGGCGAGCAATGCGTCCACCTTAACATCCTTGAAGAGGCGAAGAAGGCGAGAACCGCCGTAATTGCCGTCTCGTCAAAGCTTAGCATGGGGCTTGACGACATGACCGGCGAGGAAACCTCGAAGATCGTGGAAATGCTAGTAGGTGGCGAGGTGACAGGCGTCCTCATCCTGAATCCAGATAAGGCAGCGGAGGTCGCCATCGAGACCGCAAGGGCGCTCTCTAAAAGGAGGGAGAAGCTTATGCTTCCAAGACTCAGCGACGCCGCCCGCTGCAATGGCTGCGGCGTATGCGACGACGCCTGCCCGAATGCTCTTGAGGTCTCGGAGGCGGTACTCGCAGCAAAGGGCGGCGACGCCGAGAAACTTAAAGAACTTTACGACAGCTGCTGGTTCTGCGCGCGTTGTGAAGGCGTCTGTCCTGAGAACATACCAATAATGAGCCTGATCCTGAGCGCCGCCAAGGACAAAATGCGAGCGGAGCGCTTCAAGATGCGACCCGGCAGGGGTACGCCTGTGCATCTCGAGTATAGGGATGTCGCCTACGCCTTCGGCTTCGGGACGGTTTCCGGAATGGTGGCGATCATAGGCTGTAGTGCATACCCGGGAAGCGAGCAGGATGTCGGCTACATGGTGAACGAGCTTGTGGATATGAATTATCTTGTACTGACCGCAGGTTGTTGCGCGGCGGACATCGCATCCTTCTACAATGAGGTCGAGAAGAAGCACATTTACGAGGCGTGGCCCGCGCTGCTCCAGCTCAGGAATTTTTTAAACTGCGGCTCCTGCTCCGCCTTCGCTCACGTCGCAAGGGCGTTCATCAAATATAACCATTTGATAGCGAGGTTGCCACTTCTCGGAAATTTCGAAGAGCATGCCGATTACACTCTCGGGAAAATGCCGATGGGTGTGATCATCTGGGGGCCGGCGACCGACCTGGTGTATGCGGCAGCGCTCGGTCTTGCGAGGATGGGCGTCGCCGTCGTCCTCGGACCTCACGGCTGGAAATTCCGCCATTTCATGCCAGGAAACGTCGAGGACCGCAGCAGGTGGTGGGCTTATGATGGCTTCACCGGACGCAAAGTGGAGACGGACCCGGCGCCACCGCACATGATCGTGCCTGTCGAGACGAAGGAGGAAGCGCTCACGATGATCACGAGACTCGTCTTCAGAGTTAACGACTTCAGGGACGGGCGCATGTCGAAAATGGACAGCTACTGGTCGTTCTATGAACGCTTTTTCAGAAGCATCCCTGAAGATTTCCATCTTTACGTGCGGGCGGATGCCGAACTCCCATGGTCGAGGAAGCACAAAATGGTCAGGATCCTCGGCGAGAAATACGGCTGGGAAGTAGATAAGCGGCGGGGCATCATCCTGAAATACAAGCATCGAGACGGGCGGCTCCTGACGCCTGAAGAGTACACGAGAGAGTATGGCATAAAGGTTGGGCAGTACTCGACGTTCCTCAAGCGACTGATTTTGAAGCCAGAAGCTCGTGGCGGGCTTGCGGCGTCGGAGCCGGCGCAGCCGAGCCCGCGGGAGGGGGATGACCGTGGCTGAGATTGTGAGGGCGGAGGGCGCTGCCAAGCTGTTGAGAAGGGCGGCACGCCCCCTGATACTCATAGGGTCGCAGGCGTCCGGCGAGGCTCTGGAGGCGGCTGTGAGGATCGCGAAGGGAGCGAGCGCAAGGGTCGCCGCCACCGGGAACGCCGTCGCCGCTCTAAAGGGCATGGGATTAGACGCAAAAAAAGAATGGACCATCGAGATCGTAAATAGGATGACGTTGCCGCAGGGCTTTGAAGGCGAGGACAAGCCTGACCTTCTCGTGTTTATCGGCTTTTATCCTTATGTGCTGCATGGTGTGCTTTCTACACTCAAGCACTTTTCCGAATGTAGAACACTGGTGCTGGAACGCCGCTATTTTGAGAGCGCTGACTTCTCATTCCCCAAGATGTCGAAACGGGAATGGGTGGAGGAGTTGAGGAAGGTGGCTGAGGGGGTGAGCGTATGATAGAAACGCCTGTAGATCATAAATTGCCGAAAGGCAGGGTGTATTGGGCGCCGGTGGACGATGTCGAACGCATGTTTGACGAGCTGCCGACGGAAATCTCGCCGCGGTGGGCCGGCGAGCGGCTGCCGAAAAAGGACATGTGGGTCGAGCTCGGCGGTCCGAAGCACGACTACAAGAGCTTCTACCTCATAGACAAAAGGGACCTGAAGGAAATAGAGCACGGACGCATCGAAATCATAGGTCCGGAGCTGAACGAGCTTCCTGAGGGGACCTCATTACCATTCGGCTACTATCTCATCGTCGGCGGCGAGCGTCTCACCGACGAGCACGTTTCGTATTTCGAGCGCTGGGCGATGGACAACCACGTCAAGCAGGAGGGCATTCTCTGGCTTAATACCCGCGACATGGTCTGGTGCCGCATCCACAAACGTCTTAAGGGGCGTATGGACTCCTTCAAATGGCTGCCATGGGCGGCGATGGCAATGTTCCTCTCGCAGCTCCCCACGATCATAGACGCCATCGAGGCGAAGATGATCATAGCGACGCCGGAAATCGGCGGCAAGGAGCTTATCGCCGAGATCATAGAGCGGCAGTGCCGCCCGGTGTGGGAGGCGAGGGACGCTCGGGCGCTCGAAATCAGAGATGAGGAAGTAGATACGTTCTACGGCTGTACGCTCTGCCAGAGCTTTGCGCCGAACCACTGCTGCGTGATCACGCCCGACCGTACGCCGTTCTGCGGCGTTCTTAATTGGCATAACGCTCGTGCGTGCCTCGACGTCGACCCCATGGGCTACTGCTTCGTCATTCCGAAGGGTGAGTGTTTAGACCCCGACGTCGGACGCTACTCTGGCGTCGAGAAAGCAATCTACGAACGCTCGAACCGCACGATAAAGCGGGTGTACTTGTACTCAACAATAAAGTACCCGATGACATCTTGCGGCTGCTTCGAGATCTTAGTTTTCTACATTCCGGAGGTTGATGGTCTCGGCATTGTGAACCGCACCTACAAGGGCAAGACGCCTTTGGGCGTGCCGTTCTCGACGCTTGCGGGCATGTGCGGCGGGGGCGTCCAGTATCATGGCTTCTGCGGCGCCTGCGTCCTTTATCTCAAAAGCCCGAAGTTTGCGCAGGGCGACGGCGGCTGGGATCGTGTCGTCTGGATTCCTAAGGACCTGAAGATGAAGATCGCTGATGCCATCCCAGAGACGCACTTCCATCTCATACCAACCGAAGAGGACGCCGTCGAGCCCGATGAACTCAAGGAGTGGCTGAAGAAGATTGGGCACCCCATAGTGAAGAAGTTCTGGAAAGACGGCGAGCCGCAGCCAATACAGCTGCCGGGCCCCGGCGAGCTATGGCCTGAAGACAAGGAAGAAGACGAATCTAGCTAAGGGCATCGACTCAGAAACTCTCTTATCTTTACTTCCTGCGCCTTTTTCGCATTTTCGAGCTTTTTGGCAAGCTCTTCACTCAGGGCAACGCCGGTCACCCCTCTTAAAATCTCGACGTAAGAAACAAGTTCTTTCTCTAGGAGCAGCTCGTAGAAGCGTAGGACTTCTCGCTCCTCGACAGCAGGGGCGACTGCTGTCAGTTCGTGCAACACCCTTATCTTTTCCACGCTTTCCTTCGGATTCGTCGCCATACGAGCAAAGAGTTTTGCATAAGCGTTTTGGATGACCCCGTCCTCAAGCTTCGGCAGGAAGCCTATGGACTTCACGAGCCTAGCAACGCCGTGCACTAAACACTTTTCAAGAAGCCGTTCACACTTCTCTCTGACGCATGCCTCAAGTTCCCGCCTCAATTTCTCACGGGCGGCGGCGTCCGCCTCTGCCTCTAACGCCTCTTTTAAAGTTAGTATTTCTTCAACCTTCATCACCCAAAGTAAGGAGAGCTTCGTTTTTTGTAACATTCCTCCTTGAAAGGGCAGCCCTCCGCAGTCCAGCATGCAAGATACGCTTCTTCGACGTATTCGTCCTCCTCATCGTCGTAGTCCTCGAACACGAATCGCGGCTCGAAGCACTCGTAGCTATCCCAAGGGCGGATGATCCTGCCCCGGCAGTAGCCTACGCTCCCCTTCTTTATCCCTTCTATCAGCTCCTTTAACGTCTCATCGATCTCGTAATCCCACACCGGCACCTCGACACGCTCCCCTAGGATCTCAACCACAACGACCTCATCGCTCTTCGTCCGCTTAATGTCGAACATCGCCTTCCTCACAACAGCGTGTTCCCAATGCTTGCACGAATAGCAGCAGTGCATCTTTCTCACCCTAAGCTTACGTAGGAAAATATCTTTTCTTTGATCTCGTATATGCGTTCTACGGCTTCGCCACCGACGTCTATCGGCGCCTTTCCCTCCATGTCTGCCCTTATCAGGGTTTCATCGTAAGGGATGACGCCAATGACCGGTATCCGCAGCTCCTGTTCGAGTTTACTTCTGAGAGTTTCGACGACCGCCTCGTCGCTTGCCTTGTTTATGATCGCTGCTATGTCGTTCACGCCAATGTCTGCTGCAAGCTTTTTGATGCGTTTTGCGGTCTCAACGGAACGCATTCCGGGCTCGACGACCGCCAGCATTAGATCGACACCCCTTGCGGTGCCGCGTCCTAAATGCTCGATGCCTGCCTCCATGTCGAGGATCACAACCTTGCCCCTGAAGATCACATGCCGGAGAAGCGCCCGTAAAAACGCATTTTCAGGACATACGCAGCCGCCCCCGCCCTTCTCAACAGTGCCCATCACGATAAGACGGACGCCGTCCGGGGCGACGGCGCTGTACTTCGCAACGACATCGTCCACCTTTGGATTGAGCTTGTAGACGCCACCGTAGCCGCCAGTCCTTTCGTATATCAGGTCCTTAAGCTCCGAGATGGGCGTCGGCACCTCCGAAACGCCAAGCGCCGACGCGAGATTCATGGCAGGGTCGGCATCTATGGCGATGACCTCATAGCCGTCCCTCGCAAGCGCCCGGGCAAGCGTGCCCGCAAGCGTCGTCTTCCCAACGCCACCCTTCCCTGAGATCGCTATTTTCACGCCTCTTGCCTGCATGGCTACCATATTTTTAGTCTATAACTTAAGTTTCAATCAGAATTAGCTTGAGTTCTCTTTTTAAAGAACTCGTACGTTTTAGCCATGTTACTCACAGCAGAGGAGACATCTTTGCTTGCATGCAGCGGTGGTAAAATCGTATTGATGGAAGAAGCACATGGAAACATAGAGCGAGAGCACATTTAAGAATATTGTTGCTGCTAATTCCCGCCTTTCAAAGGTGCAGCAGGGGAGGCGGCGGGGATTATTTATAAAGGGCGTCGTATTATTCGTTGCTCGCAGTGCGGGCTTAGGTCGGGCGGGCCCGAAGTGAAGCCCTCGACACTGTGACCTCTGCCCGCAAGGCTGAAAGAGCTGGCGGGCAAGGCGAGGATGAACTGGAAACCCCCTCAGAATGCCCCCTCAGTGAGGGGAGGCGGTCACAAATCACACCTCATTTGTGAGAAATCACTTATGAAACCTGAATCTTGCCAGAGAACGGACACGTATGCACGTCTTTTTAACGTTCCGTAAAGACTTGCTGTTATTTTTCTATGGCTGGAGTGTATATGAAGGCTGGAATTGCGGAGGTCGTGATGCGGCAATTTGCGGGCTCTGGTTAAGGATCCACGTGGGTCCTATCCGGTTTCCATCTGCTCCATAAAGCATGTTTGTTACCCTGCAAGTGTGTTAGAAGTAGCTTGTCATTGCGGTGAAGTGTTGCGCTACGCATATTAAAGTTGTAGTCCCTCCCATCACGATAAACGTATTGCTTTTAGATGGGCATATTTGGGCGTTAATGCATCGCTGCAAAGCCCTTGCGAGCGTTTCTAATGACCTGTACGAAAGCAATTGAGGTAATGAAAATCATCCCCGAAGCTTTTAACATGCCGACGCAAAATTTGTCTGATGGAGTACAAAGTCGTTGGAGACAACCTCCAGATCGTAGAGATAACGCTCGAGGCGGGCGAGAAGGTTTACGCCGAGGCTGGCGCCATGGTTTACATGAGCGGCAATGTCAAAATGCAGGCGAAGGTCAAAGGTGGCATTCTTAAAGGCTTGAAGAGGAAGCTTGCCGGTGAGACGCTCTTCTTGACGGAATTCTCTACGAGTAGCGGTTCTGGCATCGTCGCATTCGCCGGGAACGCCCCTGGCACGATCCAGCCCGTCGAAATATCTTCGGCAGAGCGAAGGGAGTTCATAGCGCAGAAAGACGCGTTTTTGTGTGCGGAGGACGGCGTCGACCTCGACATCACGTTCACAAAGAAACTTGGCGCCGCCATTTTCGGTGGCGAGGGCTTCATCCTCGAAAAGTTCTCAGGCGAGGGTCTTGTGTTCTTGCACGCCTGCGGTGACTTCATAGCGAAAGAGCTGGGCGTCGGCGAGACGCTGAGAGTGGATACTGGCTGCATCGTCGGCTTTGATGCCTCTGTGAAGTACGATATCGAGTTTGTAGGCGTTAAGTCTGCACTCTTCGGCGGCGAAGGCATTTTCGTGGCGACGCTCACAGGTCCTGGCAGGGTCCTCTTACAGTCGATGACGCTGCACAACCTCGCGGCAGCGCTTCGCCCATTCCTGTCGACTGGGATGTCCGGCGCCGACCGTGAGATAGGTTTCAAAATAGGGGGCTTTAAGATAGACATCTGAGGTGTGAGGATGGGATACGAAGACGAAATAATGGGTTATCAGCTTGCAGAGCGGTTGAAATCAGGTCTTATAATGGGACAGAGGCTCATAGACACGTTTTCCTCGTTGGAAGAGAGCGAGCGTGGCGGCGCTCGGAAGATAGTGCTCACATTCCTCGAGGGGCTACTCAGCGAGACACAGTTTGCGCTGAATTTCACAAGCATGCAAGAGTTTGCAGAAATAGCCTCGGAGTTGCGAGATGTAATGAGAAAGGTCGAGGCTGGCGAACTTTCAGATACGAACTTGAACATAGGGAGGGCAATTTCAAAGGCGACGACGGTCTGCGACGCAAAAATTAGAGCTTTAAGAGTGATTTTTGAGGCTGATTGACGCTGTTATGTGGGTGCTTGGTGGGAAGTATGGACAAAATAACAAAGAGGTTTAAAGAGTTGAAGGAAAGAGGCGAAGGCGGGCTGATAGGTTTTATCACTGCTGGCGACCCCTCTGCCGATGCTACCGTTAAGATCGCAGATGCTTTGATAAGCGGCGGAGTGGACTTCCTCGAACTTGGCTTGCCGTTTTCAGATCCCATAGCTGACGGTCCAACCATACAAAAGGGGACCGAACGTAGTTTGAGGGCGGGTATGACACCTGACCTTTATTTTGAGGTCGCTAGGGATATTGAGGGCGTGCCGAAGATATGCTTGACTTATTACAACTTGGTCTTGAGGCGGGGCTTCAGAAAGTTCATAGAGGATTGCAAACGTGCTGGCATCGACGGTTTGATCGTGGCGGACCTCCCGATAGACGAGGCAACGCCGCTCCTCGAGCGATGTCGAGCGGAGAATTTCCACTTAATTTTCCTTGCGGCGCCGACGACAAGCGACGAGCGGCTGCGCTGGATAATGAGGGAGACTTCCGCCTTCTTGTATTTGGTGTCACTGCTCGGCGTCACCGGCGAGCGTGAGAAACTTTCTGCTTACGTGAAGCCGCTCCTGCGGAAAATAAGAGCGTTAGAGCAGGATATTAAAAAGGAGGTGAACGTGGGGGTCGGCTTCGGAATTTCAAGACCCGAACACGTCAGCGCCGTGATAACAGCGGGGGCGGATGCCGCTATTGTCGGAAGTGCCTTCGTCAGACTTATCGAAGAAAATGTTGATAACGAAGAGAAAATGTTGGAGGAAATAGAAAAATTTGCAAGGGCGCTGAAGGAGGCGACACGCCGCTCGTAGCCAAGGTACTTTGGGCCAACATTTACAAGATTTCGGCGGGAGAAAGCTTATGTTTAACATGGGATGGATCGCCGTTGGGTTTATATATTCATTTTGCAATTTTGCCATTAGCGAGGCTGCGGGTATAGCCTGCGGTCAGGCTGCGGCGAGCCGCTCGCCGTCGTGAGGCTCCCGGCTTCAGCCGTGGAGTAGCTCACAAAGTGCGGCACGAAGCTGCGCTCCCCTCCGGCTTGGCACACAGCCCCTGCCCACACCATATAAGCATGGGCCCGTTTAAACGCCGTAGCTCCGAGGACGCCAATGAGGGGAGCAGCTGGGGATGGAGGTAGTTTGGAATCTACCTTGATCTCACTGCACTTGAAAGTTTGGGACTTTCGGGCGGGAAACCCTTTAGGTTTGCGTTGGTCTGGGCTCGGGGACGGACGCTTTTCACGCCCACTGGCAACCGACTTCAGCACCCCCCCGGCGGCTTGCCCTCCGGTCTAGGGAGGCACTTTATCTTCCCGTTGCTTGCAAGACCCCATAATGGGGATACAGGGGAGGCGGGTGGGGAAGTTTAAATACTTCAGTCTACTGAAGATTGGAATGTTTCTGATGACGCAAGGGGGAAGAGATGGGCAAATAGCCCATGCCTTAAGAGGCATGGGATGGGGGAGCTGTGAACCCCCCGAACTTCCAGATGAAGCCTTAGCCGTAAAGGCAGGTGGAACGGGAGAAGCCCCGTCCGTAAGGGCGGGGGTAGTTCACCCTTTCTACCTTTCTATGAGGCAGCTTTGAGCGCTGCCGACGACGCTTGACACAGGGAGGATTCAGATGATTACTGTGTCATCCAAACGTCAATCCGAATCTCTAATGCAGTCACTCCACACGCTCGACCAATGAGATGTTCAACACTC
>Ga0209411_100058_pt1 | contig 12359 bp, 12 predicted proteins | sample Mar14336cmmetaG_FD_185479 | JGI IMG/M metagenome (GOLD analysis project Ga0209411, IMG submission 185479) | Marine hydrothermal vent microbial communities from Guaymas Basin, Gulf of California to study Microbial Dark Matter (Phase II) - Marker... ... | reverse complement strand
CTTCAGAGTTGGGAGGCGTGCCGGACGCTACTCCCCTCCGAACGGGGGTTACGACGGCTGCCCGCAGGTATACCCTTAGCAAACATCCTCGTGAGAAAGAGTTCCAAGTCCAGAGGGTTGAATTGGTGGGCATAATATCGTTATGTTTTCAATTACATATCGGTGGTGTACATGCGTGAGGTTGCGGTCGTCGTGCTCATAGCCACACTCGTGGCCGCCTCCGTACTACTCGCAACCCATCTTTTAACTCAGAAGACAGAGCTGCGGGTTTTGCATGCGGGCAGTCTGACGGCGCCCTTGAAAGCGGCGGAGGCGAGGTTTGAGCTCTTGCATCCGGACGTAGACGTACGACGGGAGGCGGCTGGCAGCGTGAAGACCATACGTAAGGTTACGGAGCTGGGTAAGGCGGCAGACATCGTTGCGGTCGCCGACTATACCCTCATCCCGGAGATGATGTTCCCGGAGCACGCGGATTGGTGCGTACAGTTCGCCACGAACGAAATCGTGCTCGCATACACCGAACGTAGCAAGTATGCGAATGAAATCAACGAGACAAACTGGCTTGAGATTTTAAGGCGTCCGGATGTGCGTTTCGGCTTCTCGAACCCGAATGACGACCCCTGCGGGTATCGGGCGGTGATGGTGATCCAGCTTGCAGAACTCTATTATAACGACCCACAAATCTTCGAAGACCTCGTAGAGGCGAACACGGCGATTCGCTGTATCGAGAACGACAGGGAGAACTTCACGATCCTTGTGCCGAGGACCGAAGAGCTGGAGCCGTCACGTCGTATCAGAATGCCAAGTATGGAGATGGAGCTGATTTCTGCACTTGAAACCGGCGACATCGATTATTACTTCATATACAAGAGCGTGGCGATGCAGAATGGTCAGCACTTCGTAGAACTGCCGCCACAGATCGACTTGAGCGACGTGCAATACGCTGCTCTCTACAGCCGGGTGCGGGTGCAGCTTGCTTCCGGCGAGGAGGTCGTCGGGAAGCCCATAGTTTACGGCGTGACCGTACCTAAAGACGCAGAGCGTGAAGGGCTGGCGTTGGAGTTCGTGAAGTTCCTGCTCAGCGCTGAAGGGCGTAAGATTTTTGAAGATGCAGGGCAACCACCGTTGGTTCCGGCGGTCGGCATGGGAAACGTGCCTGCAGAGTTAAAACCGTTCGTCGTATAAGAAAAGGAGGTGAAATGGGTTGAAGAGGCTTTTACTGGTCTTTTCGGCACTTGGCGCACTAATCCTTGCATTTATTTTGCTACCACTGCTCAACACGCTCGTTTCTGCGCTCCTTGACTGGCAGCTCCTCGTAGAAACCGCAAAAAAATCTGCATTCTGGCAAATCTTCGGACTGACGGCGTATGCAGCGCTTATCGCCACAATGATAGCGGCGGCACTCGGTACACCCCTCGCATACGTGCTCGCCCGCAAAGATTTCTTCGGCAAGGAGTTCGTGCGTGGCGTGATAGACGTGCCGGTCATCATCCCGCACATGGCAGCAGGCATCGCTCTCCTCTCGATGCTCTCGAGGCAAGGTGTCGCCGGTGTCTTCGGTTTACAGCTTACAGAAACGTTGTTCGCGGTCGTCGCTGCCATGCTTTTCGTGAGCGTGCCGTTCTACGTGGACGTTGCCTTCGAGGGTTTCAGGAGCGTTGACGCCCGTTTTGAGAACGTTGCCCGCTCGCTCGGCGCTTCAAGCTTCGAAGCGTTCGTTAAAGTAACGCTGCCGCTCGCCGCCCGCCATCTGCTCGCGGGTGCGGTCCTCTGCTGGGCACGTGCCGTCAGCGAATTTGCGGCGATAATCGCCGTTGCTTATTACCCGATGGTGATCTCCACTTATATCTGGGAAGTTTTCCTCTCGGAGGGTTACAGGGCTGCCCGCTCCGCTGTCGCCCTCGTCCTCGTAATCGCGCTGCTCATCTTCGCTGCCCTTAGAGCGCTGATGAAGCCGATGCCGGAGTGAGGTGAGGGAGGTGCTTGAGCTTCGTAATGTCTCCAAGGACTTCAAAGATTTTAAGTTGCGAAATATTAGCTTGGATGTTGAGAGGGGGGAATACTTTGTCATCCTCGGACCGACTGGTGCCGGCAAGACGCTGCTTTTAGAGCTGATTGCAGGCTTCCACATACCTGACGAGGGCAAAATACTCATAGATGGAGCTGATGCTACGAAACTCCCACCTGAACGCCGAAACATTGGCTTTGTTTACCAAGATTACGCCCTCTTCCCGCACCTCAGCGTCGAGGAAAACGTGAAGTTCGGGCTTAGGTTGAAAAACTTGCCTAAAAGCGAAATCGAGGCGAGGGTTAAAGAGCTTATGGAGCTGTTCGGCATTTCACACCTCGCAAAAAGGAGGCCAAGGACGCTCAGTGGCGGTGAGCAGCAGAAGGTGGCGCTCGCCCGTGCGCTCGCCGTCCGCCCGAGAATCCTGCTCCTCGATGAACCATTAAGCGCGCTCGACGTGCCGACGCAGAACGCCCTCAGGGTGGAGCTGAAAAAACTACATCGGCACTTCGGCACGACGACGCTCCACGTCACACACGACCGTGCGGAGGCGCTCACGCTTGCAGATCGCATCGCCGTCATGATGCGGGGCAGCATATCGCAAATAGGCAAGCCGCACGAAGTCTTCAGGAAGCCCGCGAACGAGGAGGTTGCAGCGTTCGTCGGCGTGGAAAACGTTTTAAGCGGTAGAATAATCGGAAGCGGCGGCGGTGTTGCGAGAATAGACGTTGGCAGCTTCGAGCTTCTCGCAGTCACGCCTGTGAAGAGCGGCAAGGTCAGCGTATTCATAAGACCTGAGGACATCGTACTCTCGACCGCGCCGCCGACGCCGAAGAGCAGCGCTCGGAACTGCATCACCAGCAGGATCGTAAGCGTTACCGACCTCGGCGCGCTCCGCCGTGTCGAACTCGACTGTGGACTCGTCGCACTCGTGACCGAGCAAGCCGCCGAAGAACTGGAACTGAGAGCCGAAAAAGAAGTGTTCGCAACATTTAAGGCGACTGCAGTCCACGTTCTGCCAAAACTTTGACGTTACCTTTAAATCTCATCCTACCTACCCTCTTAGTGAAGTTCGCTGCTGAGTGCATCGCAATAACTATAGCCCGGTGGTGTAGAGAGGAAAGGGGTGCCGCATGCCCCAACCCTATAAGTCAATCATCCGGGGCTCTGGACCCCGGGACCCAGGTTCGAATCCTGGCCGGGCTATTTCATTCCCTTTATGCCACTCTTGTAGCCTGCTGCCAGCAGTATGCAACAGTTAATAAAAAGCAGTCCCTTTGGCCTTAGTGATGTGGGTGAGGTCGAGCGGTACAGAAATAAAAGAGCTTGTAACCGCATGGCTCGCAATTTCGTTTGCGTTCGCCGTGGGATTCTTTGGCTTTACGCTTCGAGGAATGCTCATCTCACTTTTTACTATAGGGGTGGCGTTCGTCTTGCACGAGCTTGCGCATAAGCTTGTTGCGCAAAGCTACGGCTGTTGGGCGGAGTTCCGCATGGATGTTACGATGCTCATCCTCATGATCATCATCGCGTTTTTTGGCGCCGTCTTTGCGGCGCCCGGCGCCGTCATGATTTACGGCTTCATCACCCGAGAGCAGAACGGTAAGATTTCGCTCGCGGGCCCGCTCATGAACCTTGCTCTTGTTGTCGTTTTCTTCCCACTCACACTCTTCAATGGCACCATTGGCGTCGTCGGCAGGGTTGGCGTATGGATAAACTCGTGGATCGCGCTTTTCAACCTCATACCCTTCGGACCTCTCGACGGGAGGAAAATACTGGCGTGGGACGCCAGCGTATATTCCATAACGCTCGTCGCCGCACTCGGCGCATTCGTGTTCAGCATGCTACTCTGACCAAGCGTCTCGACTGCAGCCTGCTTCGGTCTGCGGTTGTGGTTTACTGTCGCAACGCCTTCTCGAAAAGCCACTCGTAGCCTCTTGGGTCCCTCAGGAAGTCGAGAAGAGGCTCGTTTATCAGTTCGTAGATGCGGCGGCTCAGCTCCATTATGCGTGGTGCCTCCAGAAGACGTATCTCCGGAAGCTCCTTGTAGTTCTCGTTGCGCACGAGACTCCCGTCTATAAGCTCGAAATATGCGGCGCCGCCTTTCTCTCGATACGGCTCGTAAATTGAGGAGAAATCCCTCGACACCAAGTTAGCCATTTTCAGCGTTTCTTTCTTGGGGTTGATTGTCACATGTCCGTAATTCGGTGGCACGATGACTTTGTCGCCAGCTCTCGCACGCACGAGTACGACATCGCTTATCCGTCCGTCAGCTTCAAGTTTCTGTAATAAGAAGTGTGCCTCGCCCTCCAGTACCTCGTAAAGTTCCGCATACGTGAGGTCGGAGCCCGGAACTTTCGGGTGATAATGCCCGGCGGTCTTCACGAACTCTCTGCCAAGCGTCCTCGGCGGTATAATTGTGATGTCGTAGCGCAAACCTCGACGCCTGAGGATCGCGGCATCCTCCTCGCTCTCGTAAACGTCCCTGAACATGTAATAAAGCTCGACGTTCTCGGCAGTGCGTAAAAGTTCCTTATCTAAAAGCACGTCCCGCATGTCGTAAAGCATCCGCACATCCGCCCGAAACTCATTACCACCAAGCTTCAACACCTTCATGCTTCTCACCTACGGTTTGACCAGATGTTAGTCGCTAAATTTGATTATGGAATGTAGGCTTAAGGAGCAAGGGTTCAGGCGGGGCGCCTGCCTCGTCAAGGTAAGGGGTCGCAAGGAAGCGGCATGCAAAGCGACTCTACGTTGGATCGACGGCGTGCCGCAAAGGCTGATTAAGTCCATGCATTTATCGCGTCCGGAACATTACTTCTCGATATACCAGTCTGGCTGCAATCTTTCCTGTCGTAAATGCCACTCTTGGTATTTCTCACAGATCGCCGACGGCGAATGGCTTTCGCCGGAAGACGTTGCGCTCGCAGTCCGTAGGTACGTGGAGGAATATCGCATTTACAAGGAGCCTAAGGAGCGGGTGACGGCGTTCCACGCAACTGACCTATGCAAGGCGTGCGGGAGCTGCGTACTCCGTGGTGAGCGGAGCCTGTTATGCCCGAGTGTCCTGTCACTGGAATACATCGAACTCAGCGAGCAGGGTTGGGGTCCTGCGAGGAACATCGCAGCGTTCACCGGCGGCGACATCGCCTGCTGCCCCGAATTCTACGGGATGACCGCCGACGCCATAAAAGAGCTGTGCCCGGGCGTCTGGGTGCTGCTGGAAACGAACGGTTATGGTCTTACCCCCCAGAACCTTGAATACCTTCAGCACAGGATTGATGCGTTCTGGTTGGATATTAAAGCTTATGACGACAAAGTGCATAAGAAGCTAACAGGAGTCTCCAACAAAAGAATTCTGGAGCTTCCTGCGGAAATCGTTGATAGGGGGTTCGTGCTCGAAGTACTCACGTTATACATCCCCGGCTGGGTTGAGACCGACCAGATAGGGCGTATTGCCGAACTTCTTGCGGAAGTCGACCCGAAAATCCCATTCACGATACTCGCGTTCTTTCCTGAATATAAGATGAGGGACGTGCCGCCACCGACGCTTGCTCAGATGCTTGAAGCTTTCAGGGCGGCGAGGGACTGCGGGCTGAAGAACATAAAGCTTGGGAACGTCGGCGTGTTCGCAAGGACAAAGGAGGAACTCAATGCGCTGATCGCTGAGGCTGGCTCCAATTTTTAAATTCGATCAGCTTGCGGGGTTCTCCTCTCTGTCACACCACGTGCGTCCACCATAATTGACAAAATAGTAAAAATGTGACAATACAGCAGACGAGTTACAGCGGCCCTATTTTGCTGCTCTGCTTTGGCTGATAGATCTAACCACCACGTTGACGTTTACCCGAACGGGTATGGCTCCGAGAAACATATTCTGGAATGTCAAGAAAGCCGGCGCTACTTCGTACCGACCTCCCAAGAGCTAAGGTACTTCCGCTGCTCCTCGGTCAGCTCCTCGATCTCGATGCCCATGGTTTCGAGCTTGAGGCGGGCGACCTCCTCGTCGATCTCCTTGGGCACGCCGTAGACTCGGCACTCAAGCTTCTCATGGTTTTCAACGAGGAATCTTGCGCAGAGCGCTTGGTTGGCAAAACTCATGTCCATGACTTCCGGCGGGTGCCCGTAAGCCGCCGCAAGATTGACGACACGCCCCTGCGAGAGCAGGTAGAGCTTCCGCCCGTCTCCGAGGACGTACTCGGTGACGTCGCCGCTTATCTCCCTTTTCTCGACTGCCAGCTCTTCCAAGTCCTTGATGTTGATTTCAACGTTGAAATGCCCGGTATTTGCGAGGATGGCGCCGCTCTTCATGAGCTCAAAATGTTCCTTTCTGATGACGGAGATGTTGCCCGTCGCCGTGATGAAAAGGTCGCCGATTTTCGCGGCTTCCCGCATCGGCATGACCCGGTAGCCGTCCATCACCGCTTCAAGCGCCTTTCTCGGATTCGTCTCCACGACGATGACGTTGGCGCCCATGCCGCGGGCTCGCATCGCCACGCCCCGCCCGCACCAGCCGTAACCAGCAACCACGACTGTGCGACCGGCGAAAAGAAAGTTCGTGGCGTTCATGATGCCGTGAAGTGTGGACTGTCCAGTTCCATAGCGGTTGTCGAACATCATCTTCGTCTCTGCCTCGTTTATTGCAATCACTGGGAATTTTAAGCGACCTTCGGCGGCGAGCGCCCGCTCCCGGATGACGCCGGTCGTCGTCTCCTCGCAGGCGCCGACCACGTTCGTCGCAAGACTTTCAAGCGAGGTGTGTACAGCCGCTATCGCATCGCCGCCGTCGTCGAGGATTATGTCTGGCTTCAACTCAAGCGCCCTCGTCAGACACTCGTAGTATTCCTTTTCGGTCTCCCCCTTGAAGGCGAAGACCCCCATACGCTCCGCAAGCGCCGCCGCGACGTCGTCCTGCGTGGAAAGGGGGTTCGCAGCGGCGAGCCGCACCTCAGCACCGCCCGCCAGCAGCGTCAGCATCAGGTTTGCGGTTTCTGAAGTCACGTGAAGGCACGCCGTTATCTTAACGCCCTCCAATGGCTTCTCTCTCTCGTAGCGTTCTCTGATTTTTCGCAAAACAGGCATCCGCTCGCTTATCCATTTTATTCTCTTTCTCCCTGCGTCGGCAAGGCTTGCGTCCTTTATTATGCTCATGACCACACCTCGGGCATTCGTGTGACCTCCTCCCCTCACTGAAGTAAGGGGCTTCCACCGTGAAGCCCTGTTAGGGGAGGTTGGGGGGTGTGCAGGATGTACCTGCTCCCCCCTTCGGGCTTGGTCACAGAAGCCCCTGCCGTGAGCATGTAGCCCACGGCTCGCTTCAATATATTTTTAGCTCCATTAACATCTGCATTTATTTGGTATCCACAATCCTTACAGATGAAAACTCCCTGAGAAGGTCTTTCAGTTCGCATCGAGCCGCAGCGGGAGCACTGCTTCGACGTGTTGAACTCTGGAACCTCTACCACTGCAATGCCTCGCTCAAACGCCTTATACTTGATGTATTCCTTCAAGCGGTAGAAGGGCATCGAATTAACTTTCCTGTTCGCTTTCTTCCCCTTGTTTTTTCTAACACCATTCAAGTTCCCGATTGCTATTATGGCATTGTGTTTTTCAGCTTCATTCACTATGTCTTTAGCAATCTTGTGAAGCTCATTGTTCACTATTCTCTTCTCCTTGTTTCCTATCTTCTTTATTGCTCTAAGCTTCTTCTCCCTTCCAAACTTTCTTCTAAGCCAGAAATACTTTCCACGAACTTCTCTCACCTTTTTTCCGTAGAACTTCGGTTTACTGCGGTGGGGCGCCACCGACACCCCCACCCATCTCGCTCCCACGTCTATCGCTATGATGGATGAGTATTCCTTCCTGAGTTCAACTTTCCTCTTAACTGTGACGTGGAGGTAGAACCCACCGTTCTTTCTAACGAGTTTAGAGCCGCAAACTTCCCACTCCTCGAAGTTGAGCGGCTGATGAGCTAAAGCAACCTTAATACCACCCCTAACACCATGAATAGGTATGCGAGCCCAGTATTTGGCGAGCTTGTTATCAGTCTTCCGAATATCCATCAAGTCCTTTCTTATGACAAGAGGGTATTCTTTGTTAGGATTGATCTTACGATAAGTTCTTTTTCCTTGCTGTTTTGTTGCAGAATAAACTCCTTTGTCTTCTCCCGTCTTTAAGTAGTGTTGAAAGTTATCATATTCCCGATTAAGCAGTTCCAACTTTCTCTTTGTTAAACCTATGAGCTTGCACTTGATTGTCTTTGTTATTTCCATCATACTTCATACAGGCTTCAAAGTATAAAAACTTACCCACCCACCTCCCCCTAATTCATCTCCGCCCTCAGGACGAGCATTCTTAGCGACTGAGATAAATATCCCCTGTCGAGATGACCTTCCCAGTGCCCGCATTCGGGCGATACGGACACGATAACATTGCCGGGGACGCCGAAGGCGATGACGTCTCCGGTGATATAAGGGTCCTGTTGAGTAATTTCTACGTAGCATTTCTGCGTTACGAGCAGCACGAATACGTCAAAGTCGTCGGGGACTCCCGCATAGAGCAGGCTTTCGACGCTGAAGTTCCCAGGTAGGGGAACCAAGTACACATGCCCCCTACCCGTGCTCGTAGCCGTAGCGACGCTCGCATTCACATTTCCTCCTGCGGCGGCAACACTCACGACGCAAAGCGCCACGACCGTGGCGGCGAGCAGCCTGATGCTCACGTCCACGTCCACACCCACACACTCACTTCCCTCCCATGATGTCAAGGATCACGGACGCAACCTCAGAAATGTCCAAGTCCCGCCGCTTGCCGCCGTAGTTTTCCCGTGGGTTGTAGAGGATGAAGACGCCGTCTTCGGCGTGGACGGCGTCGTCGGGTCCCGTGTCGTTCTCCTCAAGATAAAGGCGCTGGTGACCGACGGTGCCCGCCGACCGCCAGCTCAAGTCATCAAGGTAAACCATGAGGTCTGGAGGGTCGCCTTCGCATCGCTCGTAAATCTCTTCAGGCTTGAAAACCTTCGTACGCCACTTCTCGCCATCTGGACCCCTAACGCGACGCAAGGTCTCCGCAAGTTCATCCCGTACGTCCTCATATTCTTCAGGCTTCACGATGCCTTTACGCTCTCGCCCCTCGACGTTAAGGAAGATGCGGGCGTAGTAGCCACCCCAGCCCCACGCCACCGTCCGCTCCCAATCGACGCCTGCCTTTTCTATACTCACGATGCTCTTGGGGTATTCCTTCAGCCTCAAAAAGCCCTCACGCATTAGGAACTCATTAACGCAAAACGCCCCTTTCATCCTTTTCGCTCCGTGGTCCGATACTATCAAGACGGCAGTGTCCTCGTCGAGCATGCCTAAGAGCTCTCCTACCTTCTCATCAAGGAGCTTGTAGTAGTTTTTGATGACATCCCTGTATTTTCTGAGCTCCTCGTCACTACAACGCTCGTGCAAATGATGTTCCTCATCGAAGAACCTCCAGAAGGCGTGATGCACCCTGTCAAGCCCTATCTCGACGAACGCAAAAAGATCCCACTCACGACTGTTCATTAGATACTTTACGGCTGTAAAGTGCTGTTCAGTCATTTCATAAAGCTCCTCCAGAAGCTTGTCTCGGCGTTCGGTTCTGAACTCCACGTCAAAAATGTAGTTGCCGACGACACTTGTTATCTCATGCTTTAACGACGGCGGATACGTCCATTCGTGCGAGGCGTCGGGCGTGATGAAACATGAGACCATCCAGCCATTCACTTTTTTGGGGGGATAGGACGGGGGTATCCCCACCAGACAAACCTTCTTACCAGTTCTCGACAATAAATCCCATACGGCTTCTTTTTTTATGGATTTAGAAGAGGCTATCCAAATATCATCATAAGAGTAATTACGACGATGCCTGAAGCCGTAGAGTCCAAGCGTTCCGGGGTCGCGGCCCGTGAACATCACCGCCCACGCCGGTATCGTGATCGCAGGGATGCAGCTTCTTAATCTTCCATACATGCCGGCTTCCACGAGCTTTCCGATGTTAGGAAGCTCTCCTAAGAACTCCTCGAACAGCAATTCCGGTGGTGCCGAGTCCAAACCTATAACGAGAGTTTTCATGGGCATAGATTTTTATCCAAACGCTAAATTAAAAGTTATGGGAGAAGGCAAGAAGGGCAAGAAAAAATACGTGACGCCTGAGCTACGCCCAGTCGAAGGAATGTCTGAAAAAAAGCTGGTGTCCGATGAGATTGATATAATGGTAATGCTCCATGCGGTTTTCAGCTTCTAACGGAGGAAAGAACCTAGGTCCGAAGAATGGGAGCGTTGGTGAAGTGGGACTTGACCCTAATGTCGTTGCTATTTTAAAGAAGCAAGGCTATCACCTCGTCGGCAAGCACAGCGCGGTGAAACCATGTTTATGGCTGAAAAAGTCGTTGCGGGGCAAAGGGCTTTGCTATAAAGGACTTTTTTATGGTATTAAGTCGCATTGTTGCGTGCAGATGACACCTTCGATATTTTGTAATCAGCGATGCTTGCACTGCTGGCGCCCCATAGAAATTTTGAATTTCGACGACCTTGCGGCGGACATCGAATGGGATGCGCCAGAAAGCATCGTGGACGGCTGCTTGCGGGAGCAGCAGCGCCTTATCTCCGGCTACAAGGGCGCCAAAACCACGGACCTCAAAGCGTTAGAGGAGGCGAGGACGCCGAGGCACGCCGCAATCTCGCTCATCGGCGAGCCGACGCTCTATCCCCACTTAAGGGAGCTTGTCGAGGCGTTTCACGAGCGGGGGATGACGACGTTCGTCGTGACGAACGGCACGCAGCCCGAGATGCTACGCCGCATCGCCCCAACCCAGTTATATCTATCCTTGAACGCACCGCACGAGGAACTTTACAAGAAAATTTCAGGAGCTGACTTCTGGGAGGAGATAAAGGAGTCTTTAAAAGTGCTGCGACGCAAAGGCGGGGAAGGAGTGAGAACCGTGATAAGAGTGACGTGCATTGAAGGCCTGAACATGGAAGACGTTGAGGGGTATGCGTCGCTGATAAAGCTGGCGGCGCCGGCGTTCGTAGAGGTTAAAGCCTACATGCATCTCGGCTTTTCGAGACAACGGCTTCGTAGAGATGCGATGCCATCACACAAGAGCGTGCGGCGGTTCGCAGCGGAGATTGCAGAAGCCACAGGCTACTCCATCGCTAAGGAATCCGAAATAAGCAGGGTGGTCTTACTCACCCACTCCGAACGCCCAATATCTACATTGCTGGGGCACACGGCTCTCTAGTAGGGTGGGAAGCTGTCGCCGCGGGGGTTAAAGATAAGAAGACCTCTGTAGATGTCGGCGTTATGCCGTCATTTTATTCTTGAGGTGGAACAAGCTTCGTGAAGGCGTTAATTGCAGGCACGGCGCAGCCCCTTGGCTATAGGCGATAGGAGGGGCGAGGGGTTCCCTACAGCATTAGTAGCGTTTCGTTGTCGCCGCTGAGGAGCTGAGGATTTGCTATGAGAGTTAATGAAGGTGGCCCAGCCGTACTGTCCGCTGCTGATCGGCGTAATTCTTAGCCTTTGGCAGAAATCGTCCTTCATTGAAGTATGACGGCTTAATAAGCGGCTTCCCAACCAGCAAACTAGCGACGCGACGCCGTGATCACAGAGTTGCTGCGCATATTGGTGCGAGACGGTATGGCGTGCGTGGCGTGAGGTGGAGGTGGAGGCGAGTGTGTGGGCGGCGCCTGTCGGGCTGACACGCAGCCCCTCCGCTGGTCATATCCAGCAGCCTCGTCGATACGCAGTGTTCTCAACTCATTCAAACTCTGAATTAAACGTCGCTAAGACGCCCCTAAGGTGAGGATGTAGGAGATCGGGTGGGGAAAGTTTTTATACTCCAAGCCAGCCCTGAACACGCCATGGAACTCTGCACCATCGAAGCGGTGCTCCAGGCGGAGCGGAGATGCGTAAGCTCCGCACTGAGTGCGAGGCGGCTCATCCCACCCCCTCAATTCGTCTCCGCCCTTACACGGAGCTTCCTCGGTGACCGGAGGTAATAAATGCTTTTGCCTCCTAAGTGGCGGAGATGAAAGAGGCGATGTTGTATGAGCGACTTGAGGACAGCAAAGTGCGGTGCAAAGTTTGTGCGCACAGGTGTGAGATTGCAGAGGGGCGTTTTGGTGTCTGCCGCACCCGGAAGAACGTCGGCGGGCGGCTCTTCACCCTGATATACGGGCGTGTTTCGTCGGAGCACGCCGACCCCATCGAGAAAAAACCGCTTTACCATTTTTACCCCGGAAGCTACGTTTACTCGCTCGGCACGATCTCCTGCAACTTCAAATGCCTGCATTGCCAGAACTTCACGATCTCAAAGCTCACC
>Ga0209411_100057_pt1 | contig 12475 bp, 15 predicted proteins | sample Mar14336cmmetaG_FD_185479 | JGI IMG/M metagenome (GOLD analysis project Ga0209411, IMG submission 185479) | Marine hydrothermal vent microbial communities from Guaymas Basin, Gulf of California to study Microbial Dark Matter (Phase II) - Marker... ... | reverse complement strand
GTCTTGCGACGACGGTGGTACAGCGTTGCATCTACTGGAACACGCCAGCACGCTGCAAGTTTTGTGGCATCGAGCTCTCGCTGCAGTACGGCACAACCATCGAAAGAAAGACGGCAGATCAAATTTTGGAAGTGGCGCTTGCGGCGAAGAACGACGGCGTGAAGCATGTGACGCTGACCATCGGGACGCTTCCGGGTCCGGACAAGGGAATAAAAGCGCTTGCGGAGGTGGGCAGGGTCTTAAAGGAAGAAGCTAAGCTTCCTGTGCATGTGCAGTTCGAGCCGCCACGCCGCCTTGAGCTTATAGACGAGCTTTACGGCTGCGCTGACACCGTCGGCGTGCACGTCGAGAGCTTCGACGCCACGACATTGCGGGAAATTGCGCCGTGCAAGGCTGCAATAGGATTAGAACGTTACAGGGAAGTCTGGAGGCGTTGCGTCTCGCTTTTCGGCGAGAACCAAGTCAGCAGCTTCCTGATCGTCGGCATGGGCGAAAGTGACGACTCTGTGATAAAAGGCAGTGAGGAGCTCGCCGCACTCGGCGTTTATCCGTTTGTGGTTCCACTACGCCCGATTCCGGGGACGCCGCTCGGGAATGCGACGCCGCCGCCGCCGTCGAGGATGCTTCGTATTTACGAGGCGGTCGCTGACGTTTTAATAGAGTATGGACTAAGCTGGCGGAGGTGCAAGGCGGGTTGCGTGCGCTGCGGCGCCTGTTCCGCCATTGGAGACTTCGAACACAGCTAACGAAGGAGCTTCCTTGTGACCCAGTCTGCTAAAAGTCTCATGGCTGCGTTGTTCTCTCTTATCCTGTGCCCTGCGCCCTCAACTATGAAAAGCTCCTTTTCCAAGCTACCAGCCGCCCTGAAAAGCTCATAGGCGTCCTTCACATTCACAAGCTCATCAAGCTCGCCGTGCATGATAAGCAGCGGTTGCTTTACATTTCTGATCCAGCGTAGTGGCTTCATCTCTTCCGCCTCAGCTGCAAACTCCTTTATAAATTCGTTGACATCTCTGACTCTCAAGCTTCCGTGTTCCCTAATGAACATCTTAAAGGCTTCTGGGTCGAGCCGCAGCGCCGCTGGGCAGCTACACGCCGCCAGCACTTTTATCCGGGCATCATGCGCCGCATTGTAGACGGCGACGACGGCACCACCACTGAACGCAACTACTCCTACTTTCCTGACTCCCCTCTCGCTTAGCAGGAAATTCACAGCAGCTCGCAGGTCTGCAGACCAAGAGCGTAGACTGAAGTAGCCGCCGCTGCCCGCCGTGCCGCTGAAGTTGAAAATGAGAGCAGCGACGCCACGCTCGCAAAAAAGCTCAGCAAGCTTCCCGTAACCTTTCTCTTCAACAGTTTTTGCTACCCTTGGAATGCCGTGACAGAGACACACCGCCCGGTCGCCTATTACGCCGATAGTGCCTCCGCTCCCAGCTTCGACTTGCGGCGTGAAAAGAGTACCACCCAGTCGCACGCCATCCCGCTCAAACGAAATCCTCTCCCTCCGCATCTTCGCTTTCAGGCTGGTAATAAGGACATTCTGAAAAATTACCATCAGCGAGCATCGGGCACTGCGGGTAGCCGAAAACGAACGTGCAAATCCCCCGTTCCTCAAGAAGATACCTGCACTTCCCCTTCATCTTCTTAAGAGTTGCATACTGTGTTGTTAAATTACATTCGCTTCAGGACCATCCACTAACGCCAAAAGGCTTGCCTACCATAGGGACATAAGCCTGAGAATACAAAGTGAGCCGCCCCGCACTGAAGTGCGGAGCTTCTCCGTTCCACGCCTTCAGGCTGAGGCTCCACGGGTTCAGGGCTGCTCACCACAGCCCCACCCCATCGGACTCGTTATCCGATGGGCTACACACCACTCAACTCTTCCCGCAAGGACGGCATCGGAAACCTTCCAATCTTTAGTAGGTATTTAAACTTAACCACCCGCCCGCCTCCCCTTGCGTATCCCCGCTTTGAAAAGCGAGGTTTTGCAAGCAACGATCTTATAACGGCATACTTGGGAGAGAGCACGTAAGACGTAAGCTCGCCGACCTCGCATGTACAGGCGAACTTGCATACGCCGCCGGCGTCGCATCCGCAGTTTTCTCGGAGAAGGCGGCATCAGGTACCTGCATAATGAAATCTTTGCGGATCCTGCCGGTGGACCTCCGACGACATTGCCCTTTGAGGGGACTTCTTCAACGAGAAACAAGGCTTCCTCGAAAAATACATAATGCGTGTCGCTGACGTTCCAGCTGAGAACGTCCACAGGTGCTTCCGGCTGCCGGCGCATGGTGGCGTCATGCAGCTCGTCGGCGTCCACGGCGGCGGCTCCCCGATAATGGAGGAAATTGCCATCTACCAGACGATTTTGAAGACAAAAAGAAGGTAGCAGAATACTTGCGGGCATAAGGGAGGACGTCCCCGACTTTGAAGTGAGGTGAGTGGGATGAAGTACGAGGGCGTGGGCTTTGGCTACATGCTCCCGCTTCACCCTTGGGATCTAATTCTTGAGCTTACGAAGTATTGCGAAGCGGCGGGGTTCGACGCTGTTTACATGGCGGATCATACCGTTGCGTTTGGCATAAAGAGGTTTGATGCCCTCGAAGCTTGGACGACGCTCGCAGCCCTCGCAACCATCACGAAGAAAGTGAAGCTTGGAGCAATAGTCAGCGACGTTCACCGACATCATCCCGCAGCCCTCGCCCAGATGGTAACGACCGTTGATATAATCTCAGGAGGACGCGCGGTCCTCGGTATTGGCATAGGCGAGGGCATGAACCTTATTCCCTTCGGCGTGCATTATGATAAGCCTACAGCACGCACCAGAGAGGGAGTGCTGCTAATAAAAAAATTATGGACATCTGAAGAGAGAATTTCCTGCGATGGTGAGTTCTTCAGTCTGAAGAGTGCAAAACTACAGCCAAAGCCGGTACAGAACCCGCATCCACCTATCTGGATCGCGGGAACTTCGCCATCGATGTTAAAGCTCGTCGCCGAAGTCGGAGACGGCTGGGTTCCGGCATTCATGACGCCCAAAGAGTTTGCTGAGAAATTGAATGAGATTCGAGCTATGGCGGCGGAGCTTGGCAGGGATGCCTCAGAAATAACGCCGGTGTGTTACACTTATTGTGTCGTGGCAAAGAGCGATGAAGAAGCCGAGAGCTTAATAAAAGTGCCGGCGAAGATGAACTTAGCTCATTTTTCGACGAGGCTGCGCCGCTATGGTGTGGAAGTGCCTGAAGAATTCAAGATAACAAAAATGCCACTCGATGAGAGCTCTGCTCGCAAACTGCTTGAATTCGCAAAGAAGTTGCCGGATGAAGTCATAGAGCATCGCTTCATTTACGGCTCCCCAGAGAGGTGCATAGAAATGATCGAAGAATTCATAAAAGCTGGTGTACAGCAATTTTGCCTGCCACTACTCGTCAGATATGAGAACATGAAAGACACGCTCAAGCTTTTCGCCGAAGAGGTCATTAAATACTTCAAAGAGGCTTAAACGAACAAGGGGGCTGCGGCGAAACAACTTGCCAACTTTAGGATGGGCAGTGTCATCAGCACATCACTTTGAAGCTCATGCGACGGCTCGCCTAGCGCAAGCCTTATTCATGAAGCTTCTCGCTGCTTCAGCTCTGAGAGGAAGCTCATGATTTCAGAGACGAGCTCCTCGATTTTTTCCTCGCCCTCGTAGCGAACTTCGAGCACAGGTATGCCCTTCTTCTTTATCAAAAACTTGAAGTATTCGTCGGCGACGGCGCAGCCCATGCAGCCGAAGGTCGGCGGGGCGTTCTCCACGATGATCGCAGCCTCCGCCTTCTCAAGTAGTGGGACGAGAATTCCGATCCGCCCCTTAAGCCCTGCAGGCTCCTCCACAGAGACGTAGCGCAACGCCCTCTTCAGGTCCTCCTCGGTGATGTTTAGTGGCGGCGCATCTATCTCTGCATCTCGAACCCGCTCGCCTATCTCCTTCATCAGCACCACAGGCTCGTGCCCCGCACGCTCCACGAGGTCCGAAAGTATCAAACTGTTCGGCGGGTAAACGAGTACTTTCATTTCTCCACCCCCTACTCCTTTATAATCACAAACTAATATAACTTCGTGGAACTTCGACCGCCGCTCGTCGAGGAGGACGTAAGGAAGCTGAAGATAGGCGACGTTGTTTACGTCAGCGGTGAGGTCGTCGCCGTGAGAGACAGAACGCAGGCGAGAATCTTGGAATTCGTCAGAGCAGGAAGAGAGCTGCCTGTACGTCTTGAGGGGGGCGTGCTCTTTCATTGCGGACCCCTAGTACGCAAAGTGGGCGAGGGGTGGGAGGTCATCGCCGCCGGTCCCACCACGAGCTGGCGGATGAGCGATACAACGCCCGAGCTCTTGGAAAAGTTGGAAATACGTGCGATAATAGGAAAAGGAGGGATGAGCGCCGCCGTGAAAGAGGCGATGAGAAAGCATGGCGCCGTGTATCTTGCGATGACCGGCGGTTGTGGCGCTCTCGCCGCTGAGCATTTAAGAGTGAAGGAAATGCATTGGGCAGACCTTGCCACCGAAGCTCTCTGGGTTTTTCATGCAGAAAAGCTCGGACCTCTGCTCGTAGCCGTGGATGCGCACGGAAACGACCTTTATGAGCGGAAGAAAAGCCGTTAAAGCTCCAACTCCTTCTTCGTATAGATCACAAAGTGGTTCCCCTCGTACATAAGGGGAAAGTACTGCAAATCGTGATGGGTGCTCCGCATCTTCACAACACAAAGATAACGCTCAAGCTCAGGAATGGGCCCCTCTTTCCTCGCCAAATCCAAGTGTATTATCGCGTCGGCTATGAATTCCTCCACACCGTACCTGCTAAACTTTTTCTCATCAGGCGCCATCTCCGAGACCAAAAAGCTCGTGACGCCAATGTCCTTAAGCCCCTTAAAAAGATAGTATATCTCCTTTCTAGGATTCGTAACCATTGTCAGCGAGTACAAAGCGTTCAGAGAATCTATAACCACGAGCTCCAACCTTTCATCCCTCTTCTTCATATCTTCAACATAGTTCTTGACGCGCTTCATCCAGTTCGTCTCGAACCGCATGTCGCTCTTTGCCTCCTCCTCAATGATGTTATAATCCACAATCATGAGATTCTCGGTCTCAGTCTCCATGTTAAGGCTCGCCATATGCTGCTTCAGGTCCGAGATGCTCTGCTCCAGTGTGATGTAAAGACCATGTCGCCCCTCGTTTATTGCGTTGTGATACAAGATGCTGTAAGCAAGAGAGCTCTTCATGCAGCCCGGCATCCCACATATCAGAGAAACACTGCCCTTCGGAATTCCTCCCTCAATATGCTCATCCAGCCTCTCGACGTAGGTTCTTATCCGCTCTATCTCAACCATGATGTTTCTCGTTTCGTCACCGGTAATATAAAAGTTCCGCACCATCTTGTAATGGTGTTGAATTTGCACGCCAGAACGCTGTTAGCATTATTGCTGCTCGCAGCCCTCCTCCTTGCAGGCTGCGTGGAGCGCATAGGCTATGAACAGCCCCCGCCGGCGGTCACGCCCGCTCCTACGCCCACAACTACAACAACCACGACGACACCAACGCCTATGTCAACGACGCCCACGCCCCCGTCGCCCTCTCCCCCCGCAGCGGCGGTCACGCCCGCTCCCACAACCGTAACCCCGTCGCCGACACCTACGTCAACGCCGGCGCCGGAAGTCACATCTCCGCCCCCGTCGCCAACGCCAGCGGCGGCAACGGCGACGCCCTCAAGGATCGGAGCGTACGTCAAAAGGGTTGTGGACGGCGATACCATCGACGTCGAGCTTGAGGGTGGCGTGGAGGAAAGGGTGCGACTGGTCGGCGTGGACACGCCAGAGCTTTCGGGAAACGACCCTGAGGAGTACGGCGGGATGAATGAGGGGTGGCTTGACTTCTGGGGGTTGCTGGCGAAGAGCTTCGTGGAGGGCGAGCTTGCGGGCAGATACGTATATCTGGAGTTCGACGAGCTTGCGGGCGAGCGGGACCGCTACGGGCGTCTCCTCGCCTACGTCATCTTGGAGGACGGCACGGACTTCAACGCCGAACTCGTGAAGGAGGGCTACGCAAGGGTCTACGCCGAGGGCGAGTTCGTCAAAAAAGACGAATACCTCGCTTATCAGGAGAAGGCTCGGAGCGAAAGGGTCGGCTTGTGGTACTATTATGAAATAGTGTCCGCTTTCGAGAACCTCACGGAAAGCCTTTGACGTAGGGCTGCGATCTAGGCTGGGTGCTGAGTCATGAGCGGGGTTATAAGGCAGGCGGAGGAGAATAGGAGCAGGAGCCCGCAATTCGGCGAGGGCGATCGCATAAGAGTGAAAAAGAGGACGAGGAAAGGCGTTGTGGTCTACGAAGGAATAGTGATGCCAGCAGCATTTTCCAAGAACATAGTCATAAAGCTCGACAGCGGCTACAACATCGGCATACGCCCCGAAAACGTTGAAATAGAGGTCATAAGCAAGGCTGGAGGCGAGAAAGGAAGAACGCCGCTGCATGCAGAGACGCGTAAGGAAAAAGCTATGGAAAGGGAGAAGCCGACGATCTCCATACTCTCAACAGGCGGAACTATTGCGAGCAAGGTTGACTATCGGACGGGGGCGGTGACTGCGCAGTTCACCACCGAAGACATCTTGGAAGCAATTCCAGAGCTTGAGGAGCTTGCAAACATCGAAGGTAGAGTGATTTACAGCATACTGAGCGAGAACATGCGTCCTGAGCACTGGGTGCGGCTGGCGAAGGAGGTTTATGATGAGATAAAGAGGGGCGTAGATGGTGTCATGATCACCCACGGAACGGATACGATGGGATATACGGCGGCAGCGCTTTCCTTCATGCTACGTTCGTCGGTTCCCGTCGTGCTGGTCGGGTCGCAGCGCAGCGCCGACCGCCCGTCGAGCGACAGCGCAATGAACGCCATTTGTGCAGCAAAAGTAGCCACTTCTGACATTGCGGAGGTGACCGTCGTGATGCACGGGAGCACGTCCGACGACTTCTGCTATGTGCACCGTGGCACGAGAGTGCGGAAGATGCATACCTCCGCCAGGGACGCATTCCGCTCGATAAATGCGTCGCCGCTTGCGAAGGTGCATTACGGCTCCAAGTCGGGTGCGCCCCGTGTCGAAGACCTGAGGATAGAAATTCTCGATGCGAACTACAGGCGACGGGGAGAGGTCGAGCCGGAGCTGCGGGCGCACATGGAAAAAAGGTGTGCGCTCGTGAAGTTTTATCCGGGGGCGGAGCCCGAGGTTCTTGAGTTCTTCTTGGAAAGGTATAAAGGAGTCGTAATCGAAGGCACGGGCCTGGGGCACGTTTCGAGCGAGTGGATCCCAAAGATAAAGGAGGCGGTGGAGCGGGGCGTCGTCGTGGTAATGACATCGCAATGCCTTTACGGGCGTGTCTGCGACCGCGTATACGATACGGGGCGTGACCTTCTAAGAGCGGGCGTCATTGAGGGCGGCGACATGCTGCCGGAAACCGCACTTGTGAAGCTGATGTGGGCGCTCGGCGCTACGAATGACGTTGAAGAAGTGAAAAAAATCATACAGACCAACATTGCTGGCGAGCTCTCAGAGCGTACCTGCATCATACTCACGGGCGACTAAACCATCTCTGTTCCGGCAAAACCTCCGAAAAGAGCCCCTAAGCCGCCGAATATTATTGCCAAGAGTATACTGTGGAGTGTGATGCCAATGGCGACCCCTACAGCGCCCCCTAACACTGCGAGTGCAATCGGCGCTAATTCCGGAGGAGCACGGAGTTGCATCCTCTCTCCAGCCCCTATGAAACCGCCGACTGTGGCGCCTAAAGCAGCAAGTGTCACTACTAAGTACACGCTTCTTGTCACAAACCCAATGCCCGCCCCGACTAAAGCCCCTAATATGGCTCCCAATGCTATAAGGGCTACCGCCATTCCCACCACCAGCATAGATACTTTCGGTGGCATTTAAAAGGTGACTTTCGGGCAGCGATTTTTTCAGTATTGCGTACCCTAAAACCGCCAGGCCAAACATGCCGACAAGTACGAACCCGACGAACACATTACTATGGAGTATGATGTCGTGGTGGTTGGCGGCGGACCTGCTGGCTGCCTCGCCGCAAAGTACGCAGCCGAGCACGCTTCGACGCTCGTCGTCGAGGAACATGCCAAAATCGGAGAGCCAATACAATGTGCTGGTTTAATAAGCGTGCGAGCCGCCGCCGAAAGCGAGCTGCCGCGCTCTAAATTCAAGAGGTGCGTTTGCAATGAGGTCAGAGGTGCCATTTTTCATCCTCCCTCGTTTGAACCTCTGATGATAGAAGGGCAAGAAACCAAGGCGTTCGTAATAAAAAGGGACATCTTCGACGCTGCATTGGCTGAAGAGGCTGCGAGAGGCGGCGCAGATTTCTTAATGAGAAGTAAGATTGTAGGCATAAAACAAAAGAGGGTTGGTAGCGAGACGCTAAATGAATTGAAAGTTGTCTCTAACGGTAAGGAGTTAAAAATAAAAGCAAGGGTGCTTATAGGCGCCGATGGCGCTTCTGGAATAACACAAAGGTTTTTAGGATTGCGACCGCGCCGTCTGCTGAGCTGCGTACAAGTTAGTGGGATTTATAGTGGCGACACGGACCTCGTAGAACTCTTTTTCGGTAAGAGTGTCGCTCCGGGTTTTTTTGCATGGGCGATCCCAGTTGATGAGAAGGTTGCAAGGTTGGGATTATGCATCGATACCGCCGTTAGCACCTGCAAGCCGCTACAGCTGCTTGGTACGTTTTTAGAGCGGTTAAAAAAGGAGGATAAATTTAAAGGATCTTCATTTGACTTCTTAACCGGAGTGATCCCGCTAGGACCCCCAAAGCGAACCGCAGCCTCTCTAGTAATGCTCGTCGGGGATGCGGCGGCGCAGGTAAAGCCTGTGACCGGCGGCGGCGTTTATTACGGGATGAAATGTGGGAAGCTCGCGGGACGGCTGGCAGCGAGGGCAGTAAAAGAAGAGCACAACAGGGGCGTGAGCCGTTACGACAAATTATGGAGGCGGGAGATAGGGAGGGAGATACGGCTGGGCATGCTGCTGCACGAGTTGCGATGCAGGATGGAGGATAAGGACTTTGACGCTGTTTTCAGGGCGTTAGCTGACGAGGAGTTTCTGAAAACGATAGCGAGAAGGGGAGACATGGATTATCAGTCGTCAGCACTCCTACCGGCGGTGCGGAGGTTGTTGGTGCAGCCTCAGACCCTAGCGCTGCTCTCAAAGCTATTGTTAATGAAAAAACATAAACTTTAAATACTCAGAAGCGTTTGATCTCATGGGGGGAGCATGCCGATATATGTGATGATAACAAGGCTGACCGATGAAGGGCGGAAAACGGTGCGGGACCGACCTGAGCGTATAAAAGAGGTCAACGAGGAAGTGGAGAAAATGGGCGCAAAAGTGTTGGCCCAATATCTGGTCTTTGGCCCTTATGACTTCGTAAACATACTTGAGGCACCCGACAACGAGACCGTCGCGAAAATAGCCATTGCGCTCGGCGCCCGCGGCACGATCGAAACCATGACACTGCCTGCGATTCCTGTCGATGAGTTCATAGAAAGTCTGAAGAAAAAGTGATCTCCCACACTATTTTTTAACTAAAGTCGGCCGTCAGGAGCCGAAAGCTTCAATATGTTCAGCTTCTGCTTTCAATCTCTCTTCTACAACGTCCGTAAAGTCATCAACGTCCCTCATCTGTTCAAGTTCGTCCTTTCGGATTAAAGCGGTATTGCTCAGGCTTTCTCGTTTGATGTCACCGTTCACTATGAACACCGATTTTGTGCCCGTGACGTAGGAGATGCTGCCTACGATTCGAGCCCGCTTTGTGAGGTTTCTCGTGGATCGCATCACACTCGTGAGAATCCTATCGAGTTCGTGCTGCGAGACCGCCCTGAACGGCGTGTATATCGTTTCGAAGACGTTGAATCCAAGCTTTGCCATCATACGGAGCACATATCTTTCCAAGCTGGACAAGTCGCTTAAGTTTCGAGGTATTTCTGTATCATCCACCTTCTGCGTTATCTCCAAGGGCTTTATGAGCATGGTTTCAAGGATTTCTTCGATCTTGAGTGCTATTTCTATGCTCGCCCCCATACCCTCCTCGTATTTAAGGACGCACCGCCTTGAAAGCCCAAGCTCCGACGCAATATCACCGAGGGAAAGGTTCTTCCTCTCCCGCGCCCTCCGCATCTCCTCACCGTCTATATTGACGTAGAGCCCGCCGGGCGCGCAATAAACGTAGGGTTTTATGTGTTCGACGAAGTAGTCGCGCAGCGTGTTCACATTAACGGCAATGACTCCATGCCGCCGGTAAACGACGCCATCCTCTAAGGGGACACTACCCTTACGCTCGCCGACGAGAAGTGGTGACGCAAGAAGGCAGAACGCCGCTCTTTTTATTCCGATGGCAGCGTCCTCGCTGAATGCGTCTATATTGTGGAGGACTTTCACCAATAGCAAAACATCCTCTCTACGGGCAGCGAAGTCAAAACTCTTCGTACTGCACCGCTCTGAAAGCACAAAACCGCCCTCATGCAACACTTCCATGACCTTGGAGAGCAATTCTTCTCTCATGACCACTTCGCTCGTCGAACTTTCGTATTCCTGATATATAAACTTTACTCTCGGCAGCAACCTTCACGTCGAAGCCATCGCCTTCGAGTTCGACATAGCCGGTTCTCGACGTAGCTCATGAGCAAGCGTCGGCGTCTCCACTTGACGCTCTGCATCTTGAATCTGTTATTCACGAACCCTTGTTGAAATCAAGATGTTCGTCAGCACGAGGCAGATGCACAGGAGGAAGATCCCATTCAGACCGTAAAGCAAATAAACGGGCAACGCCGCAACGGGGGATAGTCCGTATCCCAAGAAGCGGAAGCTGTTATATATTGAGGACGCTGCGCCTCTCGCCTCTGGCATACATTCAACCACCATCGTGTTCACTGGGGTGAGAGCGAGCTCCCTGCCGACCCCCAAAATCGAAATGGGGACGAAAAGGGCGACGTAAGCCCTCACACGGGTGAAGATCGAAAACGCGCAGAGTATAACGAACAAGCCTGCAATCAGCGTCCGCTTCCTGCCGATGAAGTCCGTGAGGTAGCCGGCGAGTGGCGCCGCCGCGATCCCCACGAGCCCGAACGTCGACAGAAGAACTCCTACTTTATCTACGCTTACAACCGCTTTCAACGCATCCGACAGGAACGTGAGCGTAGCAATGTTCCCAAAGAACACTATAAACCCAATCAAGTAGAGCTGTAAAACGTTTTTGTTCCTAAGCACCCTCCTAATTGTTCCGAATACTTCGCCACGTTCCCTGCCGCCCGAAGTTGAAGCCCCGAGCGCGAAAGCGTATGCGCACCCCAGCACGGCGGAGAGCACGGACAGTAGCACGAATACAAACCTCCAGTCCACGACCGCAAAGAAGCCCCCTACCAAAGGTCCTAAGGCGATCCCGGCGGTGATTGATGCGCTATATCCTGCCATCACCTTGCCCCGCTGCTCATAAGGGAAGAGGTCGCCGATGATCGCCATGACGATCGGGGAGATGAAGGCGCTCCCGAGTCCTTGCAGGGCTCTCGCGCCGAGAAACATCCTTATTTCATTGGAAAATGCGCAGAGCAGGGATGCAAGAGAGAAAGTAAGAAGTCCAAAGATGATGACGCGCCGCCGCCCATAAACGTCGGAAATCGCGCCCGAAAATAGCTGGAAAAACGCAAACGCAAGCATATAGGTGGTGATTGCCGCCGCCACGAGGGAAATACCGACATTGAAGTGTTTCTCAAGCGTCGGGATTAGTGCAAGAACAGCATTTCCACCGAAGGGTCCGAGGAGTACCGAAAGATACAACAGCGGGAGCAGCCTCTTCGACATCACCCTGCTGTGTCGCAGCTTTTAAATATATTTTTTGAATGCGTAGAGATTAGAGAAAAGATAGGAAGAGATACTCGTGGAGGTCTTACGTTTATGTAGTTGAGAGAAACAAGCTTGTTCACGTTAGTGAGTATGCTGTTAGCTATTTTCTCTTTAATTCTTGAATATATTCCTCAAACTCTTTTCCATCTACAACTTCAACCCATAATATTTCTCTTTTAGGTTTTGGAGCTTCATTTACTGCTATATGAACAGCTAATGGATACTTTCCCACATTCTTACCTATAACTTCAAAAGATGTCACAACACATTCCTCTTCTGGGACATACCTCGATGGATATTCTGTTGTCCAATGACCATGCCAATCTTTAACATCTCTAAAGCCAAGATCACCTCCTTTTATGAAAGATCTTGTTAAACGTGGTATTTCTGGATGTCCCTTATATTCTTTTCCTTCATAGCTATCTAAAAAGCCTATAGAGAATATCCTTAAATGCTGCCCTTTTTCCATCCACCATTGTAAATGAAGTTCTACCTCTTTTTCTTTAGGAATTTTAATCTCTTTCCCAACTGGTATCTCCTTATCT
>Ga0209411_100056_pt1 | contig 12713 bp, 8 predicted proteins | sample Mar14336cmmetaG_FD_185479 | JGI IMG/M metagenome (GOLD analysis project Ga0209411, IMG submission 185479) | Marine hydrothermal vent microbial communities from Guaymas Basin, Gulf of California to study Microbial Dark Matter (Phase II) - Marker... ... | reverse complement strand
TGTCAAGTTTATTATCACAAGCCTCGCTCCGCTCCTTTTCGCAAGTAACGGAAGCGATGCCGCCGGGTACACGACGAGCGACGAGCCTACGACCATGAAGAGATCGCAGCTCGTCGCAGCTTCCTCTGCAAGACGCATCTCTCTCGCAGGCATCGGCTGCCCGAAGGAGATGGTCGCCGGCTTCAGAACGCCGCCGCACTCGCAGCGAGGTGGAAGCTCACCAGCCTCCACACGCTTTTGTATCTCTCCCCTTGGATACTTCTTACCGCAGTCCAAGCAGACGACGAACATCAGCGTCCCGTGAATCTCGATGACTTTATCCTCGGGGACGCCGGACTTCTGATGTAGTCCATCAACGTTCTGCGTGATTATACAATGCAGCTTTCCTAATCTGTAAAGCTCTGCGAGCGCGAGGTGTGCAGCGTTGGGCTTTGCGCTCGCAACCACCGGATAGAAATCTCGACTGAACTCCCAATACCTGCGACGAGCGTCCTCATTCGCTAAAAACCGCTGGAAGGAGAACTCCTCAGGGTCGTACCTGCTCCAGATGCCACCAGGACTCCTGAAGTCCGGGATCCCGGATTCGGTGCTGATGCCAGCACCTGTGAGCGCAACGACACGCTCTGACTTCAAAATCAAGCTCGCTACTACATCCGTTTTGTCATCTACCCTCATCACTTTATTTTCGCCACGTCTGCTTTTATCGCTTCCCACAGGCGACTTCTCACAATGTGCGGTGGAAGCGGCTGGGTTAAGTGAGCGTAACGCAAATGTGCTCTGATGTTCGACGTGATCATCATCGGCCATGCTACTATGGACACGAACGTGCTACCTTGGGGCACCGTGGAGAACGTCGTGGGCGGCGCCCCGACGTACGCCGGAGCGATGCTGGCGACGCTCAAGAAGAGTGTTGGTGTGGTGTCCAAGGTCGGTGCCGACTTCGATGTTTCGTTCTACAAGAGGCGAGGCATCGACACAAAGGGAATCCGCACCGAGGGCGAGCGTACGACCCGATTCAGAAACATGTACGATGTGAAGGGAGATAGGTGGCAGGTCTGCGAGCACGTAGCGCCCCGTATTATCCCCGAGGACATCCCCAGAGCCTATGAGGACGCACGCAGCTTCTACATATCACCGGTGATCAACGAGGTGGACGTGGAGGTCATCAAACGGGTAAAGAGGAAGGGCAACATAGTGATGCTCGACCCGCAGGGACTATTCAGGAAAATAGGAGAGAGAGGGGGGGTAGAAGTGGCGCCACGTGGACGTGAAGACCTCGCCGCCTTTCTGGAGCACGTTGACATCGTCAAAGTGGGGAAGGATGAAGTCTTGGCGTTTGGGATGGGGGTTAGAGATATCTTGCTATTTCTGGCACGTGCGGGGGCGGAGGTCGCCATCGTGACGCTCGGCGGCGAGGGCAGCATGTTCCTCACAGGGGACAGAATAGAGAAGGTCAGCAGCCTGAACGTGGATGTTAAAGACCCTACGGGCGCCGGCGACGTCTTTGGAGCAGCATTCTTGGCTAAATACCTTGAGACGCTCGACACGCTTACGTCGGTGCGGTTTGCAACCGTCGCTGCGGGCTTGAAAATAAGATTTAAGGGACCTACGGGCTTCCCATCTGAAGAGGAAATACTAAAGGAACTGAGACGGATGGACGTGTGAGCGGCATGGTGGTAAGGCGGAACTGCATTCAGCCAATTTTTAAAGAAGAACGTAGCTACTTTTTAGGGATGGTGTTAGTTAGGAGGGCAAAGGACGCAGACCTGCCGCAAGTTGTGCGAGTCTGGCTGACGAATATAAAGACAGCGAACACCGCCAGCGATATAGCATTCTTGTTCAGTCAGTTTAAGAGATACTTTTTCGTCGCAGAAGATAGTGAGGACGGTAAAATCGTAGGCTTTGTCGGCGGCTCCGTACGCAGCGGGCACGGACACATTTCAGGGATCGCGGTCGACAAGGAGTTCAGGAATAAAGGGGTCGGCGGTCGCTTGCTGGCGGCGGCGGAGGACGAGTTCCGACGGGCGGGCTTCGACAGGGTGACGCTTGAGGTGCGGGTGAGCAACGAGAATGCGATCCGCTTCTACGAGAATCGAGGCTACCGCCGCCTCTACACCATCAAAGGTTATTATGCAGACGGCGAAGACGCCTACTTTTACGAAAAACTTTTGGAGAAATGAAGTTCGACCCGAAGAAGATTTTAGAAGAGGTAGAAAAAGACTTCGAGCGTGCATGGCTTGAGGGTAGGAGGTACGTATCGGAACGCCCAATCAATGAGCGTTTTCCGAGGACGCTGTTGCAAGTGGGCAAGCCACACCCTGTTTTTGAGCTCATACAGCGGCTACGGGAAGCTTATTTGCGACTTGGCTTCGAGGAGGTCATAAATCCGATAATCATCGAAGAGGCGCATGTCCACAAACAGTTCGGGAAGGAGGCGTTTGCAGTTCTCGATCGCTGTTTTTACCTTGCGGGACTGCCACGTCCGGACATTGGGATTCCCAAGGAACGCATAGAAAAAATGGAGGCGCTTTTTAACAAGAAGCTGTCCGACGACGAAATCGGAATGATAAAAAAGACGATGCACCGCTACAAAAAGGGAGAGATAGGTGGCGACGACCTCGTGTTCGAGATTGCGAGGAGTGCAGGCATCAGCGACGCCGTCGTGGCGAAGACCCTCGACGAGGTCTTTCCGGAGCTTAAGGAGCTTGCGCCGGAGACTACAAGGAACACGCTGCGGAGCCACATGACATCGGGCTGGTTCATCACGCTCTCTGAGGTCTGCAGGAGGGAGCCGCTGCCGATAAGGCTTTTTTCGATAGATAGATGCTTCAGGAGGGAGCAGCGGGAGGGGCCGACGAGACTTATGACCTATTTCTCGGCGTCGTGCGTGCTCTGTGACGAAGACGTGAGCGTCGAGGACGGAAAAGAAGTTGCGTTTGGACTCCTCTCGCAGTTAGGCTTTTCGGAGATAAGGTTCAGACCGGATGAGAAGCGGTCGAAGTACTACGTGCCGGACACGCAGACCGAGGTTTTCGTGCGACACGAGAAGCTCGGCTGGGTCGAGGTTGCGACGTTCGGCATTTACTCGCCGACCGCCCTCGCCCATTACGACATCCCGTACCCAGTCATGAACCTAGGGCTCGGGGTGGAGCGGCTTGCCATGGTGATATATGGCGAGGACGACGTCCGCAAGCTCGTGTATCCGCAATTTTACAAGGAGTGGACGATGAGCGACTTGGAAATAGCAAGACTAATAAGGATAGACAAAGAGCCGCTCACTGAAGTTGGAAAGAAAATCGCAGAAAGCATTGTGAAAGTTTGCGAGGAAAAGGGCAAGGAGAAGTCGCCATGCGAGTTTTTGGCGTTTAAAGGCACGCTTCATGGTGTTGACATCGAGGTTTCAGTCGTCGAACCTGAGGAGAACACACTGCTTTGTGGTCCCGCATATTTGAACGAGCTTGTGGTCTGCGACGGCTCGATTTTAGGCGTTCCAAGGGATGAAAAGTGGCGTTCCGTCTTCGAGCAGGGCGTACCCACTGGCATAAGATATGTGGATGGGTTCGCAGCGCTTGCCGCTCATGAAATCGAGAAATTTACGATGGGATTGAAGCGACATGATGACGAAAAGGAGCTAAAAGTGAGAGTGCGTGTCGTAAAAAGCCCTTCAGACGTGAACGTGAAAGTTGATGATGTTGCGGTCCGCTACATCACCGCAAAGGGTAAAAAGATAGACGTCAGGGGTCCCATGTTCATAACGGTGCGTTGTAGGGTTTTAGACCCGTTTGAAGGCGAAAAAGGACAGATTTGACATGTGAGCCGCCCCTGCACTGAAGTGCGGAGCTTCTCCGTTCCACCGCCTTCAGGCTGAGGCTTCACGGGTTCAGGGCTGCTCACCACAGCCCCACCCCATCCGACTCGTTATCCGATGGCTACACACCCCCGCAAGGAGGCATCGGAAACCTTCCATCTTCTTGCAGAAGTATTTAAAACTACCGCCAACAACCTGCCCACCCCCTTGTCCCCGCTTTGAAAAGCGAGGGTTTGCAAGTAACGATTTTATAACACAAGGCACCGTATTATGTGTCTACGTCATGCCGCTGTGCAGTTCCACTATGGAACGCACGGCTGATACGTTCATTATGAAAAATGATTTAAATAGTACGAGTTGGAAACTTTTCAACATGAAACTTGTCGTTGTGGGATGTGGAATCGGAGGGGCAAGAGTAATTGCAGATGTGAGAAGGCGTTTGCCGAAAAAAGAGCTTGAAATATGCGTGCTTGACCAAAGGACCAATGCTCAATGTAGAGCGTTACACCCTCTTATCCTCAGCGGGAGAGCGACGCCGGAAGAGGCTTCTGGCGACCTGAGGAAGTTTGCAGAGGCGCATGACGCTGAGTTTATAAACGAACAAGTTGTGGATGTGGACTTTGATGAGAGAATTGTAAAGACCGAGAAAGGGAGGGAGGTTTCTTACGACCATCTCGTCCTCGCATTCGGCGCGGAGCCGGATTTCAGCATCACGGGGGCAGAGGGCGCTCATTCCGTGTACATGCTTGAAGATGCTGTGAGAGCGAAAGACGCGCTTGACGCTCTCGACTTCTCCAAGGAGCGGAACGTCGTGGTGATCGGCGGTGGGCTGACCGGCGTCGAGGTCGCGGGCGAGCTCTGCGACTTCTTCACGAGAACGGGTAAAAGGGCTAAGGTCACGCTCGTAGAAAAAGAAAACAGAATACTGCCGGAGCTACCAGAGGAAGCTTCGAACTACGTCGCAGACATACTTAAGGAGAAAGGTGTGGAACTGCTCACGAGCACAAAAGTTACCGAAATAAGCGATGGAGGAGTTGTGCTAGAAGATGGGAGGAAGATGCCTTCGGATTTCACCCTCTGGGCGGGCGGCATCAAGCCCCATAGCCTCATAAAAACGATTGCGAGAGTTAAAACCGACCCCTATTTGGGAGAAGTGGGCTTTCCGGTAACTGAGGACGGCTGGTTGCGAGTCGAGCCGTTCTCAAGGCTCATGGGCATGACGAGCTTCGAGGAGGTAGGGGAAGGTGAGTATAAGGAATACATGGTGTTTGCGGTCGGCGACGCGGTGAAGTTCGAGGTCGTGGAGCCCGACATGCTGGAGAAGGTCTCGATGAAGACTATGGACGAGGCGGAACGCCACGCAAAGACCGTCGCAAAAAACATAGAGACGGCGATGAAAGGCTGGACTAAACCACTCCGCCACATATACATACCGAAAAATGCGACGGTCACGCCGAACGTGCTGATACCCTTGGGCGAGAAGGATGGTGTCGCAGTGCGTTGCGGCTCCGCGAAAAGAGTATCGCCGCGGGAGATAAAGAGGAGAGTTAGGGTGAAAAGGGTTTCGGCGGCGAAGATAAGGAGGGAAATAGAGCGGAGGTTCAGGGCATTGTTCGAGGCGTAACGCCACGACAGTTAGGAGGCCTGACCTGCCTCCCGCCATGAATGGCGAGGTTCCGACACGGGCCGGGCGGCTTGCGGTAAACCGCATACGGCTCGGTCAGAGAGCCGTCCTCGGTCAGCATTGATGGGAATAAAAATGTTTCGGGGGCTTTCCTCCCCTAGAGGCTTCCAGCCCGCAAGGAGTGTGATAGTTTAATTTAAATGCACTAGTGATGCCTGTGGCCTGGCTGAAAACTATGGGAGAGGTTTATAATTGGGGAAGCTAACTCCTGCAAGGAAGCTCAAAATTATGGCTGCGGTAGGAAATATTTGTGAAATTCCACGATGTAAGAACAAAGCTTATGAAGTCCATCATATTAAGCCACGCTCAGAAGGAGGTGGGGATGTCGCCAGTAATTAGATAGTTCTGTGCGCCAACCACCACAAAGATGCAGACAGAGGGATAATAACACGAACCGAACTACGTAATATAGTTAAAAATAGGAGTGAGCGAGTGAAGAAAGAGATCAGGAACATTTTGAGAAAAAATGTAGTGAAAAAAGAGAGGAAAAAGAACCACCACTAGGGATATCCCCCAAGAAAGCCGTGGAACTCATGATAGGAAAAAGGAAAGTTACAGGAATACCACCCGAAGAAGCTATTGGGTCAGAAGGGGAAGACGAAAATAGACGCACTAAACCCCAACCCGAAAGCTTTATAAGTTCGGATACACAACTGAAGAGTGCCCGTGGTCTAGCTGGCATGACGTCGCCTTGACGCGGCGAAGGTCCTGAGTTCGAATCTCAGCGGGCCCATCACAGGGGGCGCGCACCGCCCCGCTCAACTCTTTTTAATATATAAAGCAAAGCATCCTCTATGCCAAATCGGATCGTCGAGGTCTTAAGTGGAGGGCTTTGCACGGCATGTGGCGCTTGCGTGAACATCTGTCCTTACATCAGAAACATTGAGGACCGGATTGCGATCATTGAGGACTGCAACGTCGAAGAGGAGGGGCGTTGTTATTACTACTGTCCTAGGACGTTCCTCGATGTCGACGAGCTTAACGAGTTCGTTTTCGGGAGGCGGCGCTCGGAGGAGGACGTGATTTTAGGATGCCACACCTCGGTGCTCGCGGCGAGAGCCAAGAGCGAAGCTATTAGGAAAAATGCTCAGTACGGCGGCGTAGCCTCCGCACTAATCGCGCACGCTATAGAAACCGGCGAGATCGAGGCAGCGGTGCTAACGAGCGGTGGGGAAGGCAATGGGCTTTTGCCTATGCCCATCGTTGCGAAGAGTAAGGATGAAGTGCTCTCGTGCGCGAAGACGAAGTATTTCATGGGAGCTTCGCTCTCAGCACTTAACAAGGCGTTAAAGGATGGTTTTGAGAGTTTAGGCGTCGTAGGGACGCCATGTCAAGTACAAGCCTTGAGGAAAATGCAAGCTTATGGCGATGCTGTCGAAAGCGGCGGCATTTACGAAGAAATCGACGTTTCTAAGAGCATTAAACTTGTTATAGGCTTGTTTTGTATGTGGTCCCTCTCATACGATTTCCTCTGGTATCTGAGCAAGCACGTAGAGCCGTCGGCGGTGAGGAAGCTCGATATACCAGTTGGTAGTTTCCTCATATTCGGCGAGCGCTTCAAAAAGGAGCTGCCGCTGGAGGAGGTCAAGAGATACGTGAGACGTGCGTGTGACGTTTGCTATGACATGACGGCGGAGCTCGCCGACATCTCAGTCGGGGCGCTTGAAGGCGTGCCCGACTGGAACACCGTGATTTTAAGAACGGAGCGTGGCGAGCATATTTTCAGAGAGGCAGAGGCAGCGGGAGTCTTAGAGGTAAAGGAGCTTGAGGCGGAGCGATTAGAGCACCTACGGTGGGCATCGTTACGCAAAAAGGCAAAGGCGTGGCGACGGATGCGTGAGCTTAAGGCTGAATTTTTGAAGATAAGCGAGCTTGAGAGGAAGATCGTTGAGAGGTTCCGGTTAGAAGAGGAGTGAGGATAACATGTTGATCACGCTGGATGAGCCCGGGCGTGAAGTTCTGCTGATGGGGAACGAGGCGATAGCTCGCGGTGCGATCGAGGCGGGCGTTGCGTTCTGCTCCGCATACCCAGGGACGCCATCCTCCGAGATTCTGGGCGTTCTCGCGGAGGCGGCGCCGAAGCTCGGCTTCTACGCAGAATGGTCGACGAATGAAATCGTAGCCATGGAGGCGGCGGCTGCCGCTTCCTTCTCAGGACTCCGAGCGCTTTGTGCGATGAAGTCGCAGGGCTTGAGCGTTTGCGCTGATTTTCTGACGACGCTGAACCTCTCGGGCACGAAAGGCGGGATGGTCATCGTTGTCTGCGACGATCCTGCGGCGCTTTCAAGCGTGAACGAAATAGACACGAGAAGCTACGCCGAGATCGCGGACTTACCGCTTTTGGAGCCTGCGACGGTCCAAGAGGCGAAGGACATGACGAAGTTCGCCTTCGAGCTTTCGGAGGAGCTTCAGGAGCCGTGTATCGTGCGGAGCGTCACCAGAATCTCACACGGTCGCGGCAACGTGAGGCTTGGCGAGATAAACAAGGAGCGGCGTGCGGCGCAACTCTCAGAACGCTTCATCACAGGACTCGCGGCGAGCGCCGTGGAGCGGCATGCTGGACTGCATGAGAAACTGCGGGTGGCGGCTGAAAAGTTTGAAGGCTCGCCTTTTAATTTCTACTACGGTGACCCCGACGCCGCATTTCTGATAATAACATCGGGGGCGGGCTGGCTTTACTCGAAGGAGGCTCTGCAGCTCTTAGATTTAAAGGAAGGCTTCGGCATCCTGAAGCTCGGGACGACGCACCCCCTGCCGAGAAGGTTTGTGGCGTCGCACCTGGAGCATGCGGCGGAAGCCTTGGTAATCGAGGAGACGGACCCGTTCATCGAGCGTAAGGTGAAGGCGTTGGCTGCGGACCTCGGGCTCGACGTCCGCATCTACGGCAGGGAGCCGGGCAGCGAGCGGGCGTTCGCCGACGCCGTCGGCGAGATGAGCGTCGATGCCGTCATCGAGGCGTTGCGGCGGGTGAAAAATGTAGAAAAGGCAAGCTTCAGGGACGCCGAGTACGAGAGGGAGGCGGAGGAGGCGTTGAAGATGCTGCCGAGGCGTGAGATAGCGTTCTGCCCGGGCTGTCCGCACAGGGCGTCGCTATTTGCGATAAAGACTGCAATAAAGCTCGACGGTCGTGAAGTTCCGGTCTGCGGCGACATCGGCTGCTACACGCTCGGGATGTTCCGCACCGGCTTCTACATTTCGAGCACGTCGCACTGCATGGGCGCCGGCATCGGGCTCGCGTCGGGCTTCAGGAATCTGGAAAAGCCGGTGATCGCACTGGCTGGCGACTCCACGTTCTTCCACGCCTGCATTCCGGGGCTGATAAACGCCCGCTACAACAACGCAAACGTGCTCTTCATCCTCCTCGACAACGGGGCGACGGCGATGACCGGCTTCCAGCCACACCCCGGCGTCGGCACGAACGCAATGGGCGAGCCCGCGCCCGTCGTGCGTCTTGAAGAAGTTTGTAAGGGCATAGGCGTGCCCGTGCGCATCTGCGACCCGTTCGACGTGGACGCCGCCATCAAGGCGGTTTACGAGATGCTGCAGCAGGACGGCGCCCGTGTCCTGATCTTCAGGCACACCTGCGGGATCATCGAGACACGGCGGCGGGGCAGGAGGAAAGCCTACGTCGTCGAGGAGAAGTGCATCGGCGAGGGCTGCGGCTGCAACCGCTTCTGCTCCCGGGTGTTCAACTGCCCGGGGATCGTCTGGGACAAGGAGAAGGGGAAAGCGAGGATCGACGAGGTCGTGTGCACGGGGTGCGGCGTCTGCGCAAAGCTGTGCCCCGCCGGGGCTATCGTCGTCGAAGAAACTTGAGCTTAATCTTGCAGGAGACTCTTAATTTCTCCAACTCGCACGATCTCTTGCGAGCCTAGGTCAACTCCAAAGAATTCTACCCTGTCTCCATATTTTTTCCTGTACGCCTTTCTGAGAGCGCACACGTCTTTAAAATAGATGATCAGCTGGGGGTTGGGTATAACGATCCAAAGATTAAACCCCCTCTTTAGCCTGGACTCTATCCTCTTCCTGAGCTTGAGCATCGGGATGCCTGTGCCATAAAGCGTTTCTATCTCAACTACTAGTTCGCCCAACTCTGGATCAGACACAAATATATCAGCCCTTCCATCAACTAAGTCCCACTCAGTTTTTATTCTATTCTCATCAATCCCCATGTTCTTCAAGTATCTGAAAACTAGCGCTTTTAGTGCGTAGTGTATGATCGACTCGCCGCCTAAACCTTCTTCATCCTCATCACTCGGTTCCACGTTGATTATAGTACTGATGTCATTAGCAAGGTTCTCTACCTCATCGAAATAGGCATCCTCGAGCATTACCGTAATAGTGTCCAGGCTAAACAAACTTGGAACTTCCTCCATCCTCCCCCACATGACCCGAGCCAGCTTAAAGACAATATCTTCTTCATTCACCGAGACTTCATAGCATTTTGGAAGCGGGGAGTCAGGTTTGAGGACACTCTTGACTTTGTTAAGCTTCTCTTCGCTGCCGTATAATATTAGGAAGCCAAAATTTTGTGAGTAGAGCTCTCTGAGTCTATCTTCAAGGTATCTTGTCTTGACTTCAACTTTATCTATATCTAAGACCCAGATGTGCTTATCGGCTCTTATATCTTGTTTAACTTCATCAAAATCTGAGGTTGTGTGCGCAGGTCTCGGCAGTCCCCTGCCGTGCACTCTGTAAATCTCCCTTAAGATCCTCTTCAGGAACTCAATGTATTCATATTTCTCGCTCTTAGGTTTCTTTGCTAGGATTAGTGCGGGTCTATCAATACTCAGTCTGGAACTCAATCCAAGCACATTTTGTATGGGATCTATAAATTCTAACTCTTCTTCAACTCCGCTAGTGATGCTGAGGCTGGCATCAACTGACGTTACGGTCTTCTCAAAGATCAAGTCTTTTAGGCATCTTCTCACTGAAATTTCACTACTTTCAGAAAAAACAACCTTCGGCACAAAAACCAAGTTCTGAACCTTTTCCGACAGAATCTCTAGTTTTTCAGGAAATGTAGTGGTAACCTCAGTTGACTTGCAATCGGCGGCGTTTTCAAACTCTACCTCTGGTATGTTATTAAGAATATGGCTAATGATCTCGCACATTCTAGTCTTCGGCATCGTTGGATCCTTTTTGTAGGGTTTCATCGTAACATCTGACTTTTCCCAGAAATTGAATTTGGGAATGCCAACCGGTTTTTTCATAATGAAACTAATCTCAAAATCCTTCCTAGTCGCCTTTTCAGTGACAGTTTCGGCAGCGTGAAAATAAGGCACCAGCAAAGGTATTTCGATCCTTTTAGCTTCGATGGTTTTTTCATGTCCTGTTTCCTCTATAGCAGCTTTTTCTACGGGTGCTGGAGGAATTATGACTTCTACAGTAAGCTCATCCTCTCTGGATTCCTCTACCTTTTGTCTCCTTCTTGTCTCTTCCTCAACCTTTAATTTGCTCACTGCAACCACCCCATCATGCAGAGCCAAGAGAACCTATCTTTCGCAACCGGTCTGATGTATGCTAAGCCGAGGAGCATCTGAGGGGCAAGAAATGCTATGAATTCTGAGTAGCTCATCTTGTAACTTTTACTTTCAAAGTCATCTCCACGCCCTATACCTACCTCTCCTCCTTTGACAACTCCTTGATAGTACTTACTCTTTCCGTAATCGTCTGAATATCGGAACCTGAGGTCAGAAGATAACTTACATCTTCCTTTATCGTCAAGATTCTGCGTAGTAGAGCTAACAGACTCAATTTTTGATATCACATCGGAGAAAAGATCTTTCACTATACTTCCTCTAAGCCGGTCTATGCAACTCCTGGCGTATTTATTGAATTCGTCCTCGATGTTGAAGAAGGACGACATTATGTCCATTGAGAACAAACTGTATACATCCAGTATGATCTCCCTAATCAAGACACCTACGCTGCCGTCAGCCCATCCTACAATCCTCCTTTCTTCTCTGACTTTCTCGTCGGGAATGTCTGGTTCCAGCAAATTTACCAACTGTAGACCGTATTTCTTAAGCAAAGCCATGGTACCTTCCTCAAACAGCCTCGGATACGCCTCTTTAGCATAGAAGTAGGGTATCGAGTAGAGGGAGTTTACGAAAAATGACGCGGGATTGTACATAGGTAAGATGGCTTTTCCGGCATTAAGCACGCTCTTTAAAGCTTTCAGTCCGAAGTTCTCATCGTTTACCTCAAACTTCTTTGGACTCGGCTTTTCAACGACCCCTCTCAACATCTTGAAAACAGCCTGAAGTTTTGAAAGCAACTCTGATAATCTCGATACGACGCTTGTGCTCGTGACACTGCACAAGATGTCTGCGACAGCAGATTCGAGCGTTGATCCATCCTTCATCCTTGATATGATTGTCGACACGGCATTACGATTCAACCCCACACCGAGCGCTTCCCAGTAAAATCTCGCAAGTGCGTTGTCCACGAAGGGTTCATCTTCCTTTCCTTGCAATCCACCGAAGAGCACACTCTTGTAGAAGCCTTTCTCGTCGATTATTGAATTTACAAGCTTGCCTTCCAAATAAGCCTTAACTTCCTCTCTTAAGTCTATAAATCCTTCAACACTCGCATACAAGCTAGCTAAGTCATTGTTAAAGTAGTGTCTCCACGTGTCCTCCTCGTAATACTTTATCCGGTCGTCGAGCATCCGCACTACCTTTTATGGCTGAGCTAAAATAAATAATTCCACCTTCCCATCACGGCATAGCCCTCACAGCCGCCTCAAATAACCCTCAATATACCTTCTAACGGCGCTCGCGGGCTGGTAAATACCAAAGTGCCCTTCGCAGAGTATGTCGGCGTTCAGAGCCAAGAGTTTTTCCAGCGACCGCCTCGCAAGCCGTGTATCGGAGCCTAGCGCTTCCATGTAGGGACCGTGGATGTCCTGCCCGAAGAGGACTCTGCGTCCTGCGATGTCAGCGAGCACGGCGACGCTCCCCGGCGTGTGCCCCGGGATGTGAATGATTTTGAGGGTGTGCTTTCGGAATTTCAGCTCTAGGGCGTCGCCGCTCATCTTGACATCCACAGGGCAAGGCTCGTAAGGGACGCCGTAGAACTCCGCCCCTATTCCCTCGCCGCTTTCGATAGCCGCCGCATCCAGCTCGTGCGCCACGATCTTGGCTCCGAGCTCACGAAAGCGGGCGAGCGCGCCGATGTGGTCGATGTGGGCGTGCGTCGCAACGACGTGACTGAGCG
>Ga0209411_100055_pt1 | contig 13124 bp, 14 predicted proteins | sample Mar14336cmmetaG_FD_185479 | JGI IMG/M metagenome (GOLD analysis project Ga0209411, IMG submission 185479) | Marine hydrothermal vent microbial communities from Guaymas Basin, Gulf of California to study Microbial Dark Matter (Phase II) - Marker... ... | reverse complement strand
CTATCAAAGCTGAAGTAATGTACACCTTGTTTTTCATTTCCTACTCCTTCTAGCTATAACGGTTCCTGCGAGCAACACAGCTGCGAGCGCGGCTGCAAGGATTTCTAAACCTGGGAGTTCGGGCGCCGGCGTTTGCCTTGCCCACGGGTTTACAATAAACGTTTGGGTCTCCCCCTCCGCTATGGACACGTCTTCCAGCTTTAGATAGTCAACAATATCCGTGCTGTTAATGCATAGCATGCTGAAGTTATACGTCCCGCTCCCGAGACCTACTATTTCAACTTTGTAATCCCCCTCTACAGGATCGAATATTGTGACATGCTGCCCGTTCCGCCCTATTTGATAAGTGGAGTTTGGGATCGATACTTCGAACTCGCCTGTTGTGTAATTTGTCCCTATATGACGACCAAGTGGGTCGTAGATGTGCATGTCCACGGAACAGAAAACGCTGAATTCTAAAACTTGTAGTGGACCCTTAGGTCTGGTTTCAAACCATCGATCGTCGTGCCACGGGGAATCAGAAGAGTGTAGAACGTATACAAAAAGGTAGTGTGCGTCTCCGGTGAACTCCCGTGGCCAAAGCCCCTCTATTGGCTCGTATTGTTCTTTTCCGCTGATCAATTTGTGTGTCACGTTGCAAAACGTCTGCTCTCTCCCGCTTATCACACGCTTGACATGCTCTATGCAGTTCCAAATAAGATACCAGTTGAAGCTGTCAGGGCCATACAGCGGTCCTCCGGACTCCCAACTGTCGTATTCAGGTACCGTCATCGGCGAGCTATATGCGCCATGACTACCTAAGGCGACATAAGCAACTACATGCGAGTCAAGAACTTTAGGGCTGTGTATTTTCGCACACGCCGCCGGTGTAATTGAGCTCTCGGCGCAGCTCGCCAAGCGTCGCCACCCGCTCTGCGAACGCGTCGTGTCTGTGGATACTTTCCTCGTTCACCTGCTTTATGCTGACGACGGTGTTGTCGGGCAGCTCTTTGAACTCCTCGACGATACGTCTTGCCATCTCCCGGACGCAGTCCTCGACGAACATCGGGCGACGATGCGCATGCTCCACGAGATATGCCTCATCAGGACGCTTTAAAAGCTCGTAAACTCTCGAACTCATGGAATCCTCAATTATTTTTATTATTCTGTCGAGCGAAACGCGGACATTATCTTCGACCTCTACTGAGATGACACCCCGCCCCCGCTGGTTATGTGTCGCAAGCGGAATCTCCTTAAGCAGCTCCTTTATTTTCTCCTCCCCGATGCCAAGCTTGTTCAGTTCGACTCTGACCTTCTCCCGCATCATTTCTTGAGCGCACGGGCACGTCGTCATGCCTACGACTTCTGCGCCTATTAACTTGCGTACTCTTATGCTGCCATCGTCGTAGCGGATGGCACGAGCCTCCGCAAAGATGTTTGCAAGCTCCTGACATTGAATTTTAGTGACCGGCGTCCGTCGCTTCAAAATGTACTCGGAGCGCATCGCAACCTCGGCGGTCGTCGCATAAGCATGCCGGTGTAGCAATCGCTTTGCAACCTCACTGCAAAGCTCTTCTATCTCGTAGATCGGAGTGCTCACCGCCTCTTCTAAAACCTCATATACTGCCTCGAAGTTCCGAGAAAGGTTTGCGCCCTTAATGCTCGATGGCAGGTCCACACTGATTTTAAAATCTGAAATAAGAACTATGGGGCGCTTTCCTCGCCTTGCTACTTCCACAAGCTTCTTAACGTTCGTGACGCCAACCCTTGTGAGATTGATGCCGACCTCAGGCTTGCTCGCCTGTACATCTGGCAGTTTCATTCTCTCCCCCCTTCATCCTAGCTCTCACAGCTCTTCTTAGTTTGTATTCCTTTATTCTACCCCCTAAGTTGACGAGCCGTGTCGAGCCGGGCTTTATCCAATCAACGTCGCCGTTGACGGGCGTGAATACTTCGACGATACCCTTGTCGTAATCGAGTCTTTCGAGGATGCCCAGCCCCACGCACTCGTCCTGCCTGAACAGCCCGAGTATCGTGCCCCTCCTCGACAGCCAACCTAGTATTGAGAGACTGAACGTCCTAGTTTTACCATTGCTGAAATATTTGTTATACGATTCCTCCCTAAAAAGCGCTCTTCGCATTTTGCTCTTAGCTTTTGCCTCTGGGGGTGCCGTCAGTCTTATGATTCTAGGTTTCGCCTGACACCCCCCGAACATCGCCGCACACTGCTCATCTCCCCTCTCGCTTTCATCGTCGTTTTCAAGCTCTTTCAATATGGGCTCAAGCTCGGCATCTCGTTGTATTGCCACGATGATGTCGGGCATCACACTTTTTATCTCCGCAAGCTTGAACCTCCTTGCGGCGTCGCCTTGAACCCAGCCCGTAGAGTCTACAATGACGAGTTGTGCGAGTTTCTTCGCACGCTCCACGGCGGCAGCGATATTCATAAGACATTCTCTTTCGCAGCGTTGTGGTGACGTGCTGCCGATGAAGAAAATAGCAGCGAGTTTTGCGTCAGAGAGCTGCCTCACCGGACGCTCCAGAACGCCAACGCCGATGCTGCATGGTGGGCCAATATCGCTCTGTCCTATGTCAGCATCCACGACAGCTACGCCGTAACCTCGTGCGGAGAAGTAGTTTGCGAGAGTTTTGGCGAGGAAGGTCTTGCCTACATCGACATTACCGAGCAGAAACACAACCGTACTGCCCTTGTTGAGCGACTCTTCTATTTCTTTCAGCAGCCGCTGCCTCTCTTCATCCGCCTGCGTCCGTATCATGCTCAGCATCCTTATGTCTTTGAAAACTAACTACCTATTCCAAAAACTTTAAAAACGTCTTCGGTTAAAAGTTACGGCGGAGAGTGAGAATATGGACGTGAACACGATAGTAACCGAGGCGAAGAACATAATAATTTCGCCGAGGAGCACTTTAGAGGAGATTAAGAGCAAGGAGCGGAGTACGCAAGATGTGCTGACCTACCTGGCGGTTATTGCTATACCGCTGCTCATAGGCGTTATCATCGGCTATGGTGTCGTCGGTGTCAAAGTCGGCTGGGGGATGTTCGCTACACATATTACACTCCCCATGGGCACAGCGGTCGGCATCGGCATTCTGCAATATGCACTCTCGATAATCGGCGTGATAATATTCGCATACATCTTGAACGCTCTCGCTCCAAGCTTCTCATCAGAGCAGAACTTAATGCAGGCAATGAAGCTTGCGGCGTACGCTGCAACACCGGGGCTTCTCGCAGGTATCCTCTACGCCCTCCCGACGCTTTCGATTCTAGTGTTCCTGATAAGCCTCTACGGACTTTACATCTTATATCTTGGGCTGCCAGTGTTGATGAACACACCAGAAGACAAGCAGATAGTATATCTGATAGTGGCAATCGTCGTCTACATAATCATCATGGTCGTCATCGGAGCTGTGGTGAGTGCGGTGATGAGGCACACGATCACTCCGACGATATCCATATGATTTCGCGCCGTCTGCTTCGCACCCGTTGGTTTGTCACTTTCACCCCTTCGAACTGCAAAATTAGAGGAGAGATCGTTTTAGATGTCATGCCATCAGGCATGTTACGCACAGACCTCATAGACATATCCGTGCTCGGTGCGGTTAAAACTCGTAAGTGGCACGTCGTTTGCGTATTTTAATGTCATTTTGAGGACGTTTACCTAGCCATGAGGTTGCAACCCACTTACTTCCTTTCCATCCCATTAGTTCCGAACTCTGAAAGCAAGCGTTGCGTGTTATTAAGGAGCGAGCGGATTTCATTTTCAATGAGAAGAAGGCGCTGCCTTGTGTATTTCGAGACCGCAAACTCCTTTGCGATGCGGAGCGACATGTCTAGGTATTTTGCGACCGACGCCGCATGAACCGTTGGCACAAGCTTGTTCCCGCAATTGCGGCAGCGTCCGTTCAGTGGAGGTCTCCGATATTTGGCGTTACATCTCGTGCAGCGGAACGCCTGCGTGCCGAACGCCCGCAAGTTGCCCTTGAGGTCAGGGATAAAATGATGAATTAGGATGCGTTCGGCGACATCGCTTTCGTCTACTGCTCGTATCATTTTTGCGAGCTGCAACTGCGCCTCCATCTTCTCGCCCATACTTCCTAAGCTCCTATAAAGCGAGATCGTCGGCGCATTTTGAATGTCGGAGATGTCGTGCGTGAACGAAAAGCCGTAAGTGCCGCTCGCCCTGGCGTCGTGTTCGAGTTTGGCTGCTGCGATCTCGACGCTCACGTCCTTCGGGCTTTTGAGCTGCAGTGTCGCCTCGTAGAACTCCAAAGGATACTTGCTGCAAATCGAAACGTTGTGAGCCTCCTTGTCTATTTCCTTGGGGTTGACCCAAGTTGTGAGGAGGAGCGGCGCGTCCATCTTCCCGCCCCGCTTCTCCGGAAGGAAGTGCGTGGAGAAGTTCAGCAAGCCGTCGAGCAGCAGCATGATGGAGTCCTCGTCGCCGTCGCAATCCACGGTTACCAGCCCGCCAACACCACCGACGAACGTTTTGTCCCCGTCGATTACGAAATCGTAGACGTGCTCGCAGTCGCTCTCAACCCACTCGATCTCCCGGACACGCACGAAGATGACTTCCTGAGTTTCCCTTTCCGCCGAGCCGAGGTCCAACAGCCGCTCTACGAGCTCTCGGCTGCGGATGCGAACTTTGAGCTTGCGTTTGCGGTCGCACGTGCGGGCTTCGTGGCTTATCTCTGGAAACATGCCCAGCGTGAGCATGAGATAAGCGATGTCGTTCCCGAGGCTCTCGTCCGCCGAGATCTCCGAGAACTGCTCGCCGACGTGCCCGCCGCCGCAGATGAGCCCTGAGAGGACGCCGAGTGCGAACCTCCTGTTGTTGAAAGCCGCCCACGGCACTCTTTTGCTCTGGTCGCCTTCGCCCACGCCGAGCACGCCCACGAAGAACTCATGAACGGGCTTCCCGCCGACGACGAGCACGGAAGTGCCATCTCTCCGCCGCCGCACGGAGGGCTTGCAGCCGAAGACACGCGCAAACACCTCGGATGCAAAACTCAAAAGCTCCTCGTCCCCGCTCGCTATTGAAATCTGGTATCCGCTCTTCCTCGCAGATCCGTTGGCGAGGTAAAGCCCAACGAGGAAGCCCAGCTCTTCGCTCAGCTCGATTTTTGAAGGTATTACGACTGACTTCTTGCGGTGCGAGATTCTGAACTCCGCCTCTTCAAGACGCAGGTCGAGAATTTCGGAAAGCTGCCGTAGTTTGCTCAGCGGAATGGAGTCCCTGTAAATGGCGGACGTTGAAATCCCGAGGAGTTTGCACAACTTTCTGATGCTGATGCCTTTCGCTCTTACCTTTTTCAAGATAAGAGGCTTTAAGCCGTGCGCCCGGTATTCTTCGCAGTCCTTCAACCTCAGGAAGTGGTCTAGCGTGCGAATTTCGTGAACGCGGTCGTCCGTCGGGATTTTAGTGGCGGCGAGGACGACGTCGCCGACCTTGAGGTCTCTGGCTTCGACCTCGGCGAGCCGCTCCCCGTCGAGGACGAGGAACTTATGGTCGGGCGTCACGGTGATGCGCCGCCCGTGGTCGGTTTCCACCGACACAAGCATGTCCGGCGCCTCCAGTTTAACGAAATCCTTGGGTCTCTTCCAGACGAGACCGCCGTTGTGGTCGTAATGGAGGATCTCGATCTCATCGGGCTTGTAACTCTCGACGACCCTCTCGATTTCCAAAAGCTTGACGCCCTCTTTGTCTTTGATCAGCACCTTTTCCTTCGGGTGCAGGCAGTTACGACGCTTGGCAGCGTGGAAGAATGGGTGGGCGTAGCACACTTGCGCCTTCGTGAAGCCGACGATGCGTCCGAGCACGCCCGCCGAGGTGTGCGGCGCCAGCGCGATCACGAGGGCTCCTATCAGATCCTCCTTCCTCCTCGCATTGTAATACGGCTCAAGCCCGTAGAACTTCACAAGAAGCTCGTCCACGAACTTCGAAACTCGCAGCAAGTACTCGGCGGCGTCCTCCGAGATTATTATGTCCTGCTGCTTCAGCTCTAGGATCTGGTCGTCGCTCTCCAGCGGCTTTCCCGAATGGTCGTGCGTATAGCCGAGCTTCTTGGCGGTTTCGACGTCCAGCCCCACTTCCCTCGGGCGGAAGTGCGTGAGCGGCATGTTCGTGAGGTCGTATCGTATCGTGCCGTCCTTAAACACGAAAACGCCGTGCTTCGCCCGCAGTAAGCCCTTTTCGAGGGGCTCTGCGGTCTTGTCCTCCGAAATCAAGCCCCTGACGCCCTTGACCGTCTTCACCTCGTTCTCCCTACCACCGTCCCCTATCCGAACGCCGACGCGCTCGGAAGCCTGCCTCACGAGACCTTCGAGGTCTATACGTTGCTTTCTGCTCACGAACTTCGTGGCGGTGCCGCAGCGCCCGCAAGTCCTCGAAAGCACCACGTCCCCGCACTTCAAACAACGATAAACCCCCACCTCGACCTCGATCGTCCCGTCTTCTCCTTTTTCGAGAGCCTCCCTTAAGGAGCGGTTGATCCCGCCGTAGTCGCCGAGCGGGAAGAGCACGTGCGGCGCCGGCTTCATCCGCCGCTCCTTGGACTTTTCAGGACGCCCCATGCGGGCGCCGACCCTTGTCGGCGCCTTGTTGCGCATGCTTATGCGCGAGCCGAACCACGCCAAGCTCGCCCTCAGCTTGCCGCCATCCACCTCGATATTCAAGCACTTCAACAGCGGCAATGCATCCTCTATCAAAATCATGCCGTTCCTGACTTTATGCGGGACGAGTAAGTCCTCTAAGATCCTTTTGATCCGCGTCTCGTGGGGGATGCGCAAGTTTTTGCCGTCAAAATCCCCGTTTTTGACTATGAACTCGGCGAGGAGCGTCCGGTCCTCGACGGAGATGTCGTCCCAGAGGAACGTGTACTTCGGGTGCAGGGGGATCCCATATTTTTCAGATAGGGAAACAGCCTCCTCAGGCGTTGGAATTCTCTTCTTAAAACGTAACGCCTCTTTTTTTGAGACCCTCTCAAGCTCCACAAGCCACCACTCGTGGGAATAGGCGGCTGGTAGTAAGACGTGATTGTTTTCGAGGAAGTCGCCGTAATCTATCAGGATCTCGCCTAGATCTATAATTTCGGTGATCTTGTCTTTGAGGCGGCGCGCCTCCTCGACGCTGTCTATACGGACGACGTCCTCGCCCAATTTCACGGTTGGCCCCTCTATGGAGTCCACGGGGGCAACGCATGCGCCTTTTCCGGGGAGTTCCACTTTAAGTTGCGTGCCGACCGCCGTGAACCCCAAGATTTCCATGGTTGCGGGGTTCAGTCCGACCGCCGCCAATCCTGTGTTGCGGGCACGCCCGTAGCGGAGGCGGAAGCCGCCCTTGCGTGAAGGATGCGCTAGGACGGGGCGTCCGGCGATGATGTCTTGGAGGAAGCCCGCCTCGTCGCCCTCGCCCTCCTTGTTCTTTCCGAGATGGTCGAGCCAGTCCCAACCGTCTATGTTCAGGGCTTCGACGTACTTCTTCAGCTTCGGCGCCTTCAGGGCGATGCCCTCGGAGATGACGAGCACCATCCCGCCCCTTATCTTGTTAGTTTCCACCCTTTCGAGGTCTCTGTAGCCCTCTACTTCCTCCTCTTCCGTCGGCTCGCCGTCTATGCAGACGGGACAGTTCTCGACGATCAGACGCACCTCGTCGTCACTCGGCGTGTATTGCAGCGTCTTGTGGCGGCGATACATCGAAACTTCGAGGACGTAGCGCTCCACCTCCTCCGCTCTGGGTTTATATTCGGAGAAGCCGAGCGCCCGCCGCACGTAGTCAGCGACGAGCACCGACAGCGCCTGTGCGGTCCCGCCGGCGCTTCTGATCGGACCTGAGTAGAAGACGCGAACGTACTGCGTGCCGTCGTCGTTCTTGCCCGCAGCGACCCTCGAAATGCCCTCGATGGGGGCGGCGACCACGCCCTCCGTCAGGACGGCGACCGCAACCCGCACAGCGTCTTCGATAGCAGCTATCTTAGAGCTATACTTCTTAAACTTCCCCTCAGCTACTTCCAACCCGATCCTGAGCGCTGCAACTTCTCTCCCATGCTCTCGCTCAAGCTCTCTTATTCTATCTGCAATGCCATTTATTCCGACGAGCGCTTCCACTCTTTCGGCTAAGTCTTTCGCTATTTTTATTTCAGGCGTGATTTCAGGATCATAGCCATAGCTACGAGCCGCCTTTGCGATTTCCAGCTCACGTTCGAGCTTGCTGCTCAGCGTCTCGTAATAATTAAAGTTTCCCTCCTCCTGCCTCCAGCTCCCAAAAGCTTGCAAGGACTTCCAAGGCGATTTTCGCAGCAACGACGCTCGTGAGTCCATTCACATCCAGCCTCGGATTCACTTCTACAATATCACATGAAACCACATTCCCCGCTCTTATTATCTCCCTTATCAGATAAATCAGTTCTGAGACGCTAAGTCCTTCAGGTTCAGGGTCTTCGACGCCCGGCGCATAACATGGGTCGAGCACGTCGATGTCGATGGAGAGGTGCGCGATGCCGGAAGAGGTAAAATCGGCAAGTTCTTCCGCAATGCGGCTAAGTCCCTCACCTTTGATGACATCAGCGCCGTAAATGCGCAGCGAACCGCTCTGAATAAGCCCAAACTCTTCATACGAACACGAACGCACGCCGACCTCGGCGACGTTCTCGAAGCCTACGACCTCAGCGACACGCCGCATCACGCACGCATTCGAAAACCTGTTTTTCAAGTAAGAATCGCGAAGATCGGCGTGCGCATCGAACGAAATCACTTTCACTTTCCCACCCCTCGCTGCTAGGCTCTTCACGATGGGCAACGTCACGGAATGGTCGCCGCCTAAGAATATCGAACGCCCTTTAAAGTTGCTTGTGCGTTTGCTCAGATGTTTATACAAGCTTCTGTAGTTGAGAGCGCGAATGTCGCCGAAGTCGTAGAAGCGCGCCATTGAAACTTCGAACTTTTGCTGCCACAAAAAGGATTCAAGGCGGTGCGACGACGCACGTATGGCGGCGGCGCCCCTCCTAGCTCCCCTTATAAATGAATTTTTGTCGAATGGTATCCCAAATATCCCATACTTGGCTTTGTTCGCGTCTTTGTTTATGAGCGAACCTATGAATTTCATGTTTAAGAATTCTGAGAAGGCAGAGAAAAAGCGCACGCTATAAATGTAACGAATTTTAACAGCAAATTGGAGGTTGAAGACATGGTATTACAGCTCTCCTATCCTATAAAGGCCAAAGAGATAAAGATAGACGAGCTTCGTGGTGGAGGGCAGTGTTGCTAAGGTTACGGACAAGGATTTGTGTCTGGTGTGCCATGCGTGTGAGGTTGTTTGCCCAGAAGGCGCAATAGAAGTTGTTGAGGAGATTCTAGATGGACGTGACCTCCTCCCCCGCCCTACGGACGGAGCTTCCACGTGAAGCTGGGGAGGTTGGGGAGTGTGCAGCACAAAGCTACGCTCCCCGTCGGGCGGGGTCACGGCACAGCCCCTGCCGCAGGATATACCCACGGCTCGTCCCAAACTCGCATCGACTTCAAGTATAAAAAAGTAACTACTTCCTACCAGTCCCTCCCACCTCCCAATTCATCCCCGCCTCAGGACGAGCCTTCTTAGCGACTGAAGGTAAAAGCTGCGGAGGTGTCAGCATGAAGGGCTTTCCGTACTGCTCCTTGAAAAGTTCAGATTTGACCGGAAAAGCATGCGGCGGTGTAATTCAAAGTATAACTCTTGAGAGGTTTGACCTGCCCGGGAACGTTAAGGAGACTTTTGAAAGGAACGCCAGTCTTTTTATGCGCACCTTCCGGCAATCACGTTAAGATTATTGGCAAGGAGCCCTTAGGGAAGTTTGTGTGGCGGAGCCGCTTTGACAAAGCGCTTGTGGAATGGGCGCACGACAAGGGAGCTGAGACGAGAGAGCTCACTAGAGTGAGCGACTTGATAATAAAGTCGTGCGTGGCGTGGTCGCAAAGTCCAAAGGCAGGACCGAGGAAATAGAGGCAGGCGTGGTCATAGGCGCCGACGGCTTTTACTCGTTCGTAGCAAGACGCTTGGGGCTTTTACAGATAAAGTTGGACAGAATTGCCGCTCAGCACTCGTTCCACATGGCGATGCCCGAAAAGGAGATAGATGAAAAAATAGGGGGATGTCTTCGAGAGCTACTATGGAACGACCGAGTACCCTGCGAACATGTGGATATCGCCAAAACGTGAAGGCGTTTCGGTAGCGGCAGGCATTATGCTTTCCGAAATGGCGGAGATGAAGATGACGCTCCGGGAGCTGGTCAGCTACATGATTAAGCACCACCCAATAATGGCGGAGAAGCTGAAGAATGCAAAGACTGTCCTCGAGCAGCCGTCCATGATATTTTACCCTGGGACAGTTTCAAAGCCTCATTACAACGGCGTGATACTAGCAGGCGAAGCCGCCGGACATACGATCGCGGCGACGGGCGCCGGTATACACTGGAGCATGGTCGGCGGGGAGCATGCGGCGACTGCCGCAGCAAACGCCTTGGAAAAGGGCGATGTCAGCGAGGCGATGCTTAGCGAGGCTGACAAGCTCGTAAAGGAAGAAATAGGCGAGTATTTGGAACTGGGCGTGAAGATGCGGGCGAAGACATTCGACGTAGAGGGGCGTGAAAAGCTGATAGAGGGGCTAAAGGCGAGCGAGGCGGCGAGAAAGATGTTTCTAGAAATGCTTTCCGGCAAAGCCCGCTTTACAGAAACTGCAAGAGTTTGGTGACCTTTCTTTTCTTAACTTTTTAACTTGAATTTATGAAAGTGTTCATCGAGGAAGTGAGTGTACGGAGCGAGAAACCTGTGGACATATTAGATATAACTGAGGAGATCTCAAGCGTTGTACGGCGGAGCGGCGTGCGTAGTGGCGTCGCAGTCGTGTTCACAAAGCACACGACCGCCGCCGTTGCGATAAACGAGAACGAAAGCCGGTTGAAGCAGGACGTTCTTTCGGTCTTACAGAAACTCGTGCCTAAAGGGGCGGGCTACAAGCACGATGAAATAGACGACAACGCCCATGCGCACATACAGGCGATGCTTCTCGGCGCCAGCGAGTCCATACCGATAAACGACAGCAGGCTACAGCTCGGCACTTGGCAGAGGGTGTTCTTCGTGGAACTTGACGGACCACGCCCGAGGCGGCTGCTGGTGCAGGTCATGGGGGAAGAGTAGTGAAGAGGCAAGAGCGGAGCGATAAGCAACGTGCGTTGCTGGTGTCGTAAGTGGTGAACTACCCCCCATGGAAGGGGCTTCTCCGACCGTGCCTTCGCAGCGTCGGGGAACTCCAGCCCGGAACCCCTTTACGGAGACCTCCGTCCCGGAGGCGTCCCCGACAAAGAAATCTGTCGCCGAAGGCATATATATAATTTGTGGCTCTCATCCCTCGGAAGGGACTTCTCGCCCGCATCGGTTAAAGGAGGATTACTGGGAATCGTTGCATTCGTCATTCGGCAGAGCAAAGAAGGTGAGCCTTTTGTAGTGAGTTGTGTGATGGCTGCGAGCTTCTCAGCCAACCTTTTTGAACTTCGCCACAAAGAAGCCGCCTGTATCGCTGAGATGCGGGTAAAAGCGGGCGCACTTCCTGACTTCACTGCTGAATTTCTTACCTTGCCACTCTTCCACACCATGCTCGTGTTTTAATGCGACACTCACAGGCTCCAGTCGCAGGTTTTCGAATCTGCTGAGGATGAAGTTCACGACCTCTTCGTTTTCTTCAGGTGCGAAAGTACAAGTGGAATACACGAGCGTACCACCTTCTTTCAAGAGTTTGACTGCTCTCAGCATTAGCCCTTTTTGCAAACGACTTAAGCTAATTATCGAACGAAAGGGCACGCCCTCGAAGACGCTCCAGTTCTTACGCACATTGCCCTCACAAGAACAAGGCGCGTCAACGAGTATCTTGTCGAATTTGACCTTCAAGGGGAACTTCCTGCCATCGAGCGTCGTGATCCCGACGTTCACGACGCCGAGCCGCTCGCAGTTCCAGCGTAGCGCCGGAACTTTGCCACTGCTCTTGTCGTTAGCAATTATGAAGCCTCTATTCTGCATAAGCTGAGCCATTTGCGTCGTCTTGCTGCCGGGCGCCGCGCAGAGGTCAAGCACGAGCTCGCCGGGCTTCGGTTCAAGGACGACCGGCGGGACCATTGATACTTCCTCCTGCCCGTGAATGTTTCCGACGAGGTAGTCGTAGGCGAGCGCCTTTATCGGGGCTTCGATGCGAAGCCCATGCGCATACCAGCCGAACTCTTTAAACTCAATGTTTTTCTCCCGTAACCTGCTTTTAACCTCCTGCGTCGTGGTTTTGAGCGTGTTCACTCGTATTGTCGTCGGGAGTTTTCGCTGCGCCGCCTCCATGAAGCCGTCAAAGTCCGGAATTATGTCTTTATACCTGTCAAGCTTGCAGATCTTCTTCATTTCCTCAAGGTTTTTTTGACCTTTCCCTCAAAAGAGAAGTATGCCGGTCTCGCCGTTTCAGATTTATGCGTTGCTGCCGAAGACGAACTGCAAGAAGTGCGGCTATACCTGCATGGGCTTTGCCGCCGCCCTTGCCTCGATGGAGGCGGAACCCGAGGCTTGTCCTGAGTTGTTGAAGCCTGAGTTTGCGGAGAACTTGAAGAAGATAAAAGAGTTGCTGCCAAAGGGCGAGAAGGCTGAAACAGGACTGATAATCACGGAGGAGCGATGCATAGGATGTGGCGTCTGCGTGGTCGTCTGTGAGGAAAACAGGACGAACGTGGAGATCGCTGCGGGTAAGGGTCCAAGGCTAGACGACGCTGTAGTCCTTCGAGTCGAGAACGGCGTGATTAAGCTCGTGAGCCCTGAAAAGTGTAAGCGTGCGCTCAAGACGCCGGTCTTTTGCAGAGCGTGCGTCGAGCATTGTCCTACCGGTGCTATAGAGCTCGTTGGTTGATGAGAGGGGCTCTCATCAGGGTTACGCTGGCGACTCGCGTCTGTGCTCTTTATGAGATTGCGCTCGATGCTGTGGCTGGTACGCAATGCTGACGCCGTTTAATCTATAACGCCTGCAATCTTCAGCAGTTTTTTCGTGTCCTCATGGAGCTCGTCCCAGCGTCGCAGTATCTCCTCCTTGCTCGCCCAGATGGCTTCGCCGACATCATCGTCAGGC
>Ga0209411_100054_pt1 | contig 13372 bp, 12 predicted proteins | sample Mar14336cmmetaG_FD_185479 | JGI IMG/M metagenome (GOLD analysis project Ga0209411, IMG submission 185479) | Marine hydrothermal vent microbial communities from Guaymas Basin, Gulf of California to study Microbial Dark Matter (Phase II) - Marker... ... | reverse complement strand
ACCCTGATGAGCGTGGACTGCGAGAGGAAAGTCATCAGAATCACGCTGAAGCCGCACGAGTATGTTGAGGTGAGCTACGGCGACGCCTGGTTCTTGGGCAGGGTTGAGGGCTGCGAGGTCGGCGAGGCGATCCTGAAAGACGACAGGGTGCTGATACCGTTCAAGAGGGCGGAGCCGTACGAGGTCAAAAGAGCCATCGGCTGGGACTGCAACGAGCTGACCGTAGACGGCTTTTCGCCCGAATTCGGCTTCATACATGTCGACCTGAAGCCGCTGATCGCGGTCAGAACCACTTATCACGAAAAACGCAGGAAACTCCAGCGTCACAGGGAGAGGAAAAAGAGAAAGAGGAAATGGGAGAAGTACTCTCACAAGGAAAAGAACAAATGTAGAGACATTGAGAGGAAGCTGGCAGCGCAGCTAACCGGCTTGTTTCCGAACACCGTTCACGGATTTGAAGAGCTTGATAAGGAGAGAATACTGAGGTGCAGCCGCAAGAACCTCAAAAAGAGGATAGCCAGGGTCAGCTGGAGGAATTTCCTCAGAGAAATCAAACAAAGGGCAGTTGTCGAGGAAGTTGATCCTAGGGGCACCTCGAAAACCTGCTCTCGATGCGGGTTCGTGGCTAAAGACCTGAGAGGGTAGGTTTTCAAGTGTCCCAAGTGCGGCTTGGTCATTGATAGGCAGAAGAACGCTTGTGTGAACATTTATCTTAGGATGAAGGGCTTTCCCCACAGCTGTGATTGGTGGGAGAGGAACGTCAAACCCCTCCTGAACCATGAGTTGTGGGTGGGGGGTTGCCCTGATAGGACGGATGCCGATGATACAGCCTCCGATGAAAGGAGGCTTGAAGGCGATGAAGTCTAAGGGTTTGGTAGACCAAAATTATCAATACCTACGAAGGTCTACCAAACCTGAACCCCGAATATCAAGATGCGGCTGCGAAGTTCAAGACCTTCGCCTTCATAGTAGCTAAATCCAAGAGCGTCGCGCGGCATGGCACCGGCTCTATGTTCCTTTTTTTCTGGTATTTTGTCTGTGCCTGCCACGTCCCCGAGTTGACGAGCAAAACGCCTCTGTATCTCGCAACGCCGACAGTATGTGAGTGCCCGCAGTGCAGCACGTCCGGCACTTCCTCGATGACCGCATGGTCTTCACCTTGTGGGGCTATCGGAACGCTCTTCCCGTATATTGGAGCCAGATGCCTCCGTTTCAGCAGCTCCACCATAAGCTTCAGCGGCTCTCCATAGCTCAGCCCCGGGATCTCGCCGATGAGGTCGTCAAAAGATTGCCCGTGATACACGATGACACGTCTGCCCGCGATTTCGAAAGCGGCAGGGCTGCTGACGAAATGCACGTTTTTCGGGAAAATCTCAGCAATTTCGCTCACACTCGAAAGGGGGGGTTGCGGCTCTGCCTGACGGACCGCGTCGTGGTTCCCAGGTGAGATTATTATGTGAACGTGGCGGATTTCCCGAAGATACGCAGCGGCGAACTCGTACTGCTCGTAAATGTCCCTTATCAGAAGCTCCTCCTCCTGCCTCGGGTACACACCAATACCGTCCACGATATCGCCAGCGATGACTACATAGCCAACGTCAGTACGCTGCTTTAACCAATCTATAAAACGGTTCCAAGGCTCCTCTAAAAACTGCTTGCTACCGAAGTGCGTGTCCGAAATGAATACCGCACTGCACTTTTTCGCCGCCCTAACTTCTTCCTTTCTGTAAAGAGGGACTTCAGGATGGACAAGCCTTTCGGCAATGAGGTATTTACGGTCTTTGCTCAGGCGTCCAGCGACGCCAACGACCTCGTCGAGCAAGAGATTCACATCCCCCCGAAAGACTACAGGCATAGTACCGGTGGGGTCTTCAAGTTCGGCGATGATGCTGCCCCTTCGAGTCTTCATTATTGAGGAAACGATGCCGATGACTGCGACCTCGGAGTCGCCGCTCTTAGCCCACTTTATCGGTCTCGCATTTATCCTCGTCTTTATCATCCTACTTATCTTGTTGTATCTATCGAGAAAGAGCTGTTGAAGTAGTGTTTGCGGCTGCTGCGGCTGGCGAGCGCCGCTATTATAAGACTTTAGGATCCTAGGCGGCGGTACAGTTTTCCTTGGCTCTTTTGCATGGAGTAATTCGCTTAAAAGCCTCTCCACGTGGGACTTTTCAACGACGAGCACGGAGTCGCCAAAAACCTCACGCAACCCCTCCACAAGCTCCTGTAGCGAGCCTTTATAGCGTTTCAGCAAACGTATTACCTCGGGATGTATTTGATAGCCAGCGTCTGCGAAGAGACGCACGATTTCAGCTTCATCCCTCAGCTCGCTCAGAGCCATTTTTCTATTCTCGCTTCTAAGTGCCGCTTTGGGAGCGCTCCGATGATCTGGTCGACGAGTCTGCCATCCTTGTAAATACAAAGCGTGGGAATTGCCATGATCCCAAGCGCTGAGGCGGTTCGCACGTTTTCATCGGTATTCAGCTTCCCGAAGACAACGCGCCCGGCGTACTTCTTCGCAAGCTCTTCTATTATTGGCGCTATCATTCGGCACGGCGGACACCACGGCGCCCAGAAATCCACGACGACGAGCGGGTATTTCCGTATGATCTCCTCGAAGTTCTCGTCCGTCACGACTAATGGATGATCTATCTCTTGCATCCTCATCCTCTCCTTAATCTTTTCCTCCAACTCTTTCTGTTTCTTCATCCTGATCCTTTTTAATTCTTCTTCCTCACCCATTCCCCCTCCCCCAGCAATTCTAATAGCTGTTTCAGGATTGCAGCAGTTGCGCCCCAAATTTCCTCGCCGTCGTATACCCATCTATCGCCCTTGAAGTTACGCTCATCGAGGAGCTCCGAGAGCGGCACCGCAAAAACCTTCGCCACCTCATGAGTGTTTGCTTTAAACTCATAGGGATATGGTATTAACGCCACGAAGGGCGTGATTATGTACCTCGAACTTAACGTCTTCACATCGTCGAGCGCCCCGAGAATGATGACGTCGCTGGGCTTCAATCCTATTTCTTCTTCACACTCTCTCAGCGCTGTCGTCAGCAAGTCGCCGTTGCCCGCCTCATAGGCGCCTCCCGGAAACGAAACTTGCCCCTTGTGGTGCTGTACCTTGTCTGTCCTCTTCGTAAAAACTATATGGTATTCTCCGTCCTTTTTGAAGATCGGAATCAGAACTGCCGCCTTCGAAAACCCTTCGTTGTCAAGCGTTTTCCTGCGTCTCCTGGAAAGAGCTTCCTTTAAACCCTCCACCATCTACTCCTTAGGGTACCTTTTAACTTTAACTTTTACTGTTACGACGCTCCGTTCATGGGGCGTCGCAAGCTTACTATGATGTAATGTCTACTCAAAGAGCTTGGAGTCCGACGATCAGAAATGAAGTTGATAAGCAGATTCCCTTTGAGCCTGAAAAGTGACAATTCACGAGTATTCCCACATACGTATTTTCAGGGAACCCCTACTGTCATGTAAGCCTTTCGCACGCCCGTTCATCTTAGAACGACGCCGTTGCACAGCTTTTGTATATGCTTCGAGAGTCGCCTCTGCAATTTTGTTCCAACTGAGAGATAACGCTTTCTTATATCCCGCCCTCACTCTCCTCGCATTCTCGCCGCCAGCGTCAGTCAGGACATCTATAATCGCATCTGCAAGCTTATCCGAGTTGTCGGGCGGCACTTTCAACCCCTCTTTCTCACCTATTATCTCCGACAGTCCACCGACCGCAGAGGCGACGAGAGGGGTCTTGGCTGCCATCGCCTCCAAAGCAACGATGCCAAAAGGCTCGTACAATGAAGGAATTACAACAGCATCAGCGAGCTTGTACAAGGCTCTGACGGTAGGGTCATCAAGATATCCAGCAAATATGACGCGCTCGGACACGTTAAGAAGGGTGGCGTCTCTCTCAAGCTGCTGCCGCATGGGGCCCTCTCCGACTATTAAAAGCGTTGCATCCGGCACTTCCTTCAATACCTTAGGCATCGCCCCTATTAGAACATTTACACCTTTCTGATAAACCAATCTCCCGACAAAGAGGATGAACTTGCTCGAATTAGAAATTGCTCTTCTTATCCCATCGTCCGCCGCGAAATCGAATTTTTTCACGTCTATTCCATTAGGTATGACTGATATTCTAGAACTTTTCACATTAAAAAGACGTATGACTTCCTGTTTCATGCTATCGCTGCACACGATGACGTGATCGGAGAGTCTTGCGAGCGCTTCTTCCTTATAATGAATCTGCATCTGGAAGCCGTCTTTTATGCCGCCACCTCTGCCAAACTCAGTGCTGTGCATCGTTGAGACCAAGGGCTTACGGAGCCTCGAGCGCAGCTCTAAAGCCGCGTCGCAAACCATCCAATCGTGCGCATGCAACAGGTCAAAATCCATCTGCGATGCGACTTCCACCATTTTCAGATTCATGAGCCATATGAAATCGGCATTGAAATCCATGGCAATCCTGTGCAAGTGCACGCCTGGGGCGTTACAACAACTTTTATACGGCATCATGCTTTTCAGCTCCGGCGTGACCACGTGCACCTCGACGCCCTTCCTCGCTAAAGCCTTCGAAAGCTCGTAAACATGCTCCGCTATCCCTCCTATTTTCAAGGGTGGGAACTCCCAAGAGAGCATCATGACACGCATTTTGTATAAACCTCCAAGGTTCATTTGATGAGGATATGCAAGGGTGTTTATTTGCTTAAGGTTGGCGAGCTGGAAAGGGATGGAGATCTAATAAAAAGGGCGTCATCCTCAGTGGTATTCATAGAAGATGTGCGAACGCTCGTAGATTCTGGATTCAAGAGCGATTGCCGGGCGATAATATTAGCACTTGAAAGGCTTGGTTTCTCGCCGAAGGACGTAGAAGCGATAATAAACACGCACCTCCATCGAGACCATACGGGCTGCAACGAACTCTTCCGCTGCGAGAAGTATGCGCACGAGCTTCAGATAGAGGCAGCGGGCGTCCAGAGCACATATCTGCCATATGAAGAGTTTTTTAGGAGTTTCAATGCTCGCGGCATTGAAATAATCGAAACGCCCGGGCACTGCTTTGGACATATTTCGGTTGTCATCCATGCTGATAAAAGGGTGGTGGTGGCGGGCGATGCCGTCCCCCGCAGAGGAAACTTGCTCCAAGACGTGCCGCCAAGGCTCCACGTCGACAGAAAAGCCGCAATGCGAAGCATCAAGATGATTAAGGAAATTGCAGATATCGTCGTTCCGGGACATGATACGCCTCTAACCCTAAGGCATTAAAAGCAAGGCATACCAACCCTCGTGCATTTGAAGCCCATGCGGCGCAACGCCTTAACGTCTACAACCTGACGCCCATCCACAACGATCTTGTTCCGCATTCTCCTGCCGAGGCTGCTCCAATCCAACCTTTTGAACTCTTGGTGGTCGGCGGCGATCAGTACGGCGTCGCCGTCGAAGGCGTCGGGCGGCATGTATCTTGCTCTTGCGCATCTCTCCACTTCTTCTTTCCCCAACAGGGGGTCGTATGCATACACGTCCACGCCTTCTTCGTTCAATAACTCCACGATCTTCAACGCCGGGCTGTATCTCGTCTCTCTTACGCCCCCTCGGAACGTCAATCCGAGCACGAGCACCTTCGGTCTCTTGACACCCGTCGAGCGCAGCATTTTCATGAGCGTGCTCACGACGTGTTGCGGCATGCTGTCGTATATCTTCCGAGAAAGTTCGAGAAGGCTCGTGTCGCTTCTTACGGTTTTCATAATGAAGTACGGATAGACGGGGATGCAATGCCCGCCGACACCGCAACCCGGCATGTGCAGATGGGAGTATGGCTGCGTGTTCGCAACGCTGAAAACTTCGACGGCGTCGATGCCGAGCTCTTCGCATACGAGTGCCAATTGGTTCGCAAGTGCGATGTTCACATCCCTGTAAATGCCCTCAAAAACCTTTACAGCCTCAGCGGTCATCGCATTACTTACGGGTATCACGCCTTTCTTGTTGATAACCTTATAGAGAGCTGCAGCGGTACGAGTGCTCAGCTCATCGACGCCGCCCACGACCTTCGGGTACGCCCCTGTGATGTCTTTTATTGCTCTTCCTGAGGCGACACGCTCTGGACAATGTGCGACGCCGTTTTCTATTTCCTCCTCACCTGTTCTACTAGCTTTCAGGAAAAGGGAGGTGAAGAAAAAGGAGGTATAAAGATTGTGACAACGCTGGCGCTGAGCTACGTGGACCTGCTAGCCACGGTGAGTTGCGCAAATGACGTGATAAGCGTTGAAAACTTCCACTATACGAGCATCCAAGAATTCACGATAGTAGCAGCGCCCATGGGCGCAGTTCTGGGCTTCGTGTATGCGCTCAGAAGGAGGCGTAAATAGGTTTGGGTCCTTTTATTTTTCCATTATTTTTCCATGGGTAAGTCAACCCTCTTGGGCTTGTAGACGCCCAAATGGCATTCTGAAAGCGTGACTGAGTAGTTTCCAGAGCTCGTGACGCGGTAGTGAGTATGGTTGTCGAGCGGCATGCTGCACGTGCGGAGGCTTCCAAAAGGCCGTTGTGAAGGAATAAGGTGTAACGAGGGTGACATTAACCGGGCGGAATTGGGCTAAAGGTTTATAAGGTATCATGCAGTCTTTAGGGAGAGATGAAGGAGATAGAGGTGCACGAGTTAAAAAAGGTGAAGCTAAGGAGCCCTGTGATGATAGAGGGGTTGCCGGGCGTGGGTAACGTCGGGAAGCTTGTGGCTGAGCATCTCGTGCGGGAATTAAAGGCTGAGAAGATCATAGACATATACTCGTATCACTTTCCGCCACAGGTTTTTGTTGAGAAGAACGGGCTTGTGCGGCTCGTGCGTAATGAGATTTATGCGTGGCAGTCGGATAAGCTTGACCTTCTGATTCTTGTCGGCGATTACCAGAGCGTTACGAATGAGGGGCACTACAAGCTAGCAGAGACTTTCCTTGATATCGCTGAGAAGTACGGTGTTTCAAAGCTCTTCACGCTCGGCGGCTACGGCGTCGGGCACTTCGTGGAGAAGCAACGGGTCATCGGCGCAGCGAACGATGAGAGCTTGGTGGAAGAGATGAAGAAGTATGGAGTGGAGTTCAGAGAAGAAGAGCCAGGAGGGGGCATCATCGGCGCCGCCGGCCTTTTGCTGGGTCTGGGCAAGATGCGAGGTATAAAAGCGGTCTGCTTGATGGGAGTAACTTCTGGCTACCTAGTAGACCCCAAGAGCGCACAGGCGGTTCTTAAAGTCTTGTGCAACGCTCTTGGCTTACAAGTGGATATGCGGGCGCTCGAAGAGCGAGCGAGGGAAATGGAGAGGGTTATCGAGAGACTGAAAGAGATAGAAAGGGCACAAGCTACCGAACTTTCTGAGGAACTGAAGTACATAAGGTAGAAGACCAACCAACGTTAACACACAAACGCTACTTGCCCAAAACATGTTTGGCTTATGAAGGTAGTAATGAGCGTAGCCGGCTCCGACAGCAGCGGTGGTGCCGGTGTGCAAGCCGACCTTCGGACGTTTGCAGCACTTGGTGTTTACGGCGCAGCCGTCGTGACATCAGTGACGGCGCAGAACTCTGAGGGCGTACGATGTAGAAGGGACATGAGTCCAGAGCTCGTGCGGGCGCAGATCGAGGCGGTCGTCGAGGATATAGGGGTGGATTTTGCAAAAACCGGCATGCTCGCATCCTCGGCGATCGTAGAATGTGTTGCGGAGGTGTTGCACCGCTATAACATACCGTTCGTCCTCGATCCCGTGCTTGAAGCCGGCGCCGGCGGAAAGCTTCTTGACGAGGACGCTTTACCAACGCTCATCGAGAGACTCCTGCCGCTAGCCGTCGTGACAACACCAAACGTTGCAGAGGCGAGTATCATCTCAGGTATTGATGTGAAAGACGAAAAAAGCCTGCGGGAGGCGGCGCTTCGCATTCACGAGCTGGGCGTCGAAGCCGTCGTGATAACAGGCGGACACTTCGAGCGCAAAGGCATCGACCTGCTCTACGACGGCGAGTTTTTAGAGCTACAAAGCTATGTCGTACAAACGGACGGACAAATACATGGAGCGGGCTGTACGTTCTCGGCGGCGCTCGCTGCAGAACTTGCAAAGGGGCAGAGCTTACGAGAAGCCGCAGTAACTGCAAAAAAATTCGTCACCGCGGCAATTTCAGGTGGCGCTCGAACACAACGCATTGGCAAACGTAAGATGGTCGTTGCGGACCAACTCTTCACGCTGCGTAAAGCAGAAAGCAAGCTCGAAGCTATTGAAAACGTCAAAGCTGCCGTGAGGATGCTGCAGCGCAATAAAAGTTTCATCGAACTTATACCAGAGGTCGGCACAAATGTAGGAATGGCAGCCGTCCATGCTGAGAACTCAGCGGACGTCGCTGCGGTCTGCGGGAGGATAAGAAAGTGCGGCGACGAGATAAAAGCAGGTTGCGTAGAGCTCGGCGCGAGCGAGCACATCGCAAGAGCCATACTGGCGGCGATGGGCATCAACGCCGAAATCAGAGCGGCGATGAACGTCCGCCTCTCGCAAGAGATCTTGGAAGTATGCCAGCAGCTTCATCTGGATCTCGCCAGCTTTTCGAGGGCGGAGGAGCCTGCGGGCGTGAAAACTCTCGACTGGGGCGTCAGAAATGCCGCTCGACGCTGGCTTGCGTCGCAGCCAGAGCCGCGAACACGTAAGTTCCCCGATGCCATTTACGACTGGGGTGCCGAGGGCAAAGAGCCGATGCTGCGACTTTTCGGACGAAATGCTGTCGAGGTGGCGAGGAAAGCCCTGATGATCTCTGAAAAACTCGTTCAACTGAAAAGCATGTGAGCGCGTACGAAACGGCATCATTTTTAACCGTTCGTCCGAGCACGGAGTTCAAACAACCGATCGATCCATCCCAATGGACGAGCGCAAAGGCAAACGTAAAGCCTTATATAAGTGGAAGTTTAACGAAGAGGGGGATGGAAGCTAGAGACATTTTGTTTTCGGCGGTGATGATCGCTTCGGTGTTCGTGCTCACGTACAGGTTGCTTTCGAAGTACCACGACAAGGACGCCGTCGTCATACTTTCAGCGATGATCCTCATAGCGATGTTAGCGCTGATGCTTCTGAGCATAAGCACGCAGCTAAGAAAAATGGAAGAAGCAATGAGCGCAAAGGAGCGCTCGCTGAGAACCAGCATAAGGAGCGTCGAAGAAAGTGTCGAGAGGCGAATGGACGCCGTTATCGAAAGAGTGAACAGGGCGGTGGAGAGGATAGAAAAGGAGGGAAGGTTCTACCGCTGACGAGGTTAGAGCTTTGCTCTCGCATCTTCGGCGGCTTGCGTGATGTGGTAAAAAGCAGGAGGTGCTGTTAAAAGCGGGTGCGTGCCCACCTGTGCGGTCGCAACTTCGTCTACCGTCATCTTTTTTCTTATCATAGTTGCTATGATGTTTGCAATCTCGCCGACCACATAGCTGCCGCTCAGCTGCCCGCCGATGAGCGTTTCGGTCTTTGCATCAAACATCAGCTTCATCTTTATCCTTCGTATCCCCGGCATCGTCGGCGGGTGCTTGTCTGGGATTTCAACGCTGCCCACCACATACCTTATGCCCTCCGCCCTCGCCACTCGCTCCGTCAACCCGGAAGCCGCCAGCGCCAAGTCCCCCACCGCCGTCGAAAACGTCCCTATGACGCCCTCGTTCCTCCTGCGAGGCTCGAAGAGGTTGGCACCTGCGATTCTAGCTTCATAAGAGCCCACGGGTGCAAGCATTATCATCGAGGGCTTCTTAGTAAAGAAAGAGCGTTTAAATGCACAGTCTCCAACTGCGAATATATCTTCGTCGCTTGTCCTCTGGTATTCATCAACGACAACGCCATAACGCTCATCTACTTCGAGTCCGGCGTCCGTTGCAAGACTGACTTCTTTCTTCAAACCAACGGCTACGACGACGACATCAGCGTCCAGAACGTCGCCGCCGTCGAGCCTTACGCCCCTAACCCTGCCCTCCCCATCTCCCAAGATGCTTTCGACCTTACAGCCCGTGAAAATCTTTATGCCACGCTCCCGCAGCTTCGCCTCCGCAAGCTCGCAGAATTCGTCGTCGAAAGCCGCTTGCAGGCAGTGCGGCATGAGTTCTACGATCGAGACCTCCAAGCCACGTTTACGCAGCTCGTCGCCGAGCTCCACGCCTATAAAACCTCCGCCTATTATCACAACTTTTTTCTTCCCGCCTAATGCCTCTAGGAATCTCCTTATATACTCGTAATCCTTTTCCACGAAGAAGACGCTCTTAAGGTCTATGCCCTCGATAGGCGGCTTTATGGAGGAAGAGCCCGTTGCAAGCACGAGCTTGTCGTAGGGTATTTCCCTGCCGCTTGCTGTCCTCACGACTTTACGCTCTCGATTTATTTTCGTCGCCTCGTCGATGACGAGGGACACGCCCCGCTTCTCGTAACGCTCGTTGGAGAAGACGTCGTCGTCCACGCCTTTCAGCGTCCCGAAGACGTAGGGTATGCCGCACGGCACCAGCGTCTTCTCCTCCCTTTTTATCAGGGTCACGGAGGCGTCCTTGTAGAAGGCTTTAGCCGTGAACGCCGCCGGCGCCCCCGCCGACGAGCCCCCGCCGATAACGACCACTCTCCTCATGCTACTACATAGCTCCAAAAAGTATTAGTGCTCTCACTTTACTACCAAAGGAGGCGAAGGCAAGACCGCAAGGAAGACGGGAGTAGAAATGAACGTCATTATCCTCGATGGTTACGTGGACGAACCAACATGCTTGGGCGTACCCCCATATGTCAGCCCTTACGTGCGTTACGCCGCAGGTGCCGTCCTGAAAACCGCTAAGGAGCTTAGTCTAGACCTAAAACTCCTATACTTCACGATCGACCAGTTGCGAAAAGGCGTGGGCTTTAAGGAAATTGTAAAAGCGGATTTGCTCGTGGTCATTTGCGGGACGGCGGTTCCGGGCAAGTATCTGGGGGGGACGCCGGCGTCAGCTTCTGAGATCGTGAAGTTGTTGGGCGGCGTGGAACGCCCCGTCAAGGTATTAGGGGGACCTGCTGCAAAATTCGGCTTCGGGACCTCAGGCGGGCGTCGTGCCGTCGCCGTTCCCGAAGGCGTGTTCGACGTCGTTGCGACCGGCGATGTCGAGCTCGTCGTCTCGCAGCTCATCGCAGAGCGGCTGGGCGTGGAGCGGGTGACGCCTGACGAGCGTCGTGAAAACGCCTCGCAAATACGGGATTTTGCCATTTACGGCGCCGAAATAGTGAGGCAGCATCCGAATTTCCCGTACGTCGTTGCGGAGCTTGAGACGTATCGGGGGTGCGCCCGCTCACTCGTTGGCGGCTGCTCCTTCTGCGTAGAGCCTAGCAAGGGGCTGCCGGACTTCCGACCTGTGAAAGACGTCGTCGACGAGGTCGCAGCGCTATACAAAGCAGGTGTGCGGCACTTCCGGCTCGGAAGCCAACCGTGCCTGTTTTCATACATGGCGGAGGGCGTCGGCGAGCTTGAATTTCCTAAGCCCAACCCTGCAGCATTGGAACGCCTCTACAAGGGAATAAGAGCTGTTGCACCAAGACTCAAAACGCTGCACATGGACAACGCGAATCCAGGAACGCTTGCGGCATATCCTGAAGAGTGCCGGAGGATTGCAAAAATCATCGTGAAGTACCACACTGCGGGCGACGTAGCCGCCCTCGGCGTCGAAACTGCCGACCCCGAAGTCGTACGCAGAAATAACTTGAAGGCGATGCCGGAGGACTGCATGAAAGCCATCGAGCTGCTGAACGAGGTCGGCGCTCGGAGGGGCGAAAACGGGCTTCCTGAGCTTTTGCCGGGCGTTAATTTCGTATTCGGGCTGCTTGGCGAGACCAGTAGGACTTACGAGCTCAACTACGAGTTTCTGCGTGCGGTTTTGGAGCGTGGTTTGCTGTTGCGCCGTATAAACCTGCGACAGGTGATGATCTTCCCGACGACACGGATGGCAGAGGTCGGTGATAAGATCATGCGGCGACACAAGCATCTGTTTAAAAGCTTCAAGCGGCGGGTACGTGAGGAGATAGATCGGGAGATGCTGAGGCGGGTCGTGCCCCGTGGCGTCGTTTTGAAAGACGTTCTGACGGAGCTGCACGAAGGCAAGACGACCTTCGGACGGCAGCTCGGCTCTTACCCCATACTCGTGGGCATACCTGGCGTTTACAAGCTGCGCCGCTTCTTCGACGTGAAGGTTGTAGACTACGGCTTCAGGTCGATCACCGCAGTTCCGTACCCGCTGGACGTGAACACCGCACCAAAAGAGACTTTAATGGCACTACCTGGCATCGGCGAGCGGAGGGCGGCTGCTATAGAGCGGAAAAGACCGTTTAAGAGCATAGATGATTTTGTGAGCGCCTTTGACGACAAAGCCGTAGGTGAAAAGCTGCTGGAATACGTAAGAGTATCCTAAACAACTTTAATTCTGCGCTAATCACTCTTCGGAGGCGTCACAGTGTCCGCCAGTAGCTCCGAAAGTCTTTTGAAATCTCAACGCTCTAATTAATACCGATGGAGGTAGTGATCAGCGCTGTAGTCAGGCACGGCGGCGGTGGTATCGAAGATGTTGAAAGGCTTCTACACGCTTTCAGGGAGATGGTGAACTACGCGATTGAAAGGGGGCTGGAGAAAGGTTATTCGCTCAAAAAACTTCATGCCGAATGCTACCGGGTGTTCAGGGAGAAGTACGATTTCCACACGCACTTCTTTCCGCAGGCGTACAGGGTGGCGCAGTCGATCATCAAGAGCTGGAAAGCTGGAGGCGGCGGAAGTGGAGACGGGGACAAAAGCAGACCTGTCATGAGGAAAAAGATCGTGAGGGTTCCGAGGACGGTCTTCAAGATAGATGTTGAGCGGGGCGTCCTGCTCCTCACGATAAGACCGAACGAGCGCGTTGAGATTCCTTTAGAGCTGTCGGATTACCACAGAAAGCTCCTCGCTAGAGGTGATGTGCGAGAGGTGCTTTTGGGGGAGGAGTTCGTCTACATTCCGATAAGAGTTCATGTGGACTTGTCGGAGCCGAAAGGCTTTGTTGCGGTGGATGTGAACGAGGACAATGTGACCTATGTTGCTTCTGATGGCAGAGCCGGGAAGATTCATCTCGGCGTTAAGCGTCTGAAAGAAACCTATCACGAGAAGAGGAAAAGAGTGCAGGTGAAAGTCAAAGGGAAGGAGAGGGGAGAGCTTCTGAGGAAGTACGGCTTGAGGGAGAGAAACAGGACGAAGGACATCCTCCACAAGGTCACGAGGTTCCTCGTTGATAAGTTCAAGTGCTACGCCTTCATTCTTGAGGACTTGAAGAGGCTGAGGAACGCCGCTAACAGAAAAGTGAAGAAGTACAACAAGAAGAGCAAGAAGGTGCAAGAG
>Ga0209411_100053_pt1 | contig 13380 bp, 18 predicted proteins | sample Mar14336cmmetaG_FD_185479 | JGI IMG/M metagenome (GOLD analysis project Ga0209411, IMG submission 185479) | Marine hydrothermal vent microbial communities from Guaymas Basin, Gulf of California to study Microbial Dark Matter (Phase II) - Marker... ... | reverse complement strand
CGTATCTTGCCCTGATAAGCCCACCTCCTGAGCGTCGACGCGGACACGCCCAACATGCTTCGAGCCTTCTTCGGCGTGATCAGCTCCTCCGACATCTGTGATCCCTATGGATCGTATAGCTCGTGGGAGTATATAAATCTTTCTCTTGCGTAACAGTTACGCAAGGCGTCGGTTCCAAAAGCTTTAAGCGTGCACGCTTGAGAATACCTCATGATGGAAAGGCTGCGAAAAGCCGTGGAGGAAGCGGCTGGAATCATAAAGGAGCATGAGTTTGCGAGAATAGTTTCTCACTACGACGCTGATGGCATAACTGCCGCTGGAATATTATGCAATGCACTGTATCGTCTTAATATTAGGTTTCATGTGACCCTAGTCGGTAAATTGGACTCTACGATTTTGCGGAATTTATCGGACGAAAAACTTGTTATATTTTGCGATATGGGAAGCGGGCAGCTCGGCAACCTGTCCGGCTTAAAAGGCACCGTCGTGATTTTAGATCATCATGTTTGCTATGATGAGAGGAGAAATGGAGTACTGCATGTAAACCCATACCTCTTCGGGATAAACGGGATGGATACCGTTTCGTCGGCGGGCATCGCATACCTGCTGGCAAAGTGCATGGACGAGCGGAACGTGGAGCTTGCAGGACTCGCGATCGCTGGGGCGCTCGGTGACAAGCAGGTGATGGCGGGGATAAACAAGGAGATCCTAGAGGAAGCTGTGAAGGCAGGAGTTGTTTCCGTGCGGCGGGGGCTGCGGATGGGCGCAGGCGTCATAAAAGACATGCTCCTTTTTTGCACTGACCCGTACTTAGAGCTTGCGGGCGAGCCCGAATTGGTGGAAGCGTTCTTGGAGGAGGTGAAAATTAACGGCACAAAAAGGCTCGACGAGCTTTCAGAGGAGGAGTTAGAGCGGCTGACGGAGGGGTTGCTTTCGAGGGCGCCGGCAGCAAGCAGGGAAGCGCTAATAGGAGATGTTTACACGCTGAACTTCGAGGTCATTAAGGATGGGATGAGTTTTGCGAGGACGCTCGACGCCGTCGGGCGCTTCGGCAGGACAGGCATCGCCGTCGCCCTCTGCATGGGCGATGAAAGCGCTCTTGATGAAGCTTTATACCTGCATAGGAAGTTCCAAAGCCGGCTCGTCGCCGAGTTGAAAAGGGTTAAAGACGATATAATCTCAGGTGAGAACATCAGATACTTTTATGTGCGGGAAAAGAATATCACAGGCGTTCTCGCTGGGATAATTGCCCGCTATATTTTTACCGACAAGCCCGTCGCCACCGTAAATAAGAGCCGGGGCAAGGAGACGAAGATCTCGGTACGATGCTCAAGAATGCTCATCTCCCAAGGCATAGATCTTGCAAAAGCCGTGGAGGCAGCGGCGGAAGCCGTCGGCGGACGTGGCGGCGGTCATCCTGTGGCGTCAGGCGCCGCAGTTCCTGAAGGAGCGGAGGTCGAATTCCTTAAAATCCTAGACAAAATAATAGGAGAGCAGAAAAAAGGGAATGCATGAGGAATTAAGGAAATTTGGGAAGAAGCTTGTGGAGAGCGGGCTTGTTTCCTCGCACTTTGGAAACATCAGCATACGAGTCGGGCGTAAGATGCTAATCAGCAGAAGCGGCGCCATGCTGGACGAACTAGATGAAACGAACGTCGTTGAGGTAGATTTAGAGAAGCCGTCGAGTCTTGACATTATCGCGTCGTCGGAGGCGAACGTCCACCGTGCGATCTACAAAAATACATCGGCGCTCGCCATAATACACACGCACTCCCCGTTTGCGGTCGTCATGTCGCTGATCTGCGACGCTCGCGGCGAGCGCCGTATAATCCCGGTAGATACCGAGGGCTCTTATTTCCTACATGAAATCCCGCTGGTCCACGGCGGTGCCGGCACTGAGGAACTTGCAAAAAACCTCGCAGCGGCTCTGAAAGAGCATAAAGCGGCGATCGCCGTCGGGCACGGCGCTTTCTGTATCGGGAAGATCTTGGAGGAAGCGTTCGTCGTCGCCTCAATGGTGGAACACAGTTGCAAGGTCAGATACTTCTACGATGCCTTCCCCAATCCTGATGACACAACAGACAATCTTTATTCATGCGGCATCTGCAAGCGCTCCCCACCTCGCTAGGCACTTTCAATCCTGCTTTCTATTTTTACAAACTTCTCCGAGATTCCATGCCTTTCAATCCCACCTTGGTCTGATTTCTTCCAGTACGATGCCGGGGGTGCCGTGTATGGCGTCCTGTCTTTCAATCCCACCTTGGTCTGATTTCTTCAGGATCCCGTCTTCATCGTACATGCTGATCATGGCGCTTTCAATCCCACCTTGGTCTGATTTCTTTTGTGGAGCGGTGGCGGCGTTTCCACGAGCATCGCTGCTTTCAATCCCACCTTGGTCTGATTTCTTTTCGAAGCGTGCTTGAAGGAGGTGAAAGATGAGCTACTTTCAATCCCACCTTGGTCTGATTTCTTTAAGATGTTCAGTGCCAGCACTCCTGCGACGAGCGCCCTTTCAATCCCACCTTGGTCTGATTTCTTTGAGGAGTTCGCAGAGAGCTGTGGGCTCAAGAAACCTTTCAATCCCACCTTGGTCTGATTTCTTTTCTCCCACCCGCCGACGATGTACGCTTGGACCAGCACTTTCAATCCCACCTTGGTCTGATTTCTTTTTTCAAGCACCGTCACGCTGGCTCGTAATCCGCACAGCGCTTTCAATCCCACCTTGGTCTGATTTCTTTTCGTTCTACGTGAACGTGCTGTGCAACCCGTACGTGCTCCGCTTTCAATCCCACCTTGGTCTGATTTCTTTCGTTGTAGGTGTCGAGTGGCTCGATTTTGATGTGGAGCTTCTTTCAATCCCACCTTGGTCTGATTTCTTTAAGTACCGGCTCGTGCGTTTCGTCTGCGACCTCGGGCTTTCAATCCCACCTTGGTCTGATTTCTTTCCTCATCCGCATCACCTCCTCCCCCTGTTTCGTCATCTTTCAATCCCACCTTGGTCTGATTTCTTTCCGGTTGCGGTTCTCGTAGCGCTTGACGACGCGCACCTTTCAATCCCACCTTGGTCTGATTTCTTTTTAAGAGCATATCAAACGATATTAATGTTAATGCTGCTTTCAATCCCACCTTGGTCTGATTTCTTTTCGCTGTAAGGGGTACAAAACGCTGTACGAGCTTTTGCTTTCAATCCCACCTTGGTCTGATTTCTTTAGTTGACCTCCACACAAACCACCCCTCGAAGCCAAAAACTTTCAATCCCACCTTGGTCTGATTTCTTTCTCAACCTGTTACGGAAAAACGGTTACTCCTATATGTCTTTCAATCCCACCTTGGTCTGATTTCTTTTTCATCAACGTCGCTGGCTTGTTCGCCGCGACGACTTTCAATCCCACCTTGGTCTGATTTCTTTACGTTTGCCAAAATTTTACCCCTCAGCCGCGAAAACCTTTCAATCCCACCTTGGTCTGATTTCTTTTCGTCTCCGTCGAGGCGAGAGCTGTTGAGACGACGACTTTCAATCCCACCTTGGTCTGATTTCTTTCGGCACGTCTCCTTTGTCCGCGCCCGATTCAGGGGTGTGTAAAGGTTTCATATAAAACTTTTCATCTCGCATCTTCGATCCCCGCTGCGTCATATAAAGAACTCAGACTCTTCCTGCGAGGCTCTCTTCGGCTTTTCGGAAATTTGATGGAGTTTTTTCAAGACTTCAGCAGAACCCACAGGGGAGAGGCGTGCCGCAGCCACGTCCCGGCGGCTCGGGGCGTTCGCCGCGCATATTTTCACACTTCACATAAAATTCGTATTACCAAGAATCACGATCCTAGATGCTCTCAGCGTGACGCTTGCTCGGAATTTGGGCGTCGCATGCCCGCCTCTTGAAAAAATAATTAAAAGAGTGGGGATTAGGCTGAGAATGCAGGTATGATCTTTTCGGTAATCAGTTGTAGTGCCTCCTTCTTCTTCTTGCCTAGGGGGGAGCCGAAGACGAATTGCGTAACTCCAGCTTTGAGCAGATTTTCTATCTTGCTTATGCACTGCTCCGGCGTGCCACTTACTGAGAAAGCCTCTATGAAGGCGTCGTCCACGAGGGCGAAGGCGTCTGGAATTTTACCCTTAGATATGAGCTCTTTCATTTTATTTGCCTTTTCGATGTCGAGCCCGTGCCTTTCGAGGACGTTTTCCGGCGAGCCAGCCGCGATGAACGCCACGACGGGCGTCGCCGCCTTCTTTGCATCAAGCTCGCTCTCGGCGACCGAGAAGCATGTGTAAGCGACAATGTCTATGTCACTGAGCTTACGGTTTGCAGCCTCTGCACCGCTTTTTATGCTCTTTGATGCGAAGTCGAAGTCTTTTTCATTAGATGCGTTTATCAGGACGCCATCGCCGATCTCACCGGCGAGCCTGAGCATCTTTGGTCCTTGAGCCCCTATGTAGATTGGGATCATTTCCTTAGGCGGTCTGAAGCCTAGTCGCGCGCCTTCAAGCCGTACGGTCTCGCCATCAAATTTCACAGCTTCGCCGCTCCACAACGCCCTCAACGCCAGCACCGTTTCCTTCACCCTCGTCAGCGGCTTCTCCAGCTCGATGTTCAGGGCGGCGAGCGTGGAGCGGTCACCAGGACCCAAACCGAGCGCCGCTCGCCCTTCGGAAATTTCATCTAAAGAAGCTACCGCCGACGCCGTCGAGGCTATGTGCCTCGTGTAAGGGTTTGTGACGCCGACGCCGAGATTTATGAAGTCTGTTGCCCTTGCAATCAGAGAAAGCGTCACGTACGGGTCCCTGTTTGTGTAATGGTCGGTGATCCACACGAAGTCGGCGCCGCCGAGCTCAAACCGCCTCGCATAGTCCACAACTTTGTCCAACGACATCGAGGGCACGAGCTCCACGCCGAACTTCACACGCCTCTCAGCGGGCTTCAGCACTTCACGCCTCGCAAGAGCTTTCCTTTGATCTTCCAAGACGCGTGCTACCACCTGCAATGCGTTAAAGAACGCCTGCGGCGTGTATCTTCCCTTTATCAACGCCATTATGTCAGCTCGCTCCCTCGGCGTCAGTGCTGCTTTCTCAACTTCCTCACTCGTCAGTATTGCAAGGATGTCGTCGAGCAACTCATCCTTCGCCTCTTTTCCAAACTTCTCCAGTCTCTTTAGCATTTTCTCCACGCCGTTCCTCGTTATCTCAGCCATCTCCTCCCTCCCCCATTATGCGTATCTCCTCAACACTTCTTGCGTCTCATCCGGAGCAACTCTCATGCACGTCTCTATGGCGTTTCTGAAGGCGTAGGTGGTGTAGTGCCCCTTTACGAGCGCTATGAGCGCGTTCGCAGCTCTGCGATCGAGCTCCGCACCGCTTGCGGTCACGACTTCTAAAAGCGCGTCACTTAGGTCCTGACGTTCGGCATCGCTCATCTCCGCAACTCGCTCAAGCACCGCCTCCGCTAATCTCTCAGCCTCCTCTTCGAACTCCACAGGCTTCAGCTCGAACTCCCGCTCACCCACCATTTCTCTTTCCTTTTCAAACTCCACCCTCATCACCTCCTTCCTTTTCAGATTTCGAGATAACAAGCCGATTGATGACCGCAAGGGTTTCTTGCGGGCTCGCTCTTGCGCAGACGCCCAACACGCTTTTCATCACGTCTCTCGTGCGTACGCCTTTCATCATCCGCATGATTGCAGTCTTTTCAGACGCCGCCAGCTTTACGCCGCTCTCCACGATCACGGAGAGCAACCCCTCGCTCAGCTCCTCGAGCTCGCTGTCGCTCAACGCCATTATGTCATCTAATCGGCTTGTTATCTCGAAGAGGACACCGATGTCCTCACGTTCACGCCTTGCGACGTCCGAGAGGGGTATTAGACACATTTTGTTGTTTTGAACGAGCACGATGAACTTCCTCACATCTTTGAGGTTTATGCCCATTTTTTCGAGCCGTTTGAGCTCTTTACTGCCGAAATAAAGGGACAGCCCCCGCTTCTCACCTTTTTCATGCACACTTACGACGAGGGGTTCGCCCCGCTCCATCGGTGTCCCCAGTGTAACATATGTAACCGGTGACATATAAAACTTTTGGTGAACTCGTGGAAAAGCATTTATGGCGACGCCCCCCACTACCCTTGATGAAAAGGGTTACCTTCGACGATGTCGGCGACCTCGAAAGGATAAAACGGGAAATCATGCTCTCCATCATCTACCCGCTGAAACGCCCCGACCTGTACGAACTTTACAAAAAAGGAATAAAGAGCAGCATCCTGCTGTACGGGCCGCCGGGTTGCGGGAAGACGCTTCTCGCAAGGGCGACTGCCGGCGAGGTCCGGGCGAAATTCTACAACATTAAGACCGCAGACTTGCTGAGTAAGTGGTATGGCGAGACCGACAAGAATATCCGGTTTGTCTTCGAGGAAGCTCGGAAGAACGCGCCTTCCATCCTTTTTTTCGACGAAATCGACAGCATAGGCTCGCCCAAAAATGGTGAGCATCATGAGCGGCGGATCTTAAATGCCTTCCTAACTGAACTTGATGGCTTTGAGGATAGAGGGGACATAATGATCCTTGCAGCTACGAATTCCCCGTGGAACATAGATCCGGCACTTATGCGTCCGGGGCGTTTTGATAAGTTGCTTTTTGTGCCGCCGCCGGATTTTAAAGCAAGGATCGAGATCTTCAAGATCCACCTCCGTGGCAGACCGGTGGCGAGCGACGTCGATCTGGAGGAGCTAGCAAAGCTCACTGAGGGATATTCCGGGGCGGACATAAGAGAGATATGCAACGATGCAGCAACCTTCCCGTTGGAGGAGGCGCTGCAGGGCAAGCCATTGCGGGAGATCTGTATGGAGGACCTTATCAAAGCGATAAAAGGCAGAAGGCCATCGCTTTCATACTGGCTGCGATTGGCGAAACTGAAAATCGTGGAGAGGAAAATGGAAGAATTTTTCCCCGAACTTTTTGAGTATTTTAAAGAACTGGTAGCGGAGGAGAAGATATCTGGGTATGCGTAAAGGGGATGTACATGACTAAAGAGGAAAGAGAAGGGGAAGAGGTGCTGGAGCTTGTGGTTTCGGTGCAGCGTGCCGGCAACGAGCGTGGCAAACGCATATATTTCGATAGCAAGAGCATAGAGGAGATAAGGGAGAAGTGTGGTGATGACTTCTTTCTACTGACGGAGCGCACGCTACTTGCTTTTGTGGATCCCTCTAAGGAAAGGATCACGCTCACACCGCTCAAGGGCATCTATAAGAAGTACCTTTAAGCGTTCCGCTTGCTCCTTCGTCAGCTCGACATCCACACGCCCGAACGTAATTATTATGTTCCCCCCTACCATCGGCTGCACATCTATCTCCATTTCAAGCCTCTTATGTTCATCATTGCTACTCAATGCCACCACCTATACGTAGGGAGTGAGTTCGGGTATTATGCAATCCTCTTCGACGACCACAGTACTTAGGCAGTAATGCCCGGTTTCGGGGCGGATGCCGTACAAGATTATCGCCCGGTCTATCGTAGTTATCTTAAAGTACGCGCTAGCCATTTCTGTGATTTGCGGCGCCATTTTCAGCTCAGGCGTGATGCGAACAAGCGTAACGTCACCCCTCGCTCTCGTCTGCAAAGCATACGCCGTCAGTTCCTTGATCGCATCACTCAGCTTACCCCGCTCCTCAAGCCGGTAGAGGTGTTCTATGACGTCCGTTCCTATTATCGTGAGCACGGGCGGGTCGAGCCCCGCAATGTACTTACGCGCCATCGAAAGGTCGTCTTCTATAGACTCCCCCATCAGAGGTACGACGTTCCCCCCTCTTATCCCCAACTCTACTTCTCTCTTCACGTCTTCGCTCAACGTCTTACTCCCCCCCTCAGCCTCCTCAAGCTCGCATATCTCGAAAACCGTCACGTACCTGTTATATGCCTCCTCCCCAACGAAAGGCATTATGTGCGAGCGTACGTATCGCTCGCCCCTTCCCGAGAACGGCAGGCACACGACATAGTACCCGCTCTTAATGGCGTTAACCATTGAAAAGCCGAAGATCGTCAAGCCGCCCCACGCCGAGATGTCGCTGCCCACGTCGAATACGATGAAGCCCCCACGCCTGTAACCGCCGCCGAGTATTTCGTCAAGCTCTTTTATTCCAGTGGAAACGTGCCCCTCAACATTGGGGAGGACTTTGGTCCTTGGGTTTTTGATCTTGTGGAAGCGGAATTCGTGGCAACTTCGGAACCTGCCGCCATGTAGCGTGAACGGATATTTATGCTGTTTTATCCTCACGCCTCGCAGCTTCTTTATCTCCAGCTCCCGCATCCTCCTGTAGTCTATATCGAAACTTCTCAGTACTACTATGCCGTCAACCATGTAGTCGAGGGTGCCAGTTTCCAAATTCTCGGAGACTAGCACAAGATTTATCCGAGCTTGCCGCACGAGCTCAGCTATCGCTGCCTCAAGCGCTATAATCCTCCTCTCATCTTCAACCTGCGCTATCACGGCGTCCCAGCTATCTATCACGATGGTCGCAGGCCTTTTTATCTTACCAAGCCTTGAATACAATATCTCAGGGAATGACTGTATGCCAAACGGCGCCTCTGCCGAGACGTAAAGCTTCGTTGCATCTATTATGTTAAGCGGCGGCACGGAATCCTCGAGCCATGGAAACTGCTCGTAGAGCGATGATGGCGATACTCTCGTCGAAAGATAAACGCCATTGGAATCACCGAACTCTTTAAGTATCTCTAGGGCGAGCATCGTCTTCCCGGTGCCCGGTGCCCCTTTTATCAGTAACGAGAAACCCCTGTCCGAGGACAACGCCTCTACGAGTTCAGGAGGAAGCCTCTCCAGATCCATCATCAATTAACTTTTTCCTCCTTATTAAAATTGATGTTTTGCCGACCGCCAACTTTTAACTGGCTCCGGACGCTCGGTTTGATGTCATATTGGTTGCCGGTCAAGCCGGTTAAGACATGAGCTGCATGCCGTACGTTGCCCGTCGGGTTGACCGCCGGTGTGGTTCGTGACCCGCTTCCAATCAAGCCCGCCGTGAGCTCAGCCGTGCGGCGGCTCCCGCCTTTCCAGCCTGTACATCTCCACTTCTATGATCTTCACGTCCTTCCTGTGAAAATGGAACCTGCGTTTCAGGGGGAACTTGGCATTTATCTTGTGCGTTATGACGTGGGGCGAGATGAACTTTCTGATGAAGGGCTCGGAGCCTGCGTTGTGTATGGTGTAGACGATGGGTGCAACTTCTAGCGCTTTTTCGAGAAAGATGCGATCCGCTTTCCGGTTGCTACGCTGAGCGCCAAAAGGTGGATTCATCACGACGACATCCGCAGTCGCTTGGAGATCTTTGACATCGCAACATATGAACTCGACGGCGACGCCCAGCTTTTTCGCGTTTCTCCTTGCAACTTCGATGCAACGTTCGTCTTTATCCACGCCAACGACCCTTTTCGCGCCAAGGAGCTTTGCGCCAATGGCTAGAATGCCTGTACCGCAGCCGAGGTCGTAGACGACGCCCTGCAGCTCGCCACGCATGAATGCGAAGTGCAGAAGCTCCGCCGCTATCACGGGCGGCGTCATGTACTGCTCGCTACTTACGTCTGCCTCGTTTAAGTCCTCTACTTCTTCCAAAATTATTTCAAGCTCCTTCTTCTTCATCCGCCTGCCGTCAGGGTGCAAAGCGTGCCGGGCTACGGCGTATCACTTCCGCCCTTAAAAGCTCGTCGTTTCAGCATCCTTTGCTCTCTCATCATTTCCCAGTGTCTTGTCGTCCGCATGAAATAAGCCATTAACTCCCGCTCTTTCGGATATGCCGTCAGCGGATATATGATGTTCGGGTTTTTATTATCGACGGCGTAGATGCCGATTTTATATCTTGAGAGGCGGTCGCCGGGTCCTGCGAGCCAGTTTTCGAAGTCGTTTAGTGTGACGCCGAACTGCTCTTGGAAAGCCGGGACGACGATAGCGTAGTCGTGCTCGCCGCCGTACTCACGTCGCAGCTCTATCATCCGCTCGCCGAGACTTGTGAGCGAGTCGTCCGCTCGTAAACCTATGCTTGCAAAAAATTTGCGACGCCCCTTTTCTGCATAGATGTCAACATGCTTGCTCTCCTCTTTGTCGGTGACGACCGTGAAGCCCTTGTCCGAAAGCAGGTGTGAAAATGCATTTTTCAAATACTGCAAGGCGTCCTTCTCGTCCTTAAAGCTCACAGACTCCCTCTCCGGCAGCAGCTCCCTTTTCAGACCTTCTAAAGGCTCCGCCTCTCTCTTCACCTTCGGCTCCCTCTTCACCTCGCTCTCCCCGTAATAGAGGTCGGAGATCTCTCTGCCCTCGCCGTCGATGAGCCGCAACGCCAGCAACACACGAACGACGTTTGCAAACTCCTTCTTCTCCACTATTTTGATGTCGGCAACCTCCCAGTCCGCCGGATACGGCAGCTTTATCTTTAACCCCTGCCTTTCAAATATCTCATTGACTTCGGCTACGGTTACCATTATTCCTACTATGAGCACGGTAAGATTTGATGGTGACGGTGGTTTTGTGTGGGCTTTGTCGCCCCTTAGCGCTCACGATAGCTCGGACGCGTCCGTCATCTACGTACCTGGCGACTACGCTTTGATTCGTATCACTTGATCATCGTTGTGAAAGCTCGCTCTGAAACGCAGATATCAACAAGCGGCTGCCGCCCCGCTCCGAGAGCGGCTCCGCAAACTGCATTTCTCCCCGCCTCACGCTCGAAAACGCGGGTCAAGGGGGTCTGTTTCAACTCGATCATTGTTACATGAACAACATGTGCAAGAACACAGAGTCGGCATCGCTCTTATTTTGGCAACGGCACGGCGACGAGCGACATTGCAGCGACAACGACTATGGTTGATGAGAAAAAATATAAGCTCAACCAACTTGCTGCAACAATGACTTTAAGTGGTGAAGATGTTCAAGTCGTTCGATGAAAAAGAGGATAGACGGAAGAGAGCGCTTACCACGGCTCAGCTAAAAGACTTTAAGGCTGCAGTTGGTAAATGCGAAATTTGTGGAGAGAAGCTTCCTATTTCTGTACTCCAACATCACCATATCAGACCAAAGGAAAAAGGAGGCAGTGACAACCTCCTAACAAATGTCATCGTGGTGTGCGGAACTTGCCATAATAAAGCTCATAGTGGCTTTTACACCCAGAAACAATTACGAGAGTTCTTGAAGAAGAGATCAAAAAAGGTTATCGAGCAGATAAAAGCTATAGAGCGTAGGAGACAAAATTTAAGTAAGAAGGGCAAGAGTAGTAAAGGAAGTAAAAAGGAAGGAGATATCTTTTCAATTGAAATACCGAAGATCGAAATACCAAAGATAAAGATGCCGAAGATTGAAATGCCAAGGATCGAGATACCAGAAATTGACATACCAGATCTGTTTGGTAGTGGAAAGAAAGAGAAGGGTAGAAAGAGAAGGAGCAAGTGAAGATTATGTTTGAATTACCTGGGAGGTGTGATTATATGGAGTTTGCAGAGATAGTAAAGGCTCTGATTCCTGCGATCCCACTGATCATATTCTGTTGGTACGCCTTTCCTGAATTAGCTGAACTAGCTGGAATGAATATCATTAGGTGGATAAGCCTAAGCTGTATATCTGTATTAGTAGCGATGGTTGTGGTGTTTGTACTCGTATTATTAGGAACGATGAGGAGGTAGAACTTCACCGCTCATAGGAAATTTGATAGACGTTCCATGCTGCCAGCTAGCACGTCATGCTCTACGAGTTGGGAATCGAACTCATGAGCGAGGGCTGCGTGGACTGGGGCTTCATGTCATGATGCCTAACCTAAGGACCGACGAAGCCGCACTTCGGGCAGACGTAGGGGTTGCTGAGCTTCCGGCAGCGCACGCACCTACGGATTTCGTATTCGCCACAGTTCGGACACGGGAACGTTGTGAAGCCCCGTTCAACGAGCCTTACGTTGCATGAGGTGCAATACTCTTCCATAGCCTGCTCCCCTCCTCAGTATTTTCTTGGACTTAAGGTCGACGACGGTCGAAGGCTCTCCATACTTGGAAGTGCCACCGTCTATGATGACGCAAATCTTGCGTCGTAACTCTTCCTCGATTTCTTCGAGGCGCGTCGGCGGCTTCCTCCCCGAGATGTTTGCACTCGTCGAGGTTATTGGTCCTGTAGCATTTATTATTTTCCGTGCCAGTTCGTGCTCGGGGAGTCGCACGCCGACCAGCTCGGAGCCTGCCGTGAGGACGTCCGGGAGCGAAGACCGCCGCCGCAAGAGCACCGTTACCGGCCCTGGCAAAAGCTGCTTTATAAAGAATTCCTCTTCCGCTGTTTCCACAACAGCAACCTCCTCCAGCATCTCGTAATCAGAGACCGCCACGGAAATCGGCGAGCCGAAATTTCGACCTTTCACCTCATAAACCTTCAGCACGGCACTCTCGGAAAATGCGTCCGCTCCTATGCCGTAAACTGTTTCCGTTGGGTATATTATGAGGTCGCCGCCTCTTATCGCATCGACCGCCGCTTTTATTAGTCTGTCTTCTTGCAGCTTGCGCATTAATGCAAGTTCAAAGTTCAAAGAGAAAAAATAAATTATTCTAGGAGAAGCAGCGGGAGCAACTCGGGCTCGACGAGCATGTTCAGCAGCTTCAGTTTGCCCGCTTGCGCCTCGATATTCTTCAAATTCTCCTTCTTCTTCCTTGAGGCGAGCGTCTTTACAGCGTTCACTCCTTCCTCGGAAAGTGGCTGCGCCTCCAGATACCCCTTCTCCGTCGCCTCCTTCACGAGTTCCGCGCCCTTCTCGCTGCGTACGATCACGGTATTCCAGCCGAGTTCCGCGCCGACGCTCCCGACGCTCACGTCCGCGAACTCCGCAGCGAAGTCGTAGCAGACACGACAGGCAGGACGCATCGCTGTCTTCATGTCCTTTATCGGAATGCTCTTCTCCTCACCTTTCACAGTTATCAGGAACTTGCCTTTCTTTATGTTAAACTTCTCTACATCCTCGATTTTCACGTCGATCTCGGCGAGCTTTTGCTTTAGCGCTTCCATGTCGAAGGTTTCCATGCAGAAGAGACCAATGACCATCGTCACGCGGTCGGCGCCGACATCGAAGCTCTCAGAGAGCTGGATCTTGCGCATCGCTTGCACGTGGCACGGGAGCCCGACGAGCGCAACGCTCTTCTTCCCATCGAGCAGCGCGTCGCCGACGGCGAGCAGCACCGGGCACTGCGTGTATTTCGAGCCTGCTGCCGCAAGAATGTCGTCCTTGCTCGTCGCAACGAAGGGCTCCGGCTTCCAAGCATCGCCCTCAGCCCGCCTCGCCACCGCCGCCGCCTCTATCTTCCCGCTCTCCAGCATGTAGGTGAGAAGGGCGGAGACGACGCCGCCGTCCTGCGCCCGCTTCTGGATTT
>Ga0209411_100052_pt1 | contig 13550 bp, 16 predicted proteins | sample Mar14336cmmetaG_FD_185479 | JGI IMG/M metagenome (GOLD analysis project Ga0209411, IMG submission 185479) | Marine hydrothermal vent microbial communities from Guaymas Basin, Gulf of California to study Microbial Dark Matter (Phase II) - Marker... ... | reverse complement strand
GTTTTCCACGACTTCAGCGAGTTCGTGGGGGGGGGAGCGTCCGGTGCGACGCCGCCCGCCAGCCTTAAATCATCGCTCTGGGCATTTTTCACACCGCCCCACAAATTCGTATTACCGGCGTGACGATCCCAGATGCTATCTTGGCGGATTTCCCGCAAATTTACCGGTTTTGCGTCCGCCCCTTTGATAAACAGTAGTTTTACGCGGGGATTAAAGTATGAGGTTTCGTCGTCGGTATTGCAGAGCTCATGAGAGGGGCAAGAAACACATTTCCAGCTTAGACTTCTACTTCGGTGGTGATCCGCATAAGGATGAAAATCTGGGGAAGTGGAAAACAGACTAAGGTTAGCTTCCTAGCTGTAGACTGCCAAAGCGACGGGACGTTGCGCTGAAGAGCGGCTCTTGCCACATCTGTCCTGAGGACTTTACGCCCCCCCTCCCCAACGCTGATAGTTTCAGGCGTCACCATCCACAGCAGCGACCATTTCCCCTCTTCGCCTCGCTCCAAGCAAACGACGCCTGCTATTTTAAACTTTATTGGCTCTACGTCGTCCTTTCTGGTAAGAAGGAGCTTGCGAGCTTGCTGAGGTGTGGAGGTGTCCCACGAGCATTATATCCTCGTCGGCATTTCGCAACCGTCCAGCCCAGACCTTCAGGTCAGCTAGGGCTCCAGTGTATCGGTTTGCTCCACGCCTTTCGGAGGCTTTAGCGCGTCAGCCATGATTTCAGCGGTCTGTACTGCTCTCAATATCCGCTCGACACGAACAAATTTTGAAACGTAATTAGCTACCTTCTTTGCATCTTCCTTCCCTTTGTCGGTCAGCGGGCGGGCAGGGTCTTCCGCCCCGCTCCTCGCCTCCTCATGTTGAGCCGAATACACCCGCACCATGGTTTTAGATCGGCTCAGCAGCCATTTATCGCTTGAGTGAGTCAAGAACACGCTCGTAAAGCTTCAAGAACTCAGCTCTCCACTCTTCCAGCTCTGAAGCGAAAGGCACCCCCTTCGAATACAGCCTTGCGATTTCAGGGTCGAGAGGTATTTTCATCAGGATTTCAATGTCTTCCTGCGTGCAGAATTCCTCTATTAGGGCATCACCCTCACCGCTCTTGTTAAGAACGACGGCAAACGGGATTCTCAGCTTATTTAGCGTATCTACCGCCAGCTTCAGGTCATATAAGCCGAAAGGCGTCGGCTCTGTGACAAGGATGCAGAAATCACTGCCGAGGACTGAGAAGATCATGGGGCATGCCGTGCCGGGCGGGGCGTCCACGATTATGGCGTGCTGAACAGACGCCGCCTTCCGCACAGCCTTTATTACAGGCACGGGCATAGGCTCACCGACGTTAAGTTCGCCGTAGGCGACGAAAATCTCTCCGCCATTGACGTGAGCAAGCCCCTTCTTCACGACACCCACCGCCCGCTCGTCCTCGATGATTGCGTTCCGCTCGCATACGATGGCGCAGCCGCCGCAGCCGTGGCAGAGCTGTGGGAAGACGAGGACGTCGCCGCTCACGTTGCGCTCTGGCACGGGACGCACCACGAAAAGCGCATTGAACTCGCAAAACTTTGAGCATACGCCGCAGAAGTCGCAACGTTCCTTTAAAATCCTCGGCGTCTTTATGCAGACTGTTTTGGTCTCAATAATTTCGGGCTTTAAGAAAAGGGCAACATTCGGCTCTTCTACGTCACAGTCAAGTAACGCAACGTTCTCGCCGGCTGAAGAAAGCGAGAGTGCGAGATTAACAGCGACCGTAGTTTTCCCAGTACCTCCCTTCCCGCTCGCCACTGAGATTATCATCAGAAGTGCCAGAAGTGGCGCTCATTCCCGTGTCCGTGCCCATGCCTATGCTCCCTGCAGGTGTCCATTTCAGAAGCTTCCTTAAGCATTCTGGTTTGGAAGTCCCGTATGGCGTCCCTGACGGTGCCACTTGCGCCGACGTAAACCTCGATGCCAAATTGTCGGAACATCGCAAGTGCTTTCGGACCTAAACCTTTACATAAGACTACAGAGACGCCTTTCTCTGCTAGAATCTCGGGCGGGTATCCGGAGCCGCCGAAATGCTCGCTGTAATTTTGCAGGACTTCCACGTCGCCTGTTTCTAGATCCACAATGGTGAACGTCGGCGCCCTGCCGAAGTGCTCGCAGACGAGGTCGTCGAGTCCCCCTCTGTATGTAGGGACTGCGACTCTGAACTTCGGGCGGTACGCTCTCGCCATAAGCTCTTGCAATTTTCTTTTGCGAATTGCCTCAAGTTCGTCCATAGCTCTAAAAATATAAGAGGGGGAAAAATAAAAAGTCGGTCACTTTTGAAGCTCTTCAAGCCGCTTCTTTATCTGCGACAGCGCTTCTTCAAGGGATTTCGCCTGCGCCTCGAGCATTGCGATTTCTTGCTCCCTGCTCATCGGCGGTGGTGACCAGAGCGGCTGCGGTGGCGTTGCGGTCGGTGGTGTTGCTGGTAGCGTTGGGGGCGTCGTAGGCGCTGGGAACTGCGTCTGCAGGTAAGAGAGAAACTGCGGAAGCTGTCCAGTTTGCAGGATGTAGCCTGCCGCTGGCGGAAGTCCTGTTGGGCTTCTGCCGAGCCAGCCCGGCGAGAAGCCAAACCGCAGCCAGCCTGGAAGTCCAGTCAGTCTAAACATCCATCTCCAGCCCCAACCCATCCGCATCACCTCCTTTCAGTTTAGTTTATCTTGCTTGGCTTACCAGTACCACCATGGCGTCCACATCCACGCCCACGGTAGGCGGTACGGGTAGTACGCCGCCCACCAGCGCCAGCCGTAGTAAGGTGGCGCCCACCAATACGCCCACCAGTAGGGCATCCCCCAAGACCACCAAGGAAGGAGGAACCAGCCAAAGGGTCCGAGCCCGAACGGCACTTCGTATCACCTCCTACGACCCTTTTAACTCCTCAAGTCTCCTTTCAATCTCTTTTAGTCTCGCTTCGAGCGCTGCTTTCTCGCTTTCTAACATTCGTATCTCGTCCTCCTTGCTTAACGCCCATGGGGGTCCCCACGGCTGCCACCACGACGAGAACCACCACGGCGATGCCCACCACCATGGAAGCCATGGTGGCATTTTTAACCACCTCCTATGCCGCCCTAACCATGGGGGTTCCGCACTTCGGGCAGGTCATCTGCCGGCACGGCACGCCACGCTGGTGCGGGACGCGATGCCCACAGTTCGGGCACTCGCACTCGCCGCCGGGTCCACGACCCATACCGCCCCAGCCTCCGCCGCCTCTGCCAGCACCCCTGCCCATGCCTGCGCCACGTCCTGCCATGTTACCACCTCCAGTCTACAATACGGCGCCCATGCCCATGTCCTTTTCGCCTTACGGCTGCGAAGGCTGCAGTTGCATCTCGCATCCAGCGGCGCGGCGCCGGCATCAGACCTGCCCACATGCCGCCATATTGCCCGCGCCTCCTGCACCTGCCTCTTCCCATATTTCCTCGCATCCCTTTCACATTACCACCACCAGTAGGTCCACCACGCTGGGGGCATCCACGGTGTTATCGGACCGTAAATGCCGGTCCACCACCAGCGCGGCAACCACGGGAACCACCGGCAGAACGGGAATGGGTTGCCACGCCAGCCCCAACCTCGCCACCAACCTCTACCCCATGGGGGCATGACACCACCTCCTTAGCTCTTTAACCTTCTTATCATGTCCTTAACTTCTTTCAACTCTTTTTCAAGCCTCTCGATCCGCTCTCTCAGCTCTTGCATGTCAGTTTGCGGCGGCTCGCTGCTCATCATTGTGGTGGCGCGCCATCCCCCTCTGCGCCAGCCCTTGCCGCCCCCTCCAAAGCCTGGACCGAAAGCTGGCGGCACCGGCGACGTGAGTGGTGGCATCCAAGTTTGTGGCGGTGTGGGCGGCTGAGCTGATGGCGTTTTTATCGTCGCTGATTGCGGCATTGAAGGCGGCGACGCGCCGAAGCTCATACCGAAGTGCGGGGCGACTGTGGCACCGCCCGCCTCCCTGAGCTCGCCACGCTTGAACATCTCGACGGCGTCCTTGACGGTGCCGTGCGCGCCTGTAAAAACTCTTATGCCCGCCGCTGAGAGCGTTTGAAAGGCGTTGGGTCCGACATTTCCGGTGATGACAGCTTCGACGCCGAGACTCACTACGGTCTGCGCAGCCTGAATGCCGGCGCCGCCGGGGGCGTCGGCGCTCTCGTTACGGACGGCTTCAAACTCCATGGTCTCAGAGTCCACAATCACGAAATACTGGCAGCGTCCGAACCTTGGATCGACCTGCGCGTCCAGACCATCCGAAGTTGCGGTCACGCACACCCTCACGTTTTTCCCCCACTAATGAATATAAATTCATAACATAAAAAGGTGACGCAAGGCGATGCTTGTGTTGCATACAAGCTTTTATGCCAGACCTTGCGCGCCTCGACGGCGGTCCCTTGCCGGGTGGAGGGCTGCATGAGAACAGCAGCTCTTGTCGTGCCGCTCGCCGTGCCAGCTCTGATCTTCTTTGGCATCGCCGCTGCGGGATTATATATTCTCATTCAAACCGTCGTGGACGCAGCGGCGCCCGACGGTAGATGGTCGTCGGGGACGGCATTTATACGAGAAGGTCCAGAAAACCGCATTGTCCAAGCTGTGAGCCCTGAAGACGTCTCAGCAGACCTCGTGACCACTACGGCTTCACCGTGAAAGGCACCTCCTTGCTTGGTCTTTCTGACCTGCCTCCGCCTAGGGCGAGGTTCCCGACACGGGACGGGCGGGCTTGCGGAGACGCATCAGCTCGGTCGGGAGCCGTCCGGTCAGCATTTAGCTGACCGAATCATCGAAAAATTAGGAGAGGGAATAAAATGTTTCGGGGGCTTCCTCCCCCTAGAGGCTTCCAGCCCGCAAGGAGTGTGACCTCCTCCCTCGCTCAGCAAGGGGCTTCCCGGGGGAGGTTGGGAGGTGTGCCGTGCCTCCGGCTTGGCACGCAGCCCTGCCCGCAGGATATACCCACGGCTCGTTCCGAACTCACATTAACTTCGGATAAAAATTAACTGCCTCCAACCCCCTAATCATCCCGCCCTCAGGACGAGCCTTCTTAGCGACTGAAGGTAAATCGATAGCTAGCTCCACAAAATGAACGAGGGCTTAATCCGCGTCTCTTAAGAATTATCGTCTCCCGCACAAGCCTCTGGTCGAAATCTTAACGGGCAAGGAAGCAGGCGACTTCAATGCTTATTTAGCATCACGTTGAGCAGCGGCGGTGTCGCAGACCGGTAATATCCCAGCGAATCCCCTATTGACGACACCATTGACGCCTCTACAGGCTTCGAAAGTACCGCCCCTCCATTGGCGGCTCCCTGCCTCCAGAGCTCATTTGGAGCAGAGTAGTGTATTACCTTTACAAAAAGTCGCTACGAAAGCTCCCCACTTCAGTGGGGAGATGAAGTAGGGGTGGGTGGGAAAAGTTTTATACTTAAAACCTGAGGCGGGGAGGCTTAAAGTGAAGCCCCGCACTCCAGTCGGGAGAGGCTCACGATCCAGAGGCGCTCCGATTCATAAATGAAAAACGCAGTACTGACGATTGGTGGCCATAGGCGTCTTCAGCGCTTATTTTATTATCCCAAGCTCCAGCCTCGCCTCCAACCTTCCTCAGAACACCTTAAGTTACACTCTTAGTGTCGCTTCCAAGCACTCCCACACCCTTTTCATCTCAATGGCAGCTGGCGAGCGTGGCGAGCATTCCACGACCGGCTTCCCCATCGCCAGCGCCCGCATCACCGCCACGTCGTACGGAACCCTGCCGACCACCTCCACGCCCTCCGCCTCGCAGAACCTTTCCATCTCGACCGCCATTTCCGCATTCAAGTCGTATCTGTTTATGCAGACGAATGGGCGTACGTTGAAGTGTCGAGCCAGCCGGAGTACACGCTCCAAGTCGTGAAGCCCGCTGACCGTAGGCTCCGTCACGATCAATGCGGCGTCGACGCCGCTGAGTGTGGAGATGACTGGACACCCGATGCCCGGCGGCCCATCTATTAGTATCAAGCGGCAAGCCTCCCGCTCTGCGACGCTCAATGCGTTTTGCCGCACCACCGTCACGAGCTTTCCGGAATTCTCCTCCGCCGCATTTAGAACGGCGTGCGACAAGAAACCGTACTTCGTCCTTGAGAGGAACACATAACCCGAAACCTTTTCTTGCAGCGTTATTGCTTTTTCAGGGCACACGACAACGCAGACGCCGCACCCCTCACATAAAATTTCGTCCACCTCTCCCTTCTTTATCGCATCAAATCTACAAAACTCCTCACATCTCCCGCAGGCGGTGCATTTTTCTCCGTCCACCACCGCCACCTTTGCGCCTCGAAACTCCTCCCGCCTCAGAACTTCGGGCTTCAGAATGAGATGCAAGTCCGGAGCGTCAACATCGCAGTCTGCCAGCACTTTGCGCTCAGCCAACGCTGCAAACACCGCTACTATTGAAGTTTTGCCGGTGCCGCCCTTCCCGCTGACCACCGCAAGCTGCCGTATGCTCATCTGAATTTATTTGTTGTCAGTCTTAATAAGAGGCGATGAAAATTGTGGTGACCGGCGGTGCAGGCTTCATTGGATCGCATGTCGTAGATCGACTTATGGCGAGTGGTGCCGATGTCGTGGTTCTGGACAATTTGAGCTCAGGGAGCTTGAAGTTCATAGAGCCGCACTTTCAAAAGGTGAATTTTGAGTTTCACAAGGTGGATCTGGCGACCTCTGACATTACGTCTTTTTTAGATGGTGCGGACGAGGTCTGGCATTTGGCAGCAAACCCTGACGTGCGTGTCGGCGTCGAGCGTCCCGAGGTGCACTTCAAGCATAACATCGTTGCGACTTACAACGTGCTGGAGGCGATGCGTCGGAACGATGTCCGTCGCATCGTCTTTACGAGCACCTCCACGGTCTACGGCGAAGCTACACAGCTCCCGACGCCTGAGGACTACGGACCGCTTATACCTATCTCTCTTTACGGCGCTTCGAAGCTCGCATGCGAAGCCCTAATTTCAGCATACGCTCACACCTTCGACATGCAGGCGTGGATATATCGTTTTGCGAACGTTGTAGGGCGTCGGAGCACGCATGGCGTCATTTTCGATTTTATCAAAAAGCTGCAAGCAAACCCGAGGGAGTTAGAAATTCTAGGCGATGGCAATCAGACAAAATCCTATATTTACATCGACGACTGCGTCGAAGCCATGTTTTTCGGACTTAAAGCCTCTGAGGTCGTGAACGTCCTGAACATCGGCACTGAAGACCAAGTGACGGTGCGGCGGATCGCTGAAATCGTGTGCGAAGAACTGGGGCTTGTCGGTGGTAAGATGCCGGAGTTCAGGTTCACGGGCGGGCGGCGTGGCTGGCGAGGTGATGTTCCCCTCATGCTTTTGGACATCTCAAAGTTGAAGAACTTGGGCTGGCGTCCAAGGCATAATTCGGAAGAGGCGGTGCGGCGGGCGACAAGGGACCTTCTTGAGGAGTTGAAACTCCAGCGGCGTTAACAAACATTTACTCTGTCGTCCCAGCCTCTTTCAGCCAGAAGTGGACGTCGTATGTCCGCCCGTTGGCTTCCAGCACGAGCTTTACTTTCGTGGGAAATGTCGTGTCCTCAGGTACGTGTATTGTTTCCTGCTCCTCGTGCACCTCCCCCCTTTCAGCTCAAATTCTTTTTCTTTCACGAGTACGCTCCCCAAGAATATCTTTAGTTTGTATTTCGTAGGCCTGTTCTCAAAGCACTGCACGCCATAGACAAAGGACACGTTGTCTCCCGCCTTAACATAATTGGAGTACGACTCGGGGCGTAAGTAAAGGGCGGAGTAGGATTCCTGATAGGTTGCCCAGATAAGATAAGCAGCGACAGCAACCCCTATTATGCAGGCGATGAGCATGGTTCTCTTGATGAGTACATCCATTTCGCTCTCCTCGTTGCCTGTGGCTGTTGTGCTCTTCATATGGTTTAGGTCTTAATACCTAGAATAATAAAACGCGCAGCCACCGAGTTCAGAGGTTCTACACCCCGCCGCATGCAAGTGAAAAAGTAGGGTGGGGTAAAACCCCTAATAGAGAGTTATATACTTGGATATCTTGTCTGTGGAATCCACAACCCCGTACACTTCGAACCCTTCGCTTATTAGCACCTGCAAAGCCGTAGAGATTCCCTCTTCAAAGGATATTTGAACTGAGGCATAATTTTGGACCATCTCTCTGAAACCAGGCATGTTCTTAAGCAGCTCGCAGAGTTTCAGCCATCGTTGTTCGTCCAACTTGCCTTCTAGGATTATAACCTTGCCCACAAGACCACCAGAGTTTATTTGGCGACCTCCTCGTAAATACTTATCGTGTCTCTCGCTACTTTATCCCACGTAAACTGCGACAAAACTCTATTTCTCGCGTTCTGTCCCATCTTCCTCCGCAATTCTTCATCCTTCAGGATTAAAACGACGAACTTCGCAATGTCGTTCGGATCGTCTGGATTTATATGCGCACCGCAGATGCCGTCACCGCTCGGGATGACCTGCTCTCTAAGCCCCGACGTGCCCCTGGCGCCGACGACCACGGGCTTGGCCATCGCCATCGCCTCCGTGCACACTATGCCGAACGGCTCATACCTTGATGGGAAGACGGCGACATCGCACGCCGCATAAAAGAGAATCCTTTCCGCCTCACTCACGTATCTGTTTACTAGTATGACTCTGTTTGCTAGTTGCAGGCTTGAAATAAGGTGCCTCAGCAGGCCTTCTTGCTCGCCCACGCCGAGGATTACGAGCTTTGCGTTTGGCACCTCTTCAAGTATCATGGGCATTGCCCGCATGAGTGAGTCGGCGCCCTTTACCCAGGTGAGCCTGCCGACGAAAAGTATCATGAACTCATCGTCGCCGATGCCAAGATGTGCTCTCAAGCCGGCTACTTCGTCTTTTTTCACCCGCGTGGGGTTGTATTTCTCAGGATCGATGCCGTTGTAAACAACTCTTATCTTCGACTCATCATAGCCCAGCCTGACGAGCTCGTCCCGCATAGCATAGCTGACTGTGATGATGATCGTTGCGAACTCACCTGCGAGCTTTTCTATGGCTTTTATTGTTGAGGAGCCGTCGCCCGCCCTGCCTTGCTCTGTCGAGTGGACGTGGAAGATAAAAGGCTTTTTCAGAATCTCAGAGGCGATCATGCCTGCAGGCGCCGAGAGCCAGTCATGCGAGACTATCACGTCGAAACTCCGTTTTTCTTGCTCTACGAGCACGTTCACGAGCTTTGATGCCGAGAGAATGTTGTAGCAGAGCGTCTCTGCGAAGAACCGTCGCCCTTCGGGAGGCCAACTTCGGACATCCTCGGGAACGATGAACGGTAAAATTTCGGCAAGATCCACAAGAATAGGCCTGTGGACCTCGATGCCGTCCCAAACGTCCCTTGTCGGCGCCCTGCCGACGTTCCGTGAAAAAACGGTGACATCGTGTCCCAGCCTCACAAGCTTCCTCGTCATCTCCATAGCATAAGTCCCCAAGCCGCCCCTGAAGAACGGTGGGAATTCATCTACGAAGTATGCTATTTTCATCTACCTCACACTAAACTATTGACTTGGTTTAGTTTAATGTAGGGGGATGTGTGGCGACAGCAAGCTTCCACGGGTACTCTTTGCGGGCACCGCTTCGGGGGTTGGGAAGACGCTTATTTGTGCGGGCTTGATCCTAGCGTTGCGGCGGCGTGGTTACCGCGTTCAGCCGTTCAAAGTAGGTCCTGATTACATAGATCCTGGATACCATACAAAAGCGGCAGGCGTGCCTTGTCGTAACCTCGACAGTTTCCTGATGAATGAGGCAACCATCACAGAGATCTTCGTGAAACACGCAGCGAACGCCGATATATCGATTATCGAGGGTGTTAGAGGCCTTTATGAAGGTATCTCAGTGGACAGTGATGAAGGAAGCACTGCGCACATCGCTAAAATCCTGAAAACGCCTGTAATTTTGATCATTAACGCGAAGAGTATAACGAAAAGCGCCGCCGCTATCGTTTTAGGTTTCAAGAGCCTTGACCCAAATATTAAAATAGGAGGCGTGATCCTAAACAGCGTTTTCAATGAGGAACATCGCCGCAAGCTGGCAAGAGCGATCGAAAATTATGCAAAGGTGCCAGTTCTGGGAGCACTCCCGAGGAGTGATGCATTAAATGTCGGAGAGAGGCATTTGGGCTTGCTTACAGCTCTGGAGAACGTCATTGACCTGCAGCGTGTTGCGGACTTCGTAGAAGAACATATAGCTGTCGAAAAGATCGTGGAGCTTGCAGAGGTGGCGCCGCCGCTCTCGTCATCGGGCAATATCCACTCGTTACGAGCTTCGTCGACGTGCAACGGAGTACGGCTGGCAGTTGCCTACGACAATGCGTTTAACTTTTATTATCAGGACTCGCTCGACGTGCTGAGAAGCTTAGGCTGCCGCATCCTCTTTTTCAGCCCGATGCAGGATGCGGCGTTGCCGGAGTGCGACGGTCTTTATCTCGGCGGCGGCTATCCTGAGGTTTTTGCGGCGGAGCTTTCTAAGAATAAAAGCATGCTACGGAGCGTTAAAAGGGCGGCGGAGGATGAAATGCCGGTGTATGCGGAGTGCGGCGGCTTGATCTATCTCTCAAGGGCATTTGAGGGGGAGGGGCGTTTCGAATTTGTCGGCTTCCTTCCGTGCGAGGTGCGGATGCGGCGTCGCCACATAGGTTACACCGTGAACCAGATAATCTCAAGGACTATTTTAGGTGACAGTGGCATCCTGCGGGGGCACGAATTCCATTACACTGAGTGTGAGGTGTCTGACGACGTGCAGTTTGCATACAAAATGCTAAGAGGTAGCGGTATGGTCTCAAGGGGTGGAGAAAATTACGATGGGATCGTTCAAGGCGCGACGCTTGCCGCGTACACGCATCTTCATTTCGCAGCATGTCGCAAGGCTGCCGAAAACTTCGTTGCACGCTTGAGGTCATTTAGTAAGAAGTAACCTCCTGAGGGGCTTCCACCGTGAAGCTGGGGAGCGTGCGGCACGAAGCTGCGCTCCCCTCCGGCGTCACGACGCCCTGCCCACACCGTATGGCTCGCTTCAATTCTCAGCTCCGCTCACATATAAAACCTTTTCACTCCCCGATCCCCTCAAGGGGCTTCCTTAGCGACTTTCTGTAAGCCTGCGTTGTGATCGAATCGACAGCTGCCGCCTGTAGCAACGTCCATGCCGTAGAGCTTTTTACCTTCAGTCGCTAAGAAGGCTCCGCCCGTAAGGGCGGAGATGAATTAGGGGAGGAGGGTGGGGGCTGGTAGGAGGTAGTTAATTTTTTATACTCTGAAGACAATATAGACCCGAAGTGAGGCCGTGGGTATATCCTGCGGCAGGGGCTGCGGTGACCCAGCCCGACGGGGAGTGCAGGTTCATCCTGCACGCTCCCCAACCTCCCCTGATGGCTTCCGGTGGGAGCCCCTTGCTAAGCGAGGGGAGGAGGTCACCTTCCACTCCTAAACGGTGAAGCATGGATTTCCGAGGGCACTGCCTCATCGCAACGCTCACTTTTGGACCGTTCGTCCTAGCTGCCATTTTGTTCTCATTAAAACCCTCCACGCTGATCCTCTCGTTTCTGGCATGCATTGTCGGCGCAAACTTGCCCGACCTCGATATAAAAACGTCAAAGCCGCATAGGTATGCCGTCCGGATAACCACCACCGCAACCATAGTCTTCCTCGCCATGCTTGCGGCATCAACGGCACTGTGTTCAAATGCCAAAAGTTTGTTCCTTAAACTCACCGTAATTTCTGCTGTGGCGCTGCTCGCAGTACTCTTCATAAGTAGGTTGCCACATCGCGGTCCAACGCACGGTGTCCTTGGCATCTTAGCTTATGGCTTCCTCCTCCTGCTGGTAGCGTTCCTTTTTGAGTTGCCGCCGTCGGCTGCTCTTCTCATAACGCTTGCTGGCATCACAGGTTACACCTCTCATATCCTCGCCGACGAAGCCTCAACGTTTTTCAAGAAGAAAAAGAAACGAAGGAAGAGAAGGAAATGAGCTTGTGGATCGAAAAATACAGACCACGGACGCTTTCCGGGATTGTAGGGCAAGACGCCGCCGTGAGGGTTGGCACGAGATTTTTAGAAAGTGGAAGCATACCCAACCTTTTACTTTGGGGCCCAAGAGGTGTAGGGAAGTTCTCGTTCGCGAGAGCTTTGGCTTTGGAGCTTCACGGCGACCTTGAGAATTTTATCAGTCTCGACGCCTCCAACATTTTCGAGATCGGCAAAAAATATTTGGCGGAGGAGAGGCGCTTCCGTCTGTTCTATGAGGAGCGCGCTTCGGTCATTGACACTTTCAAGCGAATCATCCGGGAGTTCACGGCGCTCGCCCCGATAAATGCCGACTTCAAAATCATTTTCTTCAGCAATGCAGAAGCGCTGACGCTCGATGCTCAGCACGCGCTCCGCAGAACCATGGAAAGATATAGCAAGACTTGTAGGTTTGTTTTCTCGACGACGAAGCCCGCAAAAATCATCATGCCGCTGCGTTCGAGATGTCTCATGCTGCACTTTCGGAAACTGAGCGACGAACACGTCGAAAGCATAGTGAGAAGGGTGGCAAGTGGCGAGCGTTTGAAGCTTTCAGCTGATGCATTGAGACTGATAAAAGCGAGGGCTGATGGAAATGCATTTGTAGCAATAAGCCTACTGCAGGCAGCAGCCGCGCTCTCAGCGGCTCCTGCGGGCGGAGAACGACAGTATGTAAGCGGCGATGCCGTGCGTCTTGCAATAGAAAAGAGCTACGGGGCGGACGCTGCTGAGATCGAAGCGCTGCTTTCGCATGCGCTCGAAGGCAAGCACGAAGCATTACGAAAAAAATTCCGCTCCCTCCTTGACAATAGGGGCGTGAGCTGTCGGGAGTTGCTTGAGTGCTTGCAGGACGCCGTGAAGAGAAGAGCGGCTGCGGGGCGCATACCCGTGGAAAAAGCTACTCATATCCTCCTGAAGATAAGTGATGTAGACGCTCGCCTCTGTGAATGCTTAAATGCTGAAATTCACGTCGAAGAAGCCTTAGCAAGTTTTTCAGCGCTGTGACGCTCGCCTTTGGCGAGGGCTCCGCAAGGAGCGCCTCGCCCCCGCCGCCTCTCAGCGGTCGGCGTCATCGGGCGTCAGCCTCTGATAGGAGGTCAGCTTCTCCTCGATGAATCGAGGAGCTTGCCTCACAATGTCCCGCCGGGACGTTCATCAGCCAATCAGGACGGCTGACTTCGCCCCTCATCGGGCTGGAAAGCTGGCAAAGCTGCTCCAGCCCACGAGAACAAACGCATTCAACATTATAAATAATTTCCGCCAATTCCTCCCATGGTTAAACCATGGGCTTCCTTGGCGGTGGGGTGTGAACTACCCCTCGCTTCGCAAGGGGCTGCGTGGGGAGTTTGCTCTTTACGAGCCTTATCCCCACAGGCGGGTTCACGCCGCCACTACCCGTTATCCTTGGGACTCACGGGCTACTTCAACCAGCCCTTACGGCTGCCCAGCCTTACGGCTGTTACGTCGTTACACCATACAACTTCAAAGTATTTAACTTACCACC
>Ga0209411_100051_pt1 | contig 14007 bp, 14 predicted proteins | sample Mar14336cmmetaG_FD_185479 | JGI IMG/M metagenome (GOLD analysis project Ga0209411, IMG submission 185479) | Marine hydrothermal vent microbial communities from Guaymas Basin, Gulf of California to study Microbial Dark Matter (Phase II) - Marker... ... | reverse complement strand
TCTTAGGTTTTCTCTCCTTACCGCTTTTCTTTCTGAGGTTCTTGAGTTTCTCAATGGCAATTACAGCATCGTATTTCATTGCAGTCTCGACAATCTCGTGTGCAACCTGCCATATCCTCGTGTTGACAAAGTTTCTTTCATCATGCTTCATCCTGCGGAGAGCACGCCGTGCTCTACCGCTTCCCTTGTCTGCATAACTCCTAAGCTTACTTCTCCGCTTCATAAACTTCCATTGCTTGTGCCATATATCCTTTCCCAGATACAACTGCTTTCTAACTCCACCATCACCTCCCAAAACCGTCAAAGCGAAGCTACCGCTGTTAACATCAACTCCCACAACCGCTCGATAATACCGCTTAACTTTGAACTTCTTTCTAAGGTTAGCGATGACAACGTAATGTCCATCCTCCTTGTGCAGTCTGAATTGCGTGCAAATCCAACCATCTTCAAGATACTCAACAAATCTTTTATAAGCACCATCCTGCTTGATTGGCAAGGCAATTCTACCGTTTCCATTAAACGATGCAACAACAACGACGGGATTTCCTCGTTTTGTTTTGGCAAATCTACCAGAACGAGGGATGTTGAATCTGATAGGAACTCGCTTAAACTCTTTGCAGTTCAAGTTCTCCCACACTTGATGGATGCAGTCAACGAGGATTTGAGAATGCAAACTGTATTTTTGCTTGATAACAGAATAGGAGGTGTTATGTAGGATGGCAAAGTTCTCTGGATTGGCGGATTTGGCAATGGAAAGGACGTCATTGCAACAGCTAAGGACAGAACTAAATAACTCGGATAACAAGCGTCCTTTCCTCCTTGATAAAGGCAGCAAGTTGAGCTTTAGAGCCTTGACAACTACCCTTTCCACTCTCAGCACCCGTATTAAGGTAGTAGTTAAACATATCCGCCAATTCCTCCCATGGTTAAACCATGGGCTTCCTTGGCGGTGGGAGTGTGAAGTCTTCAGGCAGGTCTTCCCACCTCGTTCCTGGAGGTATACCCACTTCAGGGTCTCCCGCATCTTCGTCGTAAATGTAGCCGCATATCTTGCACCTGTACTTCGCCATCCTCACCACCTATATGCACAGAAGACCTCTCGCCACGTAGTAAGCCCTCGAATGCCCGCAAGATGGACACTTCTCAGGCGGCTCCTTCCCGACGTGGACGTAGCCGCACTCAAGGCAGACCCACTCCGTCTCCACATCCCGCTTGAACATCGTTCCTTTCTCGACGGCTTCAAGTAGCTTGCTGTAACGTTCTTCATGCCTCTTTTCGGCTCTCGCAATCGCCCTCAACCTCCCAGCTACGTCCTTTAGCCCTTCCTTCTCTGCGACCTCAGCAAATGAAGGATACATCTCGGAGTTCTCGTAATGCTCGCCCTCGACCGCTGCCCTCAGGTTCTCAGCAGTACTCCCGCAGACTACAGGCGCCTCCGCCTCGACGACGACCGTTCCCTGATCCCCTTTCAACTCCTGAATCAGTTCAAAGAGCGTTTCTGCATGTTCCTTCTCGTTTTCTGCGGTCTCCAGAAAAACTTTGGAAATGAAGATGTAGCCCTCTTCCTTTGCGACTTTTGCGAAGATGGAGTAGCGGTTTCTCGCTACGCTCTCGCCGATGAAAGCCTTCACAAGGTTTTTAAGGGTCTCCAAGTCACTTTCACCCCTTTAATGCCTTCTCTGCAACTTTCTTCCCGAACTCCTTGCATTTCTTCAGTCCTTCTGCGGTCGGCTTGTATTTAATGAGGAGCGGTGGTTCGAGCACGTCCATTTCGAACTTGTTTTTTAGAACTTCAAGGGCGAGGCGAGGTCCTTCCCCGCTCCAGCCGTAAGAGCCGAAAGCCGCTCCTATTTTCCCTTTCAAGTCGATCCCTTTTAGAGCGACCTCCTCAAGGAAGCTTTGCAAACCTCGAACCATGTTATGGTTATACGTCGCCGTTCCGATGACAATGGCATCAAAACCGGCAAGCTCTTCTGGCGTTGCTTTATCCTTTAGCTCCACTTCGACGCCCGCCTCTTTCACGCCTTCCGCAACCGCCTCAGCCATTTTCTTCGTGCCTCCAGTCCTAGAATAGTAGAGGACAAGGACTCTTGGCATTCCATCACCTCTTGCTACACTTCCGCCATCCAGAGCCCGTGAATGTTGCAGTAAGCCCTTGCGATAAGTTTCTCAGCCCTAAGCTCGAACGTCGCCTCAGGAGCGCCGCCGGGCTTCAGAAACCGTCGGTGAATGCCGTCGCCAGCAGCGACTTCGATCCACTCGATATAGTGCTCCTTTTCCATCGGGTGCGGGACGCTCCCCACCTTGACTACGACGCCGGTTTCCGTCCTTTCGACGACGGGGACGTGCTTCTCACGGGCGGCGTCCGTCACGTTCTCCTCGAGAAGTTTCATCGGTTGTCCGCAACAAACCAGCTCTCCCTTCCCAGCATGCAGAACTTCGATGATGTTCCCACAAACCTCACACTTGTAAACTTGCCTTATTTCGGTCATTCCAACCACTACTCCAACTTTTTGTGGCAGAACCACCAATCGTAGCACTCATACAGTTCAAATCGCTTCTTCGCCTCTTTAACGTCTGTCGCTGGAGGAATGATAACTCTATCGCCGATAAGCTCGTTATTCGGCCAGTTAGCGGGCATAGCAACTTTCTTCTCGTCGGAAATTTGGAGACCTCGCACCATCCTCAGAATTTCGTCCATGTTTCTCCCAAGCTCTTGCGGGTAGTAAAGAACGGCTCTTATTATTCCTTGAGGGTCGATGATGAAGACGGCACGGACGGTGTTTGTTCCCTTCCCGGGGTGGATGATTCCGAGCATATAGGCTACTCTGCCCGTGTCGTCGGCGATTATCGGAAATTGTATTTCTACGCCAAGCTTCTCCTTAATCCATTCCATCCATTTGATGTGAGAGAAGACTTGGTCGATGCTGAGACCAATAAGTTCGCAGTTCAGCCTCTTGAACTCTTCATACCTTTTTTGGAAGGCGACGAACTCAGTTGTACAGACGGGCGTGAAGTCTGCGGGGTGGCTGAAGAAAACGAACCACTTCCCAGCAAAAGCATCAGGAAGCTTTAACCTCCCGTGCGTCGTCTGAACCTCCACCTCAGGAAACCTCGCCCCGAGAAGAGGGCGGTTTTTCTCTTCCATGTATTCACCCCTTACACACTTGTTTTGGATGTACATATATAACCTTTCCAAAAAACAGGAACATCCCCGCCCCATGGGACGCAGCCGCTCACGCCACGCTGCTTTCGAGCTGAATGTGCAAAGTCGGCTTTGTCCACGTTGGACGGCTTGCTTTTAACGTTTAGGATTCTTCACACAGTTCCCGTATACTAAAGACGCGCGTCGAGAATCAGCGTTTTAAGCAGTCTTTGCAGATGCCTTTGAGGTAAAGGTGCGTTTCCATAACTTTATGTCCCTCTATGCTCTCGAGCAGCGGGAGTTCTAAGCTCACGTCGAGCACCCGCCCGCATTTGACGCATTTGAAGTGCGCATGCGGCTCTGTGTTAAAATCGTATCTCATCTCGTTCTCGTCGATCGTCAGCCCCCACACGATCCCCTTGCTCAGGAAAAGCTTTAGGGTGTTGTAGATCGTCGTCTTCGAGAGCGTCGGTATGTCTTTGGAAAGGGCTTTGTAGATGCTCTCGACGGTCGGATGCGTCCTATGCGTCATCAGGTACTCTAAAATCTTCAAGCGATGAAACGACGGCTGGATGCCGCGCTTCTCCAAATACTCTCTGAGCTTGTTCATCGATGTTTCCTCGCCCACTTGAACCCCCTTGGACCATGTTGCTGCATGAAAAAGTTTCACTCCTGAGTTTTTATTACTTGTCGAGGGCGAGTGGAGCAAACAGCGTGTTGAAAAGTAGTAACGAGTCCGTGACCGCCGCATGCAGAGATGAGGCGGAAGAAGGAGGCTGAAGCTAAATCCCAGCCGCCATAAGACTGTTTTTAGCGTAATGCTTACAAGCATCCTGCATTGCATGGGTGCACCAACGCTTCGGTAATTTCGACAGCGGAGCGTGATGCAGCACGCAGCGCAGCAATAACTCGGCGCCACCATGAACGTTACCGTCAGGACGCAACTGGTGCCGAAAGGGGTTACACTAATTTGTAGTTCCGTCTGAAGTACTCACAAAGCACGCTCGAAGCCGCATTGGTGGCAATGGAATTGCTCGTATCCTTTCTAGGCGCAGCAGCATCGGAGTGGTGAGAATAGTTACTGAGACGGACGGCTGAGTACGATTTTCAGCTGAGGAAATGTAAGAAATAGTTTGCTTGCAGATTCTTGACATAGCGAGAGCGCTCCTAACGCGCACCTTTGAGGGGTGCAGACGACGACCGCAATGCAGACAGAACATTTAATCCGTTAAAGGTAAGTGATGATAGCAAAATAATAGCGATAATTGAGTTTTTCTCGCAGCTACAGCGAGATGAGCAGAGCTTATAAAGCATGAAATTAAACAGAGGGAAGAAGATGAAAAGGACTATTAGCACACTGGCGTTAGTCATTCTCGTATTCGTAAGCACTGCTTCTTCCCTACATGACTCCAACGGGACGATCATCCCTCATGAGTGGAATTTCGGCGACGGGGGCGCAGGAGAGAGGATGATACTAACACGCTCTTACGCATCAATGGGAAGTTTCGCCGTGACACTCAAGACGAAGAATCCGACCACAAAGATCATCACGGGCAGGAATGCGGAGCCGACGGTCTCAATTTCGACCGACAAATACGAATACGAGGCTGGCGACACTATGCTCATAAATATCATGCTTGTGAACCCTTCAGACAGATGGCGGAATGTGAGATTCGTGTGGCGACTTGATTTCCCAGATTATGGCTTGCGTATCCCGATAATAAATAATCGTTCGTTGTGGCTGCCGCCGGGCTTTAGTAGAACGTTCACTCTTCAATGGACTCTGCCAAGCTGGAATCTCTCGTTCGCCGCATCATGGTACGTAGCTTTGTACCGTGCTTCTGAGCTAATCTGCGAGGACTCTGCCGATTGGAAGTATATTCAGAGATGGGGTATCGTAGTAATTTTCACAAGCTCGACATACAAAGTTGTGAAGGAAAAGCCAAGCGGCTGGTTCGAGTCAGGTCAGAATGCAGATATAGTGCTGGGCTGGTTCGATTTCAACTATTCTGGCGGTCCCCTGTTCTTTAACCATCCGATGGGCATATCAACAGACGGCGAACACCTGCTGCTCGCAGACGCGAGGAACAACAGGATTTTGATATGGAACAAACTACCTGATGGGAACGTGCCTCCGGACATCGTTCTGGGGCAGCCTGACTTCTACTCAAGCGATCCGGGAGATGGGATGGATGAACTGAACTGGCCGGTGGATGTCACGAGCGACGGGGAGCACGTTGTAGTTGCTGACACCTATAACAACAGAATTCTGATATGGAAAACGTTTCCGATACGGAATGGGCAGCCTGCTGACGTTGTTTTAGAGGATTTTGGAGAGGAAAGGATAGCATGGCCTTGGGGCGTTCGCATTGTCGACGGCAAGCTCCTCGCCTCAAGCACCGCCATGTCCAAGGTTTACGTGTGGAACGAGATTCCAGAAGAGAACAATACGCCACCGGACATGGTTCTGACGGCGGGCGGGATGTTCGGGACGCCGAGAGGAATATGGAGTGACGGCGAGAGATTAGTGGTGGTTGACCACAATGCGAGGTTTGAGACTTATGATGGCATGGGCGCAACCCCCGGACTATTCTTCTGGCGAGAGTTTCCGGAAGGTGATGAGCCCTGCGATTTCTTCATGGAGGGGTTCATCTTCGGACCTGCGATGACCGAGGATGGCAAGTTCCTCGCTCTTCTTAACTACGGACTAGCAATTTGGAACTCATTCCCGGAGAATGAGAGCGATGAGCCTGATTTGATCATAGGCTCTCCTGACATTATGGAATGGGAAATGAGGAGAGCCTACAGGTTCGACGCCGGGGACGGCTCCAGTATAGCGGTTGCTGGAGATAGAATGTACATATCGCTTTACAACGCGAATAACATAGTTGCGTACAGATCGGTTCCGGAGAACGAGTCACACTTGCCGGACTTCTCAGTAGGCTCTCCTACCATATGGAATGACACCTACGAGGAGAACTACTTCTTTGAGAGCGCGAATCCGGTTTCAGACGGCGAGCACCTGTTCAGCATCTCCGGCTACGAAGGGAAGATGTATGTGTGGAGGAAAATGCCAGCTGAGAGTGGGGCTGAGCCTGATATCGTTTATGTCTTGAAATACTATTCGCCTACCGGCTTGTTTGAGCCTCAGGATATAGCTTTGTATAACAACACTCTAGCGGTTTCGGGAACGAACTCTCTCATATTTATATGGAACTCCCTGCCGCTGAATGGTGAGCTTCCGGACGTGGTAATAGACCTGGCTGAATACCTCATGCCACCGAAAGGAGAGGAAGAAGTGACTGTCAGCGGCATATCTTTGGATGCCGAACACATGTATGCATGGGCGAACAACTGGCTCTACATATGGAACGGGACACCGACAGAGCCGAGACCCCCGGATCTGCTAATATTCATGCCGGAGAGCATATCAAGGATATTTAGCGATGGCGAGCACCTTATCACATCTACAACAGATAGGAAAGTCGAGATATTCAAGCTCAGCGACATAATAAATGCTTCGGCGCCCTTTGAGATGCCCCCACCAAAAGAGGGGGACGGAGAAGAAGAGCCTGAGCCTGAGCAGCCTCCTGAGGGACTTCCCGAGCCGAATACTTTGAACCTGACCAAGATAGTTCTAAGCAAGTACACCGATGAGTGCCCATTACTGGCTCCCACAGAAGTATTTTCAGATGGTAAGCACCTGTTCGTAGCGGATAACGACCTCGGGCTGGTTTTGATCTGGAGCGAATTCCCGACGGAAGATGACGAGAGGCCCGACATCGCCATAGGTAGGGGGGTGCAGGTGAACAGCCGGGATGGATTGTTCTGGCCACAAAATGTATGGTTCGATGGGCACTGGTTGTGGGTGGGGGAAGTGAAATTTTCAGGGAGACTCGTGAGATTCCCGGTGAGGGCAGAGGTAGAGTTTCCGCCCGTCGCCTCTTTTGATTGGTCCCCGCGTGAGCCCCTCGCAGGCGAGACTATAACCTTCAATGCTTCTTCAAGCTACGACGACGCATATATAACCAGATACAGATGGAATTTCGGGGATGGAAATGTCTCAATAACGACAGAACCCTTAATAACACATCTGTATTGTCAGCCAGAAAACTATACGGTGACTTTGACAGTAACTGATGATAAAGGCCTCATAAATTCAACAAGTAAAGTAGTAACTGTTCTCCCTAAATAGGCTCTCCAGACAGCTCTCTTGCAGCCATGCTTAAACGATCAGCTCTTCAGTCGTCTCGCTCTCGGACGCCATCTGAAACTTTCTCGCATCGTTCTCCCCGATTTAACAAAACACCTCGCTACTAACGAGCGTGCCGCCGCAAAACTCGAGAATCATGGACGCCGCTGCCCTTAAATCCCTTGCCACTTCCTCCGCCGCCATTCCGGGGACGCCGTAAGCGACGAGGAGCACGTCAGTCGTCGCATCCGTGACCTTAGTGGCTTCGACATCGCCGTGCGCGTACACGCATAGGATCTTCTCCTCATCGGTCAGCACGATCTCCTTGCCGGTGAGTTTTTTCTTACGTCCGCCGATGAGCACCACTTCTTCGCCGTCCTCAGCGAAACGTACCCGCAGCCCACCTTTTACCTTTCGAGCGTCGAATGCGCTGAACGTCATTAGAAGGCGGACCGACGCAATGTTATAAGCATCAACAACCGGCAAAATCCTAGGCAACGACTTCCCTGCGAGAACACGCCTCAATAACGCCTCAGCAGCGGGGCGACTCTTCGTGGGATCCACGCCCATCCGCCAAAAGAAGTCCCGCTGCGCCCTTATTCTCGCAACATTCTTCACTCGCTCTAAGTCGTAGGCTTTACGCAGTTCCTCCTCCATACGCCTCATTACCCTGCTTATCCGCTCCCTGCTCGCATCGTCCTGCTTCACGCCCCTTATCTCAGCGACGCCCACGCAAATCTCGAATTTACTTCTCACCACGTCGTCTATAACGACGAGCATCCGCTCCACCACACCCAGTAAGCAGTGTTTATTGTTAGTGACAAAATAGTAATAATGGCGCGTCCATTTGAACATCTGGTGAAAAAAGCATTAGAAGAAAGGGAGGAGCTTGGCATCTACGTCCCAGACATAGATATAGAAGTGGGCATTTATCAGACGCCGCAATTCGCAACCGGTTACATCATGAAAGAAGGGAAGAACTTACTTTTGATAAATCCGACGCAAGGTGGGGATGAGGAAGAGAATCTGGAGGCGGTGCGACGTGAGATAGAAAGGATTTCTATACTAGAAGCCAAGTTAAATGAGACGTTTTTAGAGCTGAACGAGCGTGAGCGTGAGCTGCAGGAAGAAGTTGTGGTACGCGGGAACAGAGATCGTGAGATGGAGCTTGCAGAGGTGAAGATCAAGAAAATAAGGGGCTATTTGGAGAACTTTCCGATAAACGAGTGCTGTTTCCTTGTATTCTGCTTCATACCATACAAGCGATGGGATATGCTCAGGGAAGACCCGGAGGGACTGAAAGAAAACATCGTGCAGGCGTTTGATTTCGGGATTTGGCGTTACGATGAGCGTATCGCGGAGGCTTTGCTCATCGACGGCTACGTTCACGGTAGGCTTGACGAGCGGACATGCGAGTACGTCAGAGACACCATACTCGTGGGCAGGCGACCTCGGAGGGATGAGGGCGTGGATCTCGAAGCCGCTGAGGACATCTTCGCTCAAATCGCCGAATATAAAAGAATAGCAAGCGAGAACGCAAGGCAAGCAGCGGATGCTATAGTGACAGCGTACGCCGAAAACCCCACACGCCTGAAGAAGGCTTATGAGCGCGCGAGGAACTTTGATGAGTTCATAGGATGCTTATTCGATGATAATTTCCGCTTGTGATGAAGATGAAAAGAGCGGTGTGCGTGTGCTCTGGAGGGATAGACTCGACCGTCGCAGCCACGATTGCCAAGCAGGAGTACGAGATCTATTTATTACATGTGAACTATGGACAGAAGGCGTGGCGGCGGGAGCGGGACGCCGTCCTTAAAGTCTCAAAGTTCTTAGGCGCAAAGGACGTTAAGTTCGTCTCGTTATCCTTCCTGAAGGAGTTAGGCTCGTCAGCCTTGACCGACATGGCTATAGAAGTGCCGCAACGGCTCGACTTGCTGAACGACGCAGCGTCTGCAACGACGCCAACGGCATCCAAAAACGCAACACAAATCGCAAAGGAGGAAACGCCGCCGACGTGGGTCCCCTGTCGCAATCTAATCCTTTTGTCGCTTGCGAGCGCCTACGCTGAAGTTTTACGAGCGCACGCAATTTTCACGGGCTTTAACGCTGAAGAGGCAGCAAGTTACCCCGATAACTCCGAAGACTTTGTCGAACGCTTTAACGCAACGCTGGAGTTTGCAGTAGCTTCGTTTTCAAAGCCGCCAGTCGTCATCACGCCGCTCGTCAAGCTTTTAAAGCCCCAAATCGTGAAATTGGGAATGAAGGTTGGCGCCCCGCTCGAGCTTACGTGGTCGTGCTATCTCGGCGGCGAACGACACTGCGGCGTCTGTGAGTCCTGCGTGCGTCGCAAAAATGCGTTCAAAGCGGCGTGCGTCGAAGACCCTACGGATTACGAACGGTAGCGGCGGTGGTGAGCTGCTTCACGACCGAAGTCGGGAACCCGCCCCGCCCGTCACGAATGCAACAAGCGTATAAAAGCGGCATCTCATTAAATAAGCTTTCCCGCCGAATCTTGTAAGATGTGGTATTCTGAACTTGTTGAGGCTTATGAGAAGATAGAGGCGACGACGAAGCGGCTTGAGATGACGGAGTACCTCGTGGAGCTTTTTAAAAAAACACCGAGCGCGCTGATAGATAAGGTAGTTTACCTAACGCAGGGACGCCTTTACCCAGAGTTCGTGGGCATCGAGCTCGGCTTGGCTGAGAAGCTTGCGCTGCGAGCACTTGCAAACGCCGCCGGCATCCCGCTGAAAAGCGTAGAAGGCGAGGCAAAAAAGGTCGGGGATGTGGGGCTTGCTGCTGAAAACATTTTGAAAAAAAAGAAGCAAGCGACGCTCTTTAGTGGCAGGCTCGACGTCGAAACCGTTTACAGCACGCTCGATAAAATCGCAAGGACTACGGGCGAAGGCAGCGTGGACATTAAAATAAAACTCCTTTCGGGACTCTTAGCAGATGCGACCCCCAAAGAGGCAAAATACCTGATGCGGACGGTCACCGGACGGCTGAGACTTGGCGTTGCGGACATGACGATTTTAGACGCCCTTGCAGTGGCGTTTGCGGACAAAGAGCAGCGGGAACTCGTCGAACGAGCCTACAACATCACATCAGACCTTGGCTACGTCGCAAAACTCCTTGCCGAAGAAGGTTTGGAGGGGTTAAAAAGATGTAAGATCACAGTAGGGCGCCCGATACGAATGATGCTAGCGCAGCGGCTGACGAGCGCCAAGGAGGTCCTAGAGAAGCTGGGCGGGCGTGCCGCCTGCGAGTTCAAATACGATGGCGAGCGCATACAGTTACATAAAAAGGGCGACAAAATATTGCTGTTCTCAAGACGGCTTGAAAACATCACAATGCAGTATCCAGACGTTGTGGAGGCTGCTCGCCGCTGCATTTTGGCGGAGGAGGCTATCGTTGAGGGAGAATGTGTCGCCGTCGATCCCGACACCGGCGACTTTCTCCCGTTCCAAGAGCTAATGCACCGCCGTCGCAAATATGGGATCGAGCGGGCAGTTAAGGAATTCCCCGCCAGCTTCTTCCTGTTCGATGCGCTTTACGACGGCGAGGACCTGACGCAGAAGCCGTATCCGGAGCGTCGGCGGCGGCTGGAGGCTATGGTGAAGGAGGAGGAAAACTTCAGACTCTCTGAAATGATTACAAGCGACGACGTGAACGAAATAGAAAGGTTCTTCGAGCTTGCGATCGAGAACGGTTGCGAAGGGCTCATGCTGAAGTCCGTCGCCGAGGACTCGATATACCAAGCAGGGGCCCGTGGCTGGCTTTGGATAAAGCTGAAACGCTCGTACCAGTCCAAGATGATCGAGCCGATAGATGTGGTGGTCGTCGGCGCATTCATGGGTAAAGGACGACGTGCTGGGACATACGGGGCGCTCCTTGTCGCCGTCTACGACGATGACCGTGACATCTTCCCAACGATCTGCAAGCTCGGCAGCGGCTTCTCCGACAAAGACCTTGAGGACCTCCCTAAAATTTTAGAACCCCACAAAATAGAACACAAGCACCCAAGGGTCGAAAGCTCGATGGAGGCCGACGTCTGGTTCGCACCCGCCGTCGTCCTCGAAATCATCGGGGACGAGCTCACACTCAGTCCCATCCACACTTGCGCCTTTAACAAGATTCGAGAGGGAGCCGGCATTGCGGTCCGCTTCCCTCGATTCACAGGGCGCTTCAGAGAGGATAAAGCGCCTGAGGACGCCACGACCGTCAAGGAAATAATAGAAATGTATCAGGCGCAACTTAAAAAGATAGATTGAGATTGTACGCAGCAAGTGGGACTCGTATCACCTTTGGCTTTTGCATCTCATGATGATAGTCGCTCAACCGTTAAAAATTAAAGCGGCACTTCCAAACTGATATTGAACATGAAACGGAAGAGTGCGAAGGAACTTCTTACCGAGATGAAAGACATTTCGGAGCTGATGCTCGACCTTTCGTATTCTGCAGTGATCTACGAGAACAAAGAGATAGCATGTGAGGTGTTAAAGCTCGAAAAGCAGATGGACTCGCTGCTCTACAGCGCACGGATTATGATAATGCTCGGCGCCCGCAACGTCGAGGATGCGGAAAAGCTCTCAGGCGTGCTTCAGATAGCATCTGCCGCCGAAAAGATTTCAAACGCGGCAGGCGACATTGCAAAAGTTGCTCTTGCAAAGGACGTGCCCAGAGACTTGCGGGATGAACTTAGCGACTTGGAAGAGGGTGTTATGAGTCTGAAGGTCGGAGAGGACTCGCCACTCAGAGGGAAGAAACTGAGGGAGGTCGAGGCGGATGCAGGAATGCGAGTATTCGCGATGAAGCGAGGACGGCGTTGGATCTACTCACCGGAGGAAAGCGAGGTGTTGCGAGCGGGCGATACTATATTTTTAGTGGGACCCACGGAGTGCGTCCTAAAGCTCCACGAAGCAAGAGGCGAGCCTGTGGCGAAAGAGGCAGAAAGGAAGCCGCCCGCTGTGGAGAAAGCGATCGACATGCTCGTTGAAATGAAAAACATTTCGGAGTTGATAGTCGGGCTGGCGTACTCCGCTGTACTCTTCTACGACAAGGAGATCGCAAAGGAGGTGCAGAACTTAGAAAGGAAGATGGATGGGATGAAGGACGAGTTAGAGTTTCTAGTACTGAGCGCCGCGAAGGAGGTGGAAGAGAGTCGCTTTAACGAGCTGCGAGGACTTCTGCATATAGCAACGTCCTCCGAGATAATTTCAGACGCCGCCTACGAGATCGCAGATGTCGTGCTCCGGGGCATGGAGCTACATCCAGTCTTTATGGCATCTGTTCGCGAGTCTGATGAAGTCATTTCGAAGATGGAGGTGCAGAACGAGAATATCTCAGGAAAGACGCTTGGTGAGCTTGAGATAGAAAGCGGCACTGGCATGTTCGTGCTTGCAGTTTGTAAGAAAGACGGCAGATGCTACTATAATCCCGCCGCCAATATTACGGTGGAAAAAGGAGACGTGGTCATCGCAAGGGGCCCCAAGGAAGGTGAAGAAAAGTTAAGGGACATCTTGATGGGTAAGGGCGTGCGGGCGGCTCTAGCCTAAACAGCATTGCATCTGCACGCACACCCCTCCCTCGCTGACGTGACCTCCTCCCCTCACTGAAGTGAGGGGCATCCTCCAGTGGGGGAGGTTCCCATTTCATCCATCCGAGCTTACCTGCCAGCTCTTTCAGCCTTGCAGGCAGAGGCCCGGATGTCGAGGGCTTGACTTCGGGCCGGCCCGACCCTAGGCCCGCACTGCGGACAATGAATAATGCGATTCCGCTATATAAATACTTTCCCACCCACCTCCCCTGCTGTATCCCTCCTTTGAAAAGGAGGGAATTAGCAGCAACAATATTCTTAAAGAGCTTGGATCGCCATACGGGGCCGTCTGAGAAACCTATAAAAATGGGTACGAAAGCAATCATAGAATGGGGTACACGCGCGCCGATGGTCTAGCGGTATGACCCAGGCCTTCCAAGCCTGTGACCCGGGTTCGAATCCCGGTCGGCGCACTTCTGATCCGTTGATGGGCGGCTGTCTATCCCCTTTTCCGCAAGTTCCGCCCGCCGCAACGCCTCCACGCTTATATCTCCTTTGATGGCGGCTCTCAGCAGGGTCTCGACGGCAGCGGAGATGCTCGGGAAAAGCTCTCTCGCCCGCTCCACGACCTCCTTCTCGATGCTCAGGGTCAGCTTCACCTTCATACAATCCACTACGGAATCATACGTATAAATAAGGGTTGCCTTTGCTTGCGAGCAGACCGCTTCCGCCTCTCACGGACGTCCTAGCTTGCAGTTTTGATCATCAGAGCGTAGAGCTAAAATCGTTCATATATTGCCTCCCTGCGCCCCACAGTTATGATCCTGACGACCCTGCTATCTTCATCAACCTGGTATATGATGCGGTACTTCCCGACCCTTAGCGAGCGAAGCCCCCTGAGTTTGCCTTTTAGGGGCTTCCCCAGCCCAGGATTCTCTTGTAGAGCCTTCAGCTTCTCCACTATCCGGTCTTGGACCTCCTTATCAAGATCAGAAAACCTCCTATCAAACTTCCTTGAGACAACGACCCGGTAAGTCATTTATATCCGTGCTTCTCAAGGAACTCTTCGAGGGGGAGAACATCGCCCCTTTTAATGTCCTCCAAGCCCTCCTCGATGCTCCTAAGCAGCTCCTC
>Ga0209411_100050_pt1 | contig 14074 bp, 10 predicted proteins | sample Mar14336cmmetaG_FD_185479 | JGI IMG/M metagenome (GOLD analysis project Ga0209411, IMG submission 185479) | Marine hydrothermal vent microbial communities from Guaymas Basin, Gulf of California to study Microbial Dark Matter (Phase II) - Marker... ... | reverse complement strand
ACTGATATCATGATCCTTTCGGAGCGCCGCAACAGGCGGTATGAGTTGGAGGTCACTTCTGAGGAAGATTTAAACGTACGGGTCGTGAGGTCGCACTGTGGCAGGATAGAAATACCGGAACTTGGTGTCGTCGTGGAGCCGAAGAGAGGTGAAGCTTTTATCTCAAACGTTGAAGGTGTGCTACAGCGTGTTGAAGACGTTTTAAAATTCTTAGAGCGGGACGCCGATGAGAAGCAGAAGGAGAAAATAGCTGAACTTTTTAGGAAGATAGAAGAGATAAAAGCAGGAAGGAGAAGGATGAGGCTAATAATTGAGGACCCGACTGGCAACAGCGCTATAATTTCTGAGAAAGCAAAGGTGGAGTGATGAGGGGGAAAGGCGGGAATGACGACGAGGAACATAAGGGTTGAGATGTTAAGGACGACGCCCGTGGAGAAGCAGAGAATAGAAATAGTGGAAAGGAAGGGATTAGGACACCCAGACAGCCTTTGTGACGGAATTGCAGAAGCGATAAGTGTAGCTCTGAGCCGAGAATACAAGAAAAAATGCGGCATCGTCCTCCACCATAATACGGATAAAACACTTATCGTAGCCGGCAGCTCCGCACCTAAATTCGGTGGCGGTGAGGTCATCTCGCCGATACACGTGGTCGTCGCCGGGCGTGCGATAAAGGAGTATGAAGGCATGGACTTCGCCACAGATACTGTAGCTTTGAGGGCGACAAAGGATTATTTGAGGCGGACGGTCCGCAATCTCGACGTCGAAAGCCACGTCGTCGTGGACTGCAAGCTGGGAAAAGGCTCTGCGGACCTAATTGAAGTTTGCAGGCTCAAAGATGAGATGCCTTATGCGAACGATACCTCCTTCGGCGTCGCCCATGCTCCGCTTTCCGAAACCGAGAAAATCGTGCTGAATGCTGAGAGGCGAGTGATGCAGGAGCTTAGGGAGAAGGAGAAGGCTATAGGGGAGGACATGAAAGTCATGGGCGTGCGTGACGGCGACAAGATATGTCTGACGGTCGCAGATGCCATAGTATCAAGATACGTGGACGACTACGACCATTATATGGAGATAAAGAGCCTTCTCACTGAGTTCGTGAAGGACGTTGCTCAGGAGTTCACAGAAAAGGAAGTAAATGTCGCTGTAAACACAGGGGACACGCCACAAGCCGTCTACATCACGGTCACCGGCACTTCTGCGGAGATGGGCGACGATGGCTGTGCCGGGCGTGGCAATCGCTGCAACGGCTTGATAACGCCAAACCGCCCGATAAGCATGGAAGCTGCCTCTGGAAAGAATCCCATAAACCACACCGGCAAAATCTACAACTTGCTCGCCAACAAAATTGCCAACGAGATCGTTGAGAGGGTCGCAGGTATAGAGGAGGTATACATCAAAATACTTTCCCAAATAGGGCACCGAATCGACGAGCCGCAGGTCGCAAGCGCTCAGATCGTCCCAAGCTCCGATTCCAACTTCAACGCCATCGAAAACGCCGTTCGCAAAATCATAGATGAAAATCTCGCGGAAATCGGAAAAATATCGGAAATGATAATAGAGGGCAAGCTTAGCACGTTTTGATTGCAGTAAATGGAGATGAGACAGGAGGGCACTGCTTTACGCTAAGAGCCGCTGATTGCTGAGCGGGTACAAGAGTGAATCATCTTGGGATCGCACAAAGCACTTCACAAGCGTAATCACCGCCTTCCGCTTTCACCTCCAAGTTATTGACGCTCGCAGGTATGAATACTGTCTCGTTTTCGCTTATGTTCAGGCACGTCCTGTCGTCGCATTGCAGCGTTAAGCGTCCCCGCACACACGTTAATAGCAGCGGCTTCTTTGCGACCACCTTGAGCTTGCCACCGTCAAGCTTGAAAAGACGCAGCTCAAAACGCCTGTCCTTCACAAGTAGGAGTTCAGAGGCGCCGTTATGCTGTCTTAGCGTCTCCGGCGTCTTCTTCAAGCCACGCCCGAAACCCAAGTCGTCAAATCTCAGAACCTTGCTTGCGTGCTCCAAGTGAAGATCTCGTCCCCTGCCGTAGTCGTATATTCTGAAAGTTCGCTCTGAAGCGGTACTGATCTCATAAACCTTTGTGCCGCCGCCGAGGGCGTGAACAACTCCTGCAGGTATGTGGAAGACGTCGCCGACGCCCGCTTTAAACTCGTTAAGAAAGGCAAGACTGAAGTTACGACTGCGTGCGGCGTCCCAGAACTTGCACGCCACAGCTTTCTCGTCACCGCCACCATGGCGCAAGCTCTCTGCGATACCGACGTAAATCTTTGCGCCCTCCGAAGCTTTGAGGACATACCATGCCTCGTTTTTGCCGAACGCGTCTCCGAGCATTTTTGCGTACGCGTCGTCGGGATGCACCTGCACTGAGAGGTTTTCATCCGCTTTTATTATCTTCACAACCAGCGGAAATTCATAGCGTCGTACAACCGCCGCTTGAATTTCGGAAACGATGCAATTCTGCGCAACGTCGCCCAGAATCTCAGGAAAGAGCGTTGCAAGCTCCCAGAGCCGCAACTTCAACCCTGAAGGGAGCGTGACGAAGTTTCGGGGCGATGCGCACCAGAACTCATAGCCCCACGGCTTGTTCTCGATGAAAGGTTCAACCTTAAGCGGCTTCTTTACAGCGTCTTGCAAGCCGTCCTTTAATACGGTCATTGCCCTTTCTAAACACGCCTCTCCGAGCGTATCACCCCGCATCCCCATCCTGAAGAGTAGGAGACTCGTTCTCACGTCGCTGAGCGATTCTCGCAACGCTCCCTCGTCGCTCATAACGATAGCGGAGGCTACACTCTCTATTCTATGCCTCGTGTCCTCAAGCTCCCTCTGGCTGACGCCTTTCATCATCTCCGCAACTTCTTGCAACGAGAAACAATTTTCTGGGAGTCTTGACGACCACCATTTTTCTTTGCTGCTCTTTTCTTCACCAATCCTGATTTTTAACCGGATCCTACCTTCAACAGGATGAAAAACGTCGACTACGCATTTGCCCTCTTCGTCGATCTCTGCGTGGTCCACGACGTTGTAGAGGACGCAGCGTCTCGCCCGCACCTGGTTAAACTTAGAGTTTATCACACAAGATTCTTCTAGAATTACGTTTTTTGCAATGGAATCGAGAACGACACATCTCCTAACGCTGCCATCCGAGAAGCTAGATCTTTCAAAGACGGAGTCATAGACCTTGCAGCCAAGAAACGCCGTCTTCGGCACCACGCGCAGAAATTCCCTCAGCTTCAACCCCGCATCGGTTAGAATACTCATTAAACTCTTGTAATAGCTCTCATTCGTTCCAAAATCTACCCAAACCGTCCTTTTTCCCAACGGGAAGCTTTTTATTAAGGACAGATCTCCTAAACCCTCTAATGTCTCCTTTAACCGCTCCGCCCGCTCGTGTAACCAGCCTTCGGCGCTCACTTCCGAGGAGATCCAAAGCTGCCAAAGCTCGTCGGAGTTAAACTTTCCATGACGGGCGTCGAGCTGTGTTCTGAAAGCCTCAAGCATCTTCTCGGCGGCGTCACCGCTCATCAGAAACGTCCCCATGTTTATCATGACTCTAACGTCGCCCACCGCTCGCTGCAGACGCTCGAGCTTCGCCCGCACCGCCTCGTAATTCCGAGAGTCGTCAAACTCAAGAAGCTCGCAGCTTCTATCTTCTTCGCCACACCTGACTATCTGAACGCCGTAATTGCTCGCTATCTCCTCGGTAAGCTCGGGCACGCTCAGCCCGAACAGGAGGACGTGCGTGCTTTCCGCACAACGCCTTATTTCATCAGCGTTATCTTCAAATAATATGAGCTGGTCACCCCATGTCACTAAAATCCTTGAAGGTACGGATATTTCTTGAAATTGCTTTATTACAGCCTCAAGTAACATCATTCCTGGTAATTTTACAAAAGATTTGTTCGAACAGGTTCTTGTAAGCAGGTTTCTTGTACCTTCGCCTGCAGTGTGCACGATTAAGACGCTTTTACCGCGCTTAACTTCCGCCACGAGATTCTTACCGATCGCAGTGCTTGCATTTTCGATGGCAAAAAGCGTTCCGAGGCCGTTTCCGGCGGCGCCGTGCCATGCAGCCTCTGAAACCGGGATTAGCTTGGAATTAAAGGTGGCGTCGCTCGAAAGCGGCAGCCGCTTGAAATCTTCAACCTGCGTCTCGTCCGGGAGTACTACCACCACGTAGTCGAACATCTAATTCTTTGGGGCGCAGAAATTAGTAACCCTTACTTAGCTTTGGCGGCAATATGCAGCTCAACAAAACGTGGACCCTCAGCTTTAACCGCTTCTCTCTCAGCTCCCTTTTTCGACATCGGCGGCAACGAGCAAGACTGCACTTCATCACTTCGCTTGATCTATCCCTGCTCGTTCTAATTTTTCCTTACCACCATACGTAACGATAAGCAAATCTGCTGTGACGACGACGCATCGCAAACCAGAAATAACACGCCGCCTTCCTTTCTGAGATGTTGCCGAGAACCATTGAATGGGATGACGAAAGGAACGTCATAAAAATGGTAGATCAAACATTGCTACCAGCTCGCCTTGAAGTTCTGGAGTGCGGCGACGTTGATTCGCTAATAAAAGCGATAAAGGAGATGAAAATCAGAGGCGCCCCCGCCCTTGGCGTCGCTGGCGCCTTCGGCGTCGCACTTGCTACGTTCAATGCTAATAGCTTTGAGGATGTGGAGGAGGCGGCAAGAAAGCTCAGCACCGCAAGGCCCACCGCTGTTAATCTAAGTTACGGCGTTTCAAGAGCGATGCAGCGGGTTCGTGCGGCGAAAAGCCTCGAAGAGGCGAGGCGGGCGGCGCTCGAAGAGGCGAAAAAGATGGCAGAGGAGGACGTTGCGACGAATCGAAAGATAGGAGAATATGGGGCAAACCTCCTTGAGGACGACGATAACGTCCTGACAATCTGCAACGCTGGAAAGCTGGCATGCGTTGATTATGGGACGGCGTTAGGTGTCGTGAGGGCAGCAGTGGAAAAAGGCAAGCGCATAAGGGTGTTCGCTTGCGAGACGAGACCTCTGAACCAGGGCTCAAGGCTTACAGCTTTCGAGCTTCTCGAAGATGGAATCCCAGTCACGCTCATCACGGACAGCATGAGCGGCTTCGTTATGCAACGACGGCTCGTCTCTAAAGTCATCGTCGGCGCCGATCGCGTCGTAAGCGACGGCTTCTTCAACAAAATCGGCACGTATTCACTTGCGGTCCTCGCAAAGCACCACAATATCCCTTTCTACGTGGCAGCGCCGCTTTCAAGCTTTGACCTTGAAAAACGTTCAGGAGAAGTTGAAATAGAAATTCGCAGCGCAGACGAGCTGAAATTTTTCTGCGGCGTCCAGATAGCACCGCTTGACGTCGATGTTTACAACCCAGCGTTCGATTTCACCCCTCATGAGCTCGTCACGGCGTTCATCACCGAGAAGGGCATATTCACGCCAGAAGAGCTTCTGGAATTGAAACGGCGCTAGACTGCCATTTTGCTGAAACTCCCCGATGGCAGGACGCCAGCATGCAGGATGGGAGAGTCATCCAGCAGCAAGACGCATCTCCGTCTTTTGTTATAACTAAACAAACCATCAAGCACGCCCCGCAGCCTGTTTGTCTACGATGAGTGTTGGCGAGAAATAGAGATGCGTGATAAGAAGCGAGCGCCCTTGACACAAGGTCAGGCGCCTCTCCGCTTCGCCCTAGAGCACCGCTCCGGAGTCGGAGCTTCACGACGTGTTCAGGGCGGCTCACGCAGCCCCTGACCGGAGCCTATAGCCCCAGCCTCGCTCCAGTCAGGTTTTCAAAGTATAAAAACTTCCACCCACCTCCCCTACTTCATCTCCCCACTGAAGTGGGAGCTTCCGTAGCGACATTTTGTAATCCTATAGCAAACAAGACAGCACCCAAAGGTTTATAAATAACGATCCCAACCTAAAATTGGTGAGGGCAAGGAGTTGATAGATACAAGCGCGAAGTTTCTAGCCCTGATAATATTGCTCTTGCTCTCCGCATTTTTCTCAGCGTCAGAGACCGCTCTGGTGGCAATAAGCAAAATAAGAGTAAAGAAGCTCATCAATGAGGGTAAAGAAGGCGCTGAAGAGATCCATGAGCTTAAAAAAGACCCTGACGCTCTGCTCACGACCATCCTTATCGGGAACAACCTCGTGAACATAGCGGCGTCGGCAATTGCTACGTCGCTCGCCATCGAGCGTTTTGGCAGCCTCGGCATAGGAATCGCAACCGGGGTCATGACGCTCGTCATCTTGACGTTCTGCGAAATTTTCCCGAAGACCCTTGCCGCCAGAAATCCTGAAACGATCTCGCTTATCGTCTCGAAACCTATAAGGCTCCTAGTTTGGATTTTCCGCCCAGCGGTGAAAGTTTTCACGTTGATGACCGTCGCAGTTAGGAGGCTACTGGGGTGGACACCGTCGAGCGTTGCCGAGACGGTTACCGAGGAAGAAGTGAAGACACTACTTGATATCGGTGAGGAGGAGGGCGTCTTCGATGAGGACGAAAAGGAGATAATAGAGCGAGTCTTCGAGCTTGACGATATTACCGCCGCCGACATAATGACGCCTAAGGAGGACATGGTTTGCGTCCCTGCCGACTCCTCTCTGAGCGAGGCGATTGAGGTCATAAAGACGCATGGCTACTCACGCATCCCCGTTTATGAGGGCAGCTCGGACAACATCATCGGCATACTCTACGCCAAAGACCTGCTGACGCATGCCTGTGACAGCCGTAACAACAATTTGAACATTAGAGCTCTGTTGAAGCCGCCGTATTTCGTAGATTACAGAACGAAGGTGGATGCCCTTTTGCGAGAATTTCAAAGAGGGAAATTCCACATGGCAATCGTCGTCGACGAGACGGCACGTCCTGTGGGTTTGGTGACTCTTGAAGATGTCCTTGAAGAGCTGGTGGGTAACATCTTTGACGAATACGACGACAGCGCTAAACTCGTCAAAATGCTCGACGAAGGTACTTTGATCGTCGACTGCCGCATGCGGTTAAGAGATTTCCTGAAAATAACCGGCATTCGGGAGAGCAAATTGCTTGCCATCCTCACCGCCGGAGGCATCCCCGCTGCGAGCGCCGCCAGCCCCAGAAGCGCAGGTAAGAAAAACAAGCTTCTATCGGTTAAGACCGTCAGGGACCTCGTAACGCAGCTTTTCGGCAAGCATCCTGCTATTGGAGCGAAAGTCATCCTCAATGATCACGAGCTAATGGTTGAAGAAACGGACGAGCAGGGCGTGAACAAAATCCGAGTGCGAAAGCTTAATTAACCTACTTCTTGTGCCGCATCTTCTTCCGCCTCTTCTTCAACTTATGTTTTCGCATCTTCTGCCTCCAACGCTTCCTACCGCACGGTATTGGAACCACCCCCTAAGCCCTGACCTCAAAATTTTTCTCTCCACGCACTTTAAATACTTTGCCTCAGAAGCTGCGTTAATCCCCCAACCCGCTCTTATACCGACTTGTTCCGCCTCACTAGAACAGCATGTAATTGACGCAAAGGAAAACCACATAGGTGGCTATGAGAACAATTCCTTCGAGCCTGCTTAATTCGTGTTTGGTCCTTATGAAGATCAGGAGCAGGGCGGCTGTGAAAAGCATCATAGGAATATTCCAGAAAAAAAGAGCATCATCTATGCCGAGCGGACGCACTAGGCTCGAAAGTCCCACTATCAGGGCGGCGTTAAAGATGTTACTGCCGAGGATGTTTCCTACGGAGATGCCGCCGTGCCTTTTCACTGCAGCATTTACAGAAACCGCAAGTTCCGGCGCTGACGTACCGAAAGCGATGAGCGTGCTCCCTATGACCGACTCAAGGATGTTAAAGAACGCAGCGATGCTCACGGCGGAGTCTACCATGAGTTTCGCCCCCAAAAAGATACCAAAGCCGCCCAGACAAAGCTTCAGAAACTCCAACACACCACTAAACCTTATGTTTTCATCTTGCATCGTCACACCGCCCCGCATTCTGAGAGCTGCCATGTATGAAACGAACGCTACGATGAGGACACACCCTTCCCATCTTGAAATACCTTGAAAAGCTAATACCGCGAGCAACAAAGATATACTGAGCACTACGAGCCCGTCCCTTACGACGTTTTCGTCCGTCGCGAGCGGTACTATGGCGGCGCAAATACCAAGAATGGCGACGTTCGTAATATTACTGCCGACGACCGTACCGACGGCAATCCCGCTGCTGCCGACCGCCGCCGCATAAAGCGATGTTGCGAGCTCCGGCGCCGACGTCCCGAAAGCGACGAGCGTCAGTCCGATGACCATCTCAGAAATGTTGAAACGCCTCGCAACCGCTGCAGAGGACTCAACGAAGACGTCTGCCGCCACCACCAATGTGAAAAGCCCTGTAAAAAGCAAAACGAAAGACGTTACAATAAGCATTAAGCTGTTGTTATAACACTCGCCTGTTAAAAAGCGTTAGGGATCGCTCGTCCTAGAGCACCTGTACACTCTTCACACTTCTCGCCTGCCGTAACTCTTCTATTAAGCGTCCTGGGACTTGGCCATCCACAATTATTGTAAGTTTTGGCTCCTCCACGAAATAGGGGTCGTCGCTCACTGCTTGCCGGATGCTGAGCCCGTGCTTTGCAATGACTGTGGCGACTTCACCAAGTATGCCTTTATCTCTTGCGTCTTCTGGGTGTATTATTATGACGCCGAGATTAAGCAAAGGCGCCACGTTAACCAGAAGCGGTATGGACCTCAAATTCTCAAATATTCTCCTCAAAGTATCATCTGCCATTATTGTCTTCACAGTCATATCAACAACCCTGCGGTCAACGCCTGCCTCCTTCGCAACCTGCGAGTGCGGTATCCTGATGTTCCCTGAGGAGATTCGCCCTCTAGCGTCGATGCGGAAGCCACGCTCTAGCAACAAGCGAACCACTTTCTTTTGCGATGGCGCTTTTTCAAACTTGCTCATTATCTCTTTCCACATACCTTTCTGTTTTGTCGCAAGAGTATTTCTTGTTAATTATGAGGCAAAAGTATGCTATGGTTCCTATCCTAAATGAAGACTTAAAGACCAGATGCAAAAAAGTTCTAAAAAGCACGGTACGCGTTTTGCGAGACTGCTCCGTCAAAAACGGCGCAATAGTTGCAGCAAATACGGACATGGAATACTATCCCAAAGACGTATCGCCTTATAGGTTTGTCTGGATAAGAGACGCTGCTTACATCTGCGTTGCCGCTGATGTTCTTGAAGAGCGTGGCGTTGCAAGTTTGAAAATACAAAGAAAGTTTTTCAGATGGTGTATTGAGAGGCCGCAAGGTTTCTCAGAAGCTTCCGCAGAGAGCGGCGCTGTGTTTTACCAAAAATACCACACGAACGGCGTCAGGGACGGCTGGCAGCTGCAGCCCGACCAGACCGGTACGCTGCTCTGGGCGCTCTGGCATCACTTCCGTAAGGATTTAACGCAGGCGCAAGAGTTTGAGACGCTCGTGAGACGAGCAGCGAACGGCATCTGCAAAGTCTGGAGCGGTGAACATTTTGCTACGAGCACCTTCGACCTTTGGGAGGAGCGTGCGACGTTTCCGGACGTAAAAGACAACCATACGTACTCACTGGCAGCATGCAGCAGAGGGCTAATGTGTGCAAGCGAGCTCGCGGGAAGCGAGGGCTATGCAAAAGCGGAGGAGGTGAAAAAATGGAGGAAATGCGCTTTAGAGATGAAGAGGGCGGCGTTAGCCTCTTATAAAGCTGATAAGGGATACTTCCTGAGGACCTCAGGCTTGCTCGATGACGACACTGTAGATGCGTCGCTGCTCGGCTTAGTTTATCCGTTTGAATTGCTCTCAGCTGGGGATGAAAGGATTATCGGCACCGTCAGGAGGATGGAGGAGAAAATAGTACGAGACGGTGGCGTTTACAGATATGAGAGGGATTTTTATGACGGCTGGGTACGAGATGGCAGCCTTAGGTCCAAGGGGGCGGGAGCGTGGCCCCTCTTAAACTTCTGGATGAGCATCTACTATTCGTTAAAAAGGGATGCTGCGAGCGCAGAGAAATACTATACGTGGGTTCTAAGGCGTGTCGACAAATACATACCTGAGCAGGTATTCGAGAATAGACTGCAAAAGTCGGTATGTCCGTTAGCATGGGCGCATGCGATGTTTGTGCTCGCCTCTCACTTCCTGACGCTGCTGTAACTTCCCCTTTTCTTTTCCTCTTCCTCGATCCTCGCTCGAAGCACATCTCCGTAAAGGATGTCGTCCGATCGCAGCACGATGAGCGCCGCCTCGTAGGCGCCCTTTATCACCATTTCTTTCAGCCTTAGCGATTCCAAGATGCCAGCTTCCACGACATCTCGGATTTCTCTTGCTCTCGCATCGTAACCATAGTTCAAATTACCGTTCGCATGCTCCTTTCTCAGCTCAAGCAGGATGGATAGCGGATCCCTGCCGCTGTTCCTCGCAAGCGTCTTCGGTATTACTTCAAGAGCGTCGGCAAATGCCGAGATGGCGAGCTGTCGCTTCGTGGCGTCGGACATCGCAAACTTCCGAAGACGTAACGCAAGCTCGACCTCGACGGCTCCGCCACCGGGCAAAACCTTCTTGTTCAACGCTTTCGCCACTGCGTGCAATCCATCGTTCACCGCCCTCGCGAAGTCGGAGAGCGTGTGCTGCGCGCCGCCTCGTAAGAAGATCGTGACGCTCTTCGGATTCGTGCCTTTTATGAAGACGAAGGTGGATTTGTCTGGAAATTTGACCTCCTCGATATACTCCGCATACCCGAGATCGTCCTCGCTTATCTCGCTTATGTTCGTCACAATTCTCGCATTCACGGCTTTCGCTATTCTCTCTAGGATCTGACCCGTCGGAACGGCTTGGATCGCAACCATGTTCAGCCCTAACAGGGTTTTGACAAGTCGCTTGTCTATGAGGCGTCTTGAGATTATCACGTCTGCGCCCGCATCCTTTATCCGCTTAACCTTCTCCCTGAGGATCTCACGCTCGTATTCCGCTTGCAAAAGCACGTCTTCAAGGCTCTTCGCCCTCGTGGAATAGAGATAATGAGAAGCAAACATACCCTCTTCGGGTTTGACCGTAAGCGGAGCATCAATGACCGCCACCCGCACGTTTTCCACCCTTTTCGGCATGTCTTCGTGCAGGAAGCTTTTCTCAAGTATTATGCCTCTGAAAAGTGTGGTGGATGCCGCTTCCTTACCACCTTTCCTCGCAACGTGCACGTCTTCGGGGTTTGCCTCTTTTTTACCACCGTCACTTATGATTTTCACGGCTTCCACAACGATTTTAGAAAGCTCCTCTGCCACTTCTAAGTACTTTGTGTCGATAGCCGTTCTCGCAACCTTATAAAGAATATCATCGGTCGCTTCGAACGCTAACTCTTCCAAGATCTCCAGAGCTTTGTCCACAGCCATTTTGTAGCCGTCGGCTATGATGTTCGGATGCAGCCCCATGCTGACGAGCTTTCTTGCCTCGTCGAGGAGTTCTCCAGCGAGGACGACCGTTGTCGTCGTCCCGTCGCCGACGTCGTAGTCTTGCGTCTTTGAAAGCTCTCGGAAGAGAACGGCGACGGGATGCTTCGCTCTGAACTGCATGAGGTCGAAGCGTTGCATTATAGTTTTCCCGTCGCTACTTATTATGAAATTACGACCCTCGTCCTCTACGATCATCTTTTGCAGGCTCTGAGGTCCGAGCGTCGAGGCTAAGAAGTCGGAAAGCTCCTTCGCAACGGCAAAAGAACTTTCACGCAACTCCTCATCATGAAGCCTCTCCGGCTTGCCCTGTAGGACTTTTAACGGCAACTTAACAGGCTCCATCCGTCTTAATTTTTCGATACGCAACTTATATGCGTTGCGGTCTGGTGCGAGATGCTTAATCCTGCTAAGTGGGCAAAAAATAAGACTCAAAGACTAGAACGCCTATGCTCCCATGATCTGGGACTCGCCGCCGGTAGCGATGCCGAGAGCCTCTCTTATCTGCTGTTGAAGCTGCTGGAAGCGTTTTTGCATTCGCTCTTCCTGCCGCTCAAGCGTCTTAAGCCTGAGGTCGTATGTTTCTTTCTTGTCGGTCAGATCCTCTTTCACCTCAGCCTTGCTTGCCTTTATCATGAGTTCACCGACATTCCGATAGATAACTGCGTCGTCGCTGAGCTTTTCCAGCTCTTCCAGCGCAAGCTCCACATCCTTAAGCATCGCCTCTACTTGCATTTTCTGCCTTGCTATGGCTTGTAACTGCATCTGAAGCTGCTGGAGCTGCATTAATTGATTCTGCACCTGTGGGGGTAATTCCGCACTCATAACAATCTCCTGCACAGCTAAAGCTCCTTGCTCCCTACAAGGAGCCCTGACAAAAGAGACACTTCCGTGATATATAAGGTTTGCGAGGGGGCGTCCGACTACTTTGCATGCTGGCGCGCGCTGCGTGTTGGTGCGTCGCTACGAGTCGCTCGCCTCCGAACCAAAATGCCTTCTAATAGGACTACCTACTACTCTCGAATGCGGCTAGGGGCGTTGTTCAGTTCAGGGAAGGATAGCACGCTCGCGTTATATGAGGCAATGCAACGTGGCTACGAGGTGGAATGCCTCATCACCGTGGAGAGCGAGAATCCTTATTCTTTCATGTTTCACACGCCGAACGTGCATCTTGCGAGGTTACAAGCGGAGGCGATGCAGTTGCCTCTCGTCGTAAGAGGGACTGCCGGTAGAGAAGAGGAGGAGCTTGCCGATCTAAAGGCGGCGGTGGGAGCAGCCGTCGAGAACTTTGGGATCGAAGGCGTGGTTGCGGGCGCCGTCCTTTCGAATTACCAGAGGAGGCGAATCGAAAAAGTGTGCAGAGAACTCTCTCTTGATGTCGTCCTCCCGCTGTGGGGGAGAGACCAGAAAGAGCTGCTTACGAAACTACTCGAAGAGGGTTTTGAGGTGATATTCACGGCGGTTGCTGCGTACGGCTTCGACAAGAGCTGGCTCGGTGCGAGGCTCGACGAGGAGAGGGTAAAGCAGCTTACTACCCTCCATGCAAAGTATGGAGTGAGCATAGTGGGGGAAGGAGGGGAGTTCGAGACCCTCGTCCTCGATGCTCCACCGTTCAAAAAGCGTCTTGAGATACTTGAATGTTACGTCCTCGAGGAGGACGCGCACACCGCAAGACTCATCATTAAGAAAGCCACCCTAGTGGACAAACTGGACTCCCTGTGAAAAGAGGCCTTTTGCCCTTTATTTAAATTCGCATCTTGACAGGACGGTTACAAAAATCTAGAAATTATAAAGCGGAGTCGCTGGGATTTGAACCCAGGTCAGCGGGTCCGAAGCCCGCTAGGATAGTCCGCTACCCCACGACCCCCTTATGAATGTAAGCTGTAAGTCTATAAGAACGTGACGCCGAAAGGAGGCCTTCCGGTAAAGTTTTGATCGCCATCACATGAGTCTTGTTCATGGACTTCCGTTAAGGTACGGAGCAGAATGACTCTCCACGCGCAGCTATGGGGCTCGCCGTTCTGACTTTCCGCTACGTTCGTAGCTTTCGTTGCGTGCGTAGCGGAAGTCTTCCCTCTCTTTTCATCGAGGGCTTTCAGGGGGAACGGGACTCCCCTCATCCTGAGCATGTTCAGGCAGGCGGTCACGTCTCTATCGTTCTCGTATCCGCACCTGCACGCAACCCGCCTGTGCCCATTCGGTGCTTTTCTCAGCTTCCCACCACACATCGGGCACAGGCTCGAAGTCCCTTCAGGGTTGACGTAGACGACCGGCAAGCCTTCGAGCTTCGCCTTGTAATCGATGTAGAACTGGAGCCTCCTGAAGTTCCACGAGTGCAGCCTCCTGTTTAAGTTTCTGCTGTATCTGATCCTGTTCCTTATCCCTTTTAGGTCTTCCACGATGATTCCGAGATCGTGCTCTTTAGCGAAATTGACGATCGCCCTCGAAATTTTGTGGCAGAGGTCCCTCGCTCTCCTTTTCTCCCTCCCAGAATATTTTTTCATGAGCCTTTTTGCGGTCTCTGGCTTGAACTTTGCGAGCTTTTGGATTCTCCTCCTGATGCAAAAGTACGTCGTGTGCACAGTTCTAAGCTCGTGCTCAAGCC
>Ga0209411_100049_pt1 | contig 14097 bp, 11 predicted proteins | sample Mar14336cmmetaG_FD_185479 | JGI IMG/M metagenome (GOLD analysis project Ga0209411, IMG submission 185479) | Marine hydrothermal vent microbial communities from Guaymas Basin, Gulf of California to study Microbial Dark Matter (Phase II) - Marker... ... | reverse complement strand
ATCTTGCTGAAGATACACGGGGTGAAGCTTTTTGAAGAGGAGTGAGACGTGCATGTTAGATAGATGGGGCTGGAGTTCAAGGAGCCAAGAGAGTTTAAGAAGTTTTTGCTCTCGGTTTGCATTTGCAGCAGCGAGGATGGTGCCGTGCTGCGGCATATTTTTTATAACATCAGCAGAATAGATAGATGGGCACGCGCCGGTAGTGTAGGGGTTATCACTGTGCCTTGCCAAGGCACCGACCCGGGTTCGAATCCCGGCCGGCGCATCTTATTCTTGGTGATAGGATGTTTCAAGTGCCAAAGAGCCATCCGAGGTACGAGTCGTTGATGAAGCGTGAAAAGCTAGCGGAAGGCGTGCGTGCAGGGATAACAAGCTTCCAAGGGCTCATTGCGCACGGGCGTGGCGAAGCTTTCGACTACCTCATCGGCGAGAGGACACTCCCGCCGGCGTTTGAGGCTACGAGGACGGCGGTCGCTATGCTGCTGCTGGCGAGGCATCCCGTGCTCTCCGTGAATGGGAATGTCGCAGCGCTTGTCCCTTCAGAAATCGTGAAGCTGAGCAAGCTTCTGGATGCGCCGCTCGAAATAAACATATTTTATAGGACGGAAGAGCGAGTCCGTCGAATAAAGGAGCATCTGTTGAAACATGGCGCCCCTGAAAATAAAGTGCTGGGGGACAAACCAGACGCCCTGATCCCAGGGCTCGAGCATGCACGAGCGAAGGCGGCGAAGGAAGGAATTTACAGCGCCGACGTGGTTCTGACTCCGCTCGAGGATGGAGATCGTTGTGAAGCCCTTGTAAGAATGGGCAAGAAGGTCATAGCAATCGACCTAAACCCACTTTCGCGGACGGCGAGGGCGGCGACCGTGACGATCGTCGACGACCTGACGCGGGCAGTGAACAACATGATACGGCTGACGACAGAACTTAAAGATGCGTCAAGAAGCGAGCTGGAGAAGCTTGTTGAAAATTTTGACAACAAAGAAAACCTGCAGGCGATGTTGAGAGCAATTACGGAGCGATTGGTGCAACTCGACATCATCGAGCTCGACTGAGATGATCGACAAGCACAAAAGCAGGGAGGAACTCTTAAGAAAGGTCAGGACGATAGCAGACTACCAGTTTGGGCGGGGTGCAGGCGCTGCCCTCTTCGACGATGACGTAAAGTTCCTGTTTTCGAGGAAAGGACGGGTTGCGCAAGTCTTAAAGGATGGGCAGCGGCTCGTGACCGTCAGGGCGAACGACGGTTTGATGACGCTGAGCCCGGAGGGCGCTCGTCGTCTCCTAGCACGCTTCGAGCCGCCGAAACTCAGGGTTGTGATGAGCAAGGAAAGCGCGCCGTTCGTGAGAAGAGGCAAGACGGCGTTCGCAAAACATGTCGTCGCGGTCGATCCTGAGATCAAGGCTGGTGATGAAGTCATCCTTGTCGACGAAAACGACGAACTTCTCGGCACCGGCAGGGCTTTACTCTCCGCTGCCGAAATGCTGACGTTCAAGCACGGCGCAGCCGTAAAGGTACGCTATGGGGTCGAGGAATAAAACGCTGTTATGACATCGGCAGGTGCGTTTGATAGGAAGAGAAGCCGCTGATGGGAGAGCTACAGCGACATCAAGGCCTAAGAACCTTTGAGCGTCAAAAACAGCTAGCTTCATAAAAATGCCCCAAATTTAGAACTCAGAGAGGCGTATTCGAACTTGTACTACCCTACGCGATGGGCGGCACTCAAGCGAAAGGGGCTGGGATGGCACGGCACCCATGCAACAAGCAATACATTCAACACGGCTGCATCGCGTCCTGTGGGTTTTAGGATGTTCAGATTTGTAAGAGTACCTAAAAGGGCGTTTCTGCGCCAAAGCTCCCTTAGAAGAAGCCACATTCTGCTCTCAAGCTGTGCCGGAAACCTACAGGGCATCCATGAGGTAGGGTTAAGTTAAAGGGAAACAAACGAAGGACATGCTGACGAGAGAGCTTGTGAGGGATGTCACGATCATGCTCCTGCGGCGAGCGGCAGTGAGCTTGCCAAATGACGTTCGCTCTGCATTGATCGAAGCTTACAATAAGGAGGACAACGAGATTGCAAGACTTCAGCTTGAAAATATCATAAGCAACTTCAACATTGCAAGGCAGAAGTTAAGGCCGCTTTGCCAAGACACGGGACTGCCGACGTTTTACGTGAGCATTGGGCGTAGGTTCTGCAGGGCTGCGGGTGTTGATGTCCTCTGGACGCTACGGGAGGGCATTGTCGAGGGCGTGAGCGTCGCCACCGAGGAAATACCGCTGCGGGCGAACGCTGTGGAGCCGCTGACGAGATGTAGCAGGGATGGAAACGTCGGCGAGGGCGTGCCGAGCTTTGAGTTCGAGCTTACCGACGGCGACTGCGTGGAGATGGCGGTGCTGCTGCGCGGCGGTGGCGCCGAGAACGTCAGCGCCTTCAAAATGCTCACACCCGCAAATGCGGAGACAACACAACGCCGCATAAAAGAGTTCGTACTTGAAGCCATCTTGGACGCAGGTGGCAAACCCTGCCCTCCTGTCATCGTGGGCGTTGGCATTGGAGGCTGCGGCGTCGCTGACGCCTTCCGCCTCGCAAGACGAGCATTACTGCGGCGTGTCGGCGAACGAAGCGAGAATGAGACGCTTGCGAGGCTTGAGGAGGAGTTGCTTGCTGAAATCAACGAAACGGGCGTTGGACCGATGGGCTTGGGCGGGAGGACGACGGCGCTCGACGTCCACATAGCGGCGGCGGACTGCCACGTTGCGAGCCTGCCGGTCGCCGTCAGCTTTTCGTGCTGGGCTTTGAGGCGGACGACCGCACGCTTCTACGCCGACGGGCGTCTCGAATACTTTTAGCTCGGGTCGGCTTAAAAAGGGAAAGAAGGGAGGTTAATCATTACAAGCCGTGGAGCGGGCGACTCACCTTCCCATCGGCACGACGACAGCCACCTGATGACCTGCGGGATGTGGCGTGAGTATACCAATGCCCGCAGTTTGTCCATCCTCAAACCAGACCTTTATCAGGCAACCCTGCATCTCGCTCACTGTTGCGCCGTAAGCGGGGTCGTCGAAGGTGTCAGGGTCAAGGCTGAAGGACGCCACTTCGTTGTAGTCGAAGCCTGTGAACTCCACCATCGCGCCCGGCAACGCCGTATCCGTCGGGTACAGAACGGTTGCGCTGCCACCAGATGGCGCAACTACATTGAACACCCCGCCAGCATCTATGATCAGCTCCTTTCCGCCTCCCGCCTCTGCAAGCAACGGATTTAGCTCCACGAACCGTATTTTCTTGCCAGCCGCCAAGTTCTTTATGTTCAGCGTTATGTCGTAGCTCGTCGGCGGACCCAGAATCCACGCAACCGCAAGGGCGCCCGGCTTGCCCTCAGGCGTGAAAGCCGCATAAGACTTGCCTGCAGCGGCGTTCTCGTTGATATCGGCTTTCACGAGCGCGTTCGCCGCAAAAACCGACAGCATCAGAATCGCAAGGACGGCAACGGCGAATACTACAACCCTCTTCATCCTTTCTCACCTCCTTTTAGTGAAGGGGGCTTCCAGAGCCCGTAGAGGAAAAGGCTTCGCTCATATATTAATCTTTCCAAGCCATTTCGAAAGCCAGCGCCGCCTTCAGAAGGGTGGCTTCGTCGAAGTGGCGTCCTATGAGCTGGAGTCCGACGGGCAGCCCGTCCGAAAGCCCGCACGGCACCGAGATGGAGGGCACGCCCGCAAGGTTTATCGGGACGGTGTTCACGTCCGCAAGATAGAGCGAGAGCGGGTCTTTTATCCTCTCGCCGAGCTTGAAAGCGACGAAGGGCATCGTCGGCGTTGCGAGCACGTCGAAACGCTTGAAAGCCTCGTCGAAGTCGCGGCGTACGAGCGTCCGCACCTTCAACGCCTTCAGGTAGTAACGACCGTAGTAGCCGGCGGAAAGCGCAAAAGTGCCGAGGATGATGCGGCGTTTTACCTCCTCTCCGAAGCCCTTGCCCCTTATTTTCGAGAATGTGGTGTGCCAGTCCTCGTCTTTTTCAAGTCGGAGCCCGTAGCGGAGCCCGTCATATCTTGCGAGGTTCGAGGACGCCTCCGACATGGCGATCACGTAGTATGCGGCGAGCGCGAACCGCATGCTCCCGAAGGAAATCTCGCCGACGTCCGCCCCGAGTTCCTTGAGGCGTTCGACCGCCGCCCAGAACGCTTTTTCGACGCCGCCGTCCACGCCCTCGACGAACTCACGGGGCACGCCCACCCGCAGCTTGAGTTTCGCAACTCCTTCCTTTTCCCACGACGCCGCGAGCGTGCGGAGCTCCTCGAAGAACGAGCGGCGGACGCCTTTGACCTGCGTCGCATCCTTCGGGTCCTCAACGGCGATCACGTCGAGCAGAAGGGCGGCATCGAGCACGCTCTGCGTTATCGGTCCTATCTGCTCGAGGGAGTTGGCGTAGGCGATGAGCCCGTAGCGGGAGACGAGCCCGTAGGTCGGCTTGAGCCCGACGACGCCGCAGAAAGCCGCCGGGCAGCGTATCGAGCCGCCGGTGTCCGTGCCCAGGGCTAAGACGGTTTCGCCGGCGGCGACGGCGGCGGCACTCCCGCCCGACGAACCACCGGGCACCCGGCTCTTGTCGTGCGGGTTCCTCGTCGGTCCGAAGTAGCTCGTTTCAGTCGTCGAGCCCATGCAGAACTCGTCCATGTTCGTCTTCCCCAGGATGACGGAGCCCTCGTCCTTCAAAGCTCGCACGACGGTCGCGTCGAACGGCGGGACGTAGCCGCAGAGAATCTTGGAGGCGCACGTCGTCTGTATGCCCTTTGTGGAGATGCAGTCCTTGACGGCGACCGGCACGCCCAGCAGCCTTTTGCGCAAAGCCTTTCTGTCGTTTTCACGGACCGCCCTGTCGGCGCGGCGGGCGGCTTCGAGCGCGGCGTCGCCGCAGACCGTGATGTAGCAGTTCAGGTCGCTGCGCTCGATGCGCTCCAAAAGCTCCAAGACAAGCTCCTCACTGGAAACCTCGCCGCCCCTTATACTTTCCACCAGCTCGTAGCCGCTGAATCGCTCCTTCATTTCCGCCTCATGCAGCCGTTATGCACGGTCTTCTTCGTGACGGCACGGCACGACCTGCCCCCTCGGGCGGTCGCACGTCCCCGCCCGCATGTTAACTCACGGCTCGCTTCTGCTCTTCGATACTTGCGTTGCGGAGTATAAAAACTAACCCTCGATTAACTGCCAAGGCTCGGCTTGCTCCGCCTCACGACGCCGCCCGCTCGTTTGAGTCGCAGCCGCCGCTTTGCCGGCACGACCGCTAAATGCCCTGAGGCTAAGATAATAAAGGTAGCTGCGATGCCAGGGAGAAGGGTGCTCGTGCGGGTCGGCGACGACTGCGAGCTGCCGCTGCTCGGCTGCATCTGCTTCGGCGTTATTGATAGGGGCACGAACCTCTTACAGGTGCGTCCGGTTTCGGGCTGCAACCTCTGCTGCCCGTTCTGCTCCGTCGATGAGGGTCCGTGTTCGAGGACGAGAGTCGCCCGCTATGAGGTCGCGCTCGACTACCTGCTGGACTTCGTGCGTTCCGTGGCTCGTTTCAAGGGCGAACGCCTCGAGATGCACATCGACGGCTGCGGCGAGCCCACGCTGTACCCGAGGCTCGTGGAGCTCGTCCAAGGGCTTTCCGAGGTGGAGGGCGTCTCCGTGATCTCGATGCAGACGAACGGCACGCTCCTCACCGAGGAGAAGATAAAAGAGCTGAGCGACGCTGGACTCTCAAGAATAAACCTCTCGATAAACGCCCTCGATGAGCAGCTCGCAAAGATTCTGGCGGGCACGGAGAAGTACGAGCTTTCGAGGGTGTTGGACGTTGCGAGAGCCGTGGCGGAGAGCAATACCGACCTTCTGATCGCCCCCGTCTGGTTGAAGGGCGTGAACGACGCCGAGATTCCGAAGCTCGTGGAGTTCGCCCGTGACGTCGGCGCCGGACGCAGGTACCCGCCGCTCGGCATCCAGAAGTACGAGGCGCACAAGCTCGGAAGGAAGATGCCGGGCGTGCCGCAGGTCTCGTGGAGGAAGTTTTACGGGTGGCTGCGCAGCCTTGAGGCGAAGCTCAACACGAAGCTCGTGCTCTCGCCGCAGGACTTCGGCATCGAGCCCCGGAGGATAATCCCGACGGCGTTCAGACGCTTCGAGACCGTGCGGGCGGAGGTCGTCGCCCAAGGCTGGCTCCGCAACGAGAAGCTGGCGGTCGCCCGTGAACGCACGATCACCCTCATAAACGCCGAGAAAATACCGCTGGGAAGCGTCGTCAAGGTGAGGATCATTGAGACCAAGCATAACTTGTACCTAGGAAGAGTTGTGAGCTGACGAGGTGAGGCTGATGCAAGCTGAGCAGGGCGGGGGGCAGCGCAGTAACGCCGCCATGAGGAACCATAATGCTACCGTACGCGAGGGCTACGTCGAAGTCAACGGCGTGAGGCTCTTCTACGTGCGTGCCGGAGCTGCTGACGCTGAAAAGATAATTTTCATCCACGGCTGGACCGAGGACCACACCGTCTGGAGTTCTCAGATCGGACACTTTTCCAAGAGCTACGACGACGTCGCATACGACCAGCGGGGGCACGGCGCCTCGGAAAAGCCGCATGACGCCTCCCTGCACGCCCTGAAAGATGACTTGAGAGCCCTGATCGAGAGCTTCGGCTTTGAAAAGGTGATTCTCGTCGGGCATTCGATGGGCGGCATGGTAGCCCTCCTCTTCACGCTCCAGCACCCCGAACGCGTCACGAGGCTCGTGCTCGCCGGCACGTCCGCAAAGCCCCTCGACACGCTTTTCAGAAGGGTTTTCGCAGCCGTGCTGGGCTTCTTCGTCAAACACGCATTCACGCTCGTCGCTTACCTTGCGACGAGACGTGCGTTCTACAGGGCGGACCGCCGGATGAAAAGGGCGGCGTTCGAGCGGGCACGCCGCACGTCGAGCACGACGGCGCACCGCCTCCTCACGGAAATAGCACGCCTCGACCTGCGGGCGGAGCTTCCGAAGATCACGCAGCGGACGCTCGTCATCGTTGGCGAGAAGGATAGGACGACGCCGGTGAGGATGAGCCGGCTGCTCGCAGAACGCATCGAAAATGCGGAGCTGCACGTCATTCCGGAAGCGAAGCACGTCGTCATGATGGACCAGCCCGAGAGGTTCAACGCCGCCCTCGAAGCGTTCCTGCACGCCGCCGGGTCCGAGCCTTAGCGTCGGCGGGCGTCAGCAGCCCCCGTCCCAATCCCAAGCTCAAGATCAGGCAGCCTCGCACGGCGTGCAGCAAAGCATTTATGCCCGTCTGAGGAAAGGGAGTGTGGGGTGGGTGCCGAGGGCGTGAGCTTTGCGGAGCCGGCGCAGGCTGCGAGCGATGAGGAAATATACGGGATGTTGCGTCCTTACGTTGCCCGCTGGTTCCGCTCCACGTTCCGCCGCTTCACGCCGCCGCAGCGCTACGCCATCCCCCAAATAATGAAAAAGAGGAGCATCCTGATCAGCGCGCCGACCGGCACGGGGAAGACGCTGGCGTGCTTCCTCGGCATCCTCAACTACTTGTGCGAGTTGAGCGAGCGTGACGAGCTGAAAGACCACGTTTACTGCCTCTACATAAGCCCGCTGAAGGCGCTCGGCAACGACATCAAACGCAACCTCGAAAAGCCGCTCGAGGGGATAAGGGAGCTCGCCGCCGAGGAGGGCATCGAGCTCAACATCAGAGTTGCCGTGAGGACGGGCGACACCACGCAGAGCGAGCGTCAAAGCATGCTGAGACGCCCCCCGCACATCCTGATCACGACGCCCGAAACCGCCGCCATCGTCCTGAACGCCCCCAAGTTCGTCGAGCATCTGAAGAAACTGGAGTTCGTGGTCGTGGACGAGATTCACGAGCTCGCCGACTGCAAGCGGGGTGCGCACCTCAGCATCACGCTCGAACGCCTGCAGAACATCTGCGAGCACGAGTTCGTGCGCATCGGGATGAGCGCCACGATCTCGCCGCTCGAAGAGGTTGCGAGGTTCCTGATGGGCTTCGACGCCGAGGGGAAGCCGCGGAAGTGCTTGGTCGCCGACGTCTCGTACGCAAAGAAGTTTGATATAAAGGTCGTAGCGCCTGAGGAGCTGCACGACGACTTCGACGATTTCGACGACTTCGCCGACTTCATGCCCGCCGAGACCGCAGCCCTCTACGAGACCATCAAGGAGCTCGTGCAGAGGCACCGCTCCACGCTGATTTTCACGAACACCCGCTCCGGCGCCGAGCGGGTGTCCTACAAGCTTTCGAAGATGCTGGAGGCGGAGAGCATCGGGACGCACCACAGCTCGCTTTCCAGGGAGGTGCGGCTGAGCGTCGAGGAACGTTTGAAGAGCGGCGAGATGAGGGCGGTCGCCTGCTCCTCATCGCTCGAGCTCGGCATAGACATCGGGGCGCTGGACGCCTGCATCCTCGTGGGCTCGCCGAAGAGCACGACCCGCCTCATACAGAGGGTCGGGCGCTCCGGGCACCAGCTGACGGCGGCGGCGAAGGGCTACCTCATCGTGACCGATCTCGACGACCTCGTGGAGTGCACCGTCCTCGCAAAGCGGGCGATGGAGCGCAAGCTCGACCGCATAAAGGTCGTGGGCTGCGCCCTCGACGTCCTCGCTCAGCACGTCGTCGGCATGTCCCTTGAGCGGAAGTGGAGCGTGGACGAAGCTTTTGCGCTCGTGCGGCGAGCCTACCCCTACCGGAACCTGACGAGGGAGCAGTTCATCTCTGTCCTCCGGTACCTCTCCGGCAAGTACTCCGAGCTGGAAAGCGTGCGCGTCTACCCGAAAATATGGTTCGACGAGGAAGAAGGCGTCTTCGGGCGTCGCGGCGCAGTTCGTGGCATCTACATGACGCACGTCGGCACGATACCGTCGGAAACCTCGATCCAAGTCTTCCAGAGGGCGTCACGCCGCTGGATCGGCGAGATCGATGAGCCTTTCCTCGAAAAGCTGGAGCGGGGCGACGTCTTCGTCCTCGGCGGCAAAACCTACAGGTTCCTGTCGGCGGAGGGCACGAAGGCGTTCGTCGAGCCCTCCGAGGGACCGCCGACGATACCCTCGTGGATCGGCGAGATGCTGCCGCTCGAATACGACTCCGCCGTCGAGGTCGGGCGCTTCCGTGCGGAGCTGGAGCGGCGGATGGGCGAACTCTCGAGAGATGAGGTCGTGGAGTGGTTGATACGTGAGTATAATCTAGAGCGGCACGCCGCCGAGAGCATCTACCAGTACTTTTTGGAGCAGAAAGAATACGCAGGCGTCATCCCCACGCACCGCAGGATCGTCATCGAAACGTTCTACGACGACCTCGGACGCCAGAACATCGTGTTCCACGCAATCTTCGGACGCAGAACCATAGATGCGCTCTCAAGGGCTTACGCATACGCCATAAGCCTCCGTTTCAACACGAACGTCGCCATCACGCTCAACGACAACGGCTTCGTGCTCCGCCTCCCCAAAAACATCCCCGTAGAGGAGATCCCGAAGCTCGTGACCGCTGCGAACGTCGAAACGCTGCTCCGCCGCAGCATCAGGAGGACGGAGCTTTTCAAGCGCAGGTTCCGCCACTGCGCCGTCCGGGCGCTCATGATTCTCAAGCAGTACAAGGGCTACGACATCAGCGTCGGGAAGCAGCAGAGAAACTCGTCGGCGGTGCTCAGCGTCGTCGAGAAGATCGACGGCTTCCCAATCGTCGAAGAGACGTTCAGAGAAATTCTGGAGGAGGTCATGGATATAGAGCACGCAAAAGAGGTTCTGAGGGGGATAGAAAGCGGCGAGATAGAGATAAGGTTTGTGGAGGGCTTGCCGTTCCCGTCGCCGTTCGCGCACGCCTTGGTGGCACTACAGGCTTCGGACATCGTCCTCATGGAGTCGAGGCGGGAGCTTCTCAGGGAGCTGCACAGGAAGGTTCTGGAGTACATCGAGGGCAAAGCGTACTCGGAGAGGGTCTGGCGGGCAATGGATGAATGGTACGGGCGAAGAAGACTCCACTGGGAGTGAGGCGGCGTGGCGGACTGCTCCTGACGGCGCTTCGTGACATTGCTCTACGGGCTGCCTCACCGGCTCACAGACCGCTTCTAATTCCGGCTCCGGCTGTTAGGCACGAATCACCCAAATCCGACCCGGACGCGCCGCAAGCCGCCGCAATCACATCTCTATACATGTTTCTGCTCTTACATAATTTTCGAAACATTTAAATAGATTTATGATTTCTATGTAGATAGGTGGGAGCGTATGAAGAAGGTTTGGGCTGCTGTTATCGTCGTGGTGGTGACGGCGGCAGCGCTCGGCATCGCCGCTCTGAAAACGCAGACGCCGGAAACGCCAACGTCGCAGCTCTCCGGCAGCTTGACGATCGCAGGTTCGACGTCGCTTTTCCCCGTGATTGATGAATGCGCCCGCCTGTTCATGGAGCGGCACCCCGATGTCAGGATCACGGTGGCGGGGGGCGGCTCCGGGCACGGTATCAAGGCGGTCGGCGCCGGCGAGGTCGACATCGGCATGGCATCTCGGGACGTGAAGCCCAAAGAATTCGAGCTTTATCCGGACCTGAAGCCGGTGCCGGTGGCGATGGACAGCGTCGCCGTCGTCGTCCACCCCGAAAACCCCATCGAGAACCTGACGCTCGAGCAGATCGCAAAGATCTTCGGCGGCGAAATCCGAAGCTGGCGGGAGCTGGGCTGGGAGGACGCCGAGATCCACGTCGTCACCAGAGAGTACGGCTCCGGCACGAGGGCGACGTTCGAGGAGCACGTGCTCAAGCCCTTCGGCATAGAGATGTTCGCAGGGGCGCTCACAAAGCACTCAAACGGTGAAGTCAGGGCGACGGTCTCGACGGACCGGCACGCCATTGGCTACATTTCTCTTGGTTACGTCGACGCCTCCGTGAAGGCGCTGCGGATCGACGGCGTCACGCCGACCCCCGAAAACGTCACGAGCGGCAAATACCCTCTCTCAAGAAAACTGTACCTGATAACAAAAGGCGACCCCGACCCGCTCGAAAAAGCGTTCATCGAGTTCGTGCTGAGCGATGAAGGGCAAGGAGTAGTTGAAAAGCTGGGTTACATCCGTTTGGAGGTGGTCAAATGAAAATAGTTCACCTTTCTGACATCCATGCGGCGGAGCCGCACTTCCTGCCGGACCTCGCCGAGCAGGTGGTGGAGCGAGTGAACGCAATAGCGCCGGACATCGTGGTGGTCACCGGCGACCTGACCGAAGACGGCTACCATTTCGAATTCGAGCGTGCCAAGAGCTATCTCGACGAGATAGAGTGCGAGCGTAAGGTGGTGGTGCCGGGGAACCACGACGCCCGTAACGTGGGTTACCTCTGCTTCGAGGAGTTTTTCGGGCGGCGTTCGAGGGTCGAGCGTTATCGGGGCGTGACGGTCGTCGGCGTGGACTCCACGCAGCCCGACATCGACGAGGGGCACATCGGCAGGGAGAAGTACGAGTGGCTGGAGGAAAGTCTCACAGGCGAGGACTTCAAGATCGTTGCGCTGCACCACCATTTAATTCCAGTCCCGCTGACCGGGCGTGAGCGGAACATCCCGACGGATGCGGGCGACGTCCTCGAGCTGCTCGTGCGCTGCGGGACGAACCTCGTGCTCTGCGGACACAAGCACGTCCCTTGGGTCTGGGAGCTGAACGGAATGGTCATCCTCCACGCCGGAACCGCATGCACGAACAGGATAAAGTGGAACATCCCACAGTCCTTCAACCTCATCGAACTCGACGAGGGCGAGAAAGCGGTCAGAATACACAGGATATATTCGAGAGGGGGGCAGGAGCTGGTGATGGAAAAGAAATGGGGGAGCACTAAGGAGTGACCATTTTGGCTCCGTAACATCGGAAGCCTTCCATCTCACGGAGGGACTTCTAGATGGCATGCGGGGCGGAAGCTCCCTCCATGTCATTTCCCCTTTAATACCGGCATTCGTTGACTTGTATGCGAATGTCGTCAAAACTCGGAGCTGTCCGTGAGCCTCTCGCTCGCAAGGAACTTCCACCGGAAGATGGAGTTTGCAGGGTGTGGCGGCTCCGCTTCTTTCAGTGCATAAAGTTCTGCCCTCAGGGCTCGTTTCATTCGTTAGCTCTCATCGACGAATTCAACGATCGACGACAACCGCACCTCCCCTGCTGAAAGCTTATCCTCCATTCCCGCTGCTCGTATCAGCTTCTTCGAGCTGATGGTGCGGCTGCGAAATCCGACAACGGCAAACAACTCGTCTTCGAGATTACGCCGCTCCTCGCACGTACAAAGGGGCACTCAGTCCGATCCGCTACCCCTACTTCACATTTTCACGAAGCTCATAATCTTTTGCGCAAACTCCGCTGACGGCTTTGCGCCCTCGAAAAGCACCCGCCGCAGCTCGTCCTTAAAGCGCTCGTCTTCGTTCGCCGCCTTGAGTATTAGGTTTAAGGTCCTGCCTTGGTTGCTGTATATCAGGTCCCGCAGCCTCAGCTGTCCATTCAGGAACTCCACGATCCCTTTCTCGTCAAGCTTCCTTTTATACGCACTCAAAGTGTTTTCGGAGAAGTCTTCACGCTCGTGCGCAAGAATTGCGGTCTCCGCAGCTAACTTCCCGGTCCAGAGCGCGTAATAAACGCCTTCCCCGGTAACGGGGCTCACGAAGCCGCCGGCGTCTCCCACGAGCATTATTCCATTCCCGTAGTGCTGTCCACGCACGCTGCTGAACGGTACGGGATACACCTGCTTCACCACGATTCTCTCCTGCCGGAACATTTCCCTGAAGTGCTTGCTCCGCAGGAACCAGTCGAAAAGGTCGAGGACGCTGCGCTTGCTGCTACTCAGAAGCCCGACGCCCACGTTCGCCCGCTTGCCGCTCATCGGGAATATCCATGCATAGCCCATGAAGTCGAAGAAGTAGAAGTGGTTGTATTTCGGCCCCTCGTAACCATCAATGAATGCGACGGCGCACTTCGCAAGATCATCGGGCTTCCATTTCTCCCTCAGCCCGCTTCTCATCGCAATTCTCGACGACACGCCGTCAGCAGCAATGACGACGTCCGCCGTCATCTCCTTCAAGCCCTTCGCCGTCCGCACCTTCACGCCCACCACCTGCCCATCCTTAAAAATCACATCCTTAACCGTGGATTTGTCAAACAGCGTCGCCCCGCAGTCCACCGCTGTGTCCCGTAAATACGCATCGTAAACTAAGCGATCCACGACGCAACCGCCCGGCTCCTTCCCGGTCTCGAGAACAAGCTTCGTGCCGTCCGCCGAAATAAAAGCTCTCGCGTAATACGTATTCTCTCTTATCTTTTCAGGCACGCCAAAGTCGTCATCCACGTGTCTCGGCAACCCTCCGCCGCAAGGCTTCCTCCAATTTGCATTACGCTCCACTAATGCGGTTTTTAAACCACTTTTCGCGAGGATCTCGGCGGCTTTCGAACCGCCGGGCCCCGCTCCCGAAACTATTACATCGAATTTCATTAATGATCTGTAGGTCCCCCTAGGGCTAAAGGCTTGCCGCCATGCTTATATAAAACGCCGCCGAAACGGCAAGCAGGGGGAACGAAGATGGGCAGCAAGCACCAGAAAAGAATATCCGCACCGAAGACGTGGAAAATAGAACGCAAAACCCATTACTGGGCTGTAAAACCTAGACCCGGACCGCACCCTAAGGACAGAAGCCTCCCACTACTTGTGATAGTCAGGGATGTCCTTAAACTAGCTGATAACAGCAGGGAAGCTAAGAAAATAATCAAAGAGGGAAAGATACTCGTGGATCAGAGGGTCAGGAAGGATGGAAAGTTCCCAGTCGGGCTTTTCGACTCCATCTCTATTCCCGACATGGACGAACACTACAGGATGCTCATAGACAAGCACGGGCGCCTCACTCTCTACGAAATAAGCAGCGAGGACGCGAAGATGAAGCTTTGCAGGGTGAACAACAAGAAAGTCATCAGAGGCGGCGTCGTGCAGCTTAACATGCACGACGGTAGGAACCTCCTGCAGCCAGAGTCGCTCGTAGTGAAGACTAAGGATTCCTTGCTGCTCTCGCTGCGTGATAATTGCATTCTGAACCGCTTCGCATACGATAAGGGGAGTAAGGTTTTCAT
>Ga0209411_100048_pt1 | contig 14259 bp, 19 predicted proteins | sample Mar14336cmmetaG_FD_185479 | JGI IMG/M metagenome (GOLD analysis project Ga0209411, IMG submission 185479) | Marine hydrothermal vent microbial communities from Guaymas Basin, Gulf of California to study Microbial Dark Matter (Phase II) - Marker... ... | reverse complement strand
TACGGAATCGACACGACACCTGCGGTCGTGATCGACAACGACATCCGCATAATCGGCGTGGCTCCGAGCATGGAGACGCTGGAAAATGCCCTGAAGGAGGCGGGCTTGACCGAGGAATGACCGGCACGCCGCCGGCGGCTGCGGCGTGAGGCGGTACGATACTGCGATACTCTTTTCCGCCTCTGCCCCGCCGTCCCTGAGCATCAGGTATTTAAGACGAAGGGCTATAATCAAAGTTTATGCTCCCTCCCGTAATTGCCTTTGCCATCGCTTTAGCCGTCGTCTTCCTACCGTAAAGGTGAAGGTACATCCCTTCTTCGGGCTGCTTGCCACGTCGGTGCTCGTCGCAATCTTGGCAGCCCGTTGAGGGGCTCTCCGGCATGGCGCGGGTGATTCGCCACCTTGCGATAATAATCATCTGCGGCGGCGTCATTGGAACTGTTCTGGAGGGCATTGGCGGAACCTCCGTGATTGCTGAGGATATAATAAAAACGACGAGGAAGCCGCTCCTCGCATTGAACCTCATGGGGTTTTTGTGGCGGTTCCGCTGATGTGCTGCATCACCGCATACGTGATCTTTGTGTCAGTTGCCAAAGAGGTAGCAGCAAAGCTTAAGATCCCGATGGGAGTCGCTGCGACATCACTATGCCTAGGCACGCTGGCGTCATACGAGCTCATCTACCCGGCGCCCGCCGTCTATTTGGCAGCCACCGAATTGGGAATTGTCGGAAGAGATATAGTGCTGTGGGGGCTTGTCGTGGCAATTCCCACCGCGCTTGCCGGCTACCTATATGCTAAGCGTTGCAGGCTCGGAGCAGTTCCAAAAGAGGAGGGAAGAAAAAAACGGTTAATAGGTGGAAGGTATATCCGCCAATCGTCGTGCCGTTAGCTCTTATTTTCTCAAACCTTACATTCCGCACCCCGCCGTTGAATTCCCTCGGAGCTGCTAATAGGGGTCTTGCTCGCTCTTGTTGCCGCTTACGATGACAGTAGTAAAAATTGGGTAGGAGCGGCGGTGGAGTGGGGCGGTGCCATATTGATGGTCGTGTGTGCAGGAGGTGCTTTTGGTGCCACGTTAGCTATGACTGGAGTTGGGCAGGAGTTAGGAGAAATGCTGATGGAGGCGAAATTACAGGCTGTACTCGTGCCATTTCTGGTTGCAGTTGCCGTACAAAGCGTCCAAGGTTCGAGGCTCGTGACTTTCCTAGTAGTTCCGAGTTTGATTTCTACAGCCCTTCCTGAGCTCGGCTTGCCACCTGAAATCGTACTGTTATCCGTGGCGTCGGGCACATTTTTAGTGTCGCATGCGAATGACTCGTATTTCTGGACAATGCTGGAGCTTGCGGACTTGAAAGAGCCCGCCATAGGTTATAAATGTTAATACGGTCGGTGGCATCGTAATGGGATTCGTAACAATATCATTCGTAACAATGTCCATCACATCCGTCTTATATCTATTGTGGCTTTGAGCAGCCTCGGTATGATGACCCCCCTATAGAGATGGAAGCAGAGTCCGCTCGTCGCGCGCACCTCGTGGCGTTAAAGCTCACGCATGAGTCAGTGCGAGGAGTGAGTTGTTTTTGAGGGGCTTATGAGAAGGTTGAAAGAGTCAGCTTCTCCCGTCTGAAGAAGGAGCTTGCCCCGCAAGGGACGCCGTCCCGGTCATCGAGCCGATCAGGATGGCTGACCGCACCCCTCCGGGCTGGAAAGCTGGCTTAAAGCCGCTCCAGCCCACGAGAAACACATATAAATAACTTCCGCCCCCCCGACAGGGGCTTCCCTGCGGCAGGAGTGTGATGACGCTCGAAAAGGATGACTAAGATTAAGACGACATGTGTTATCACGACTTAGATAATCGAAAAGATCAACAAAAAAGCGGAGCCATGATGGAAGCGACTGAAGTCATGGTGGCATAATGTTGCGAGTTGGACTTACCGGCGGGATTGCAAGCGGTAAAAGCCTTGTTGCGAAATTCTTTATGGAACTTGGCGCTTACGTCATCGATTACGACGTTCTGAGCCGGGAAGTCGTGCGTCCGGGCACTGAAGCGTGGTGGCGCATCGTGGAGACTTTCGGCAAGGAAATTTTGCGCCGAGACCTAACCATAGATCGGAAAAAGCTCGGCGACATCGTCTTTGCGGACCACTCTAAGTTGCGAAAACTTGAGGAAATAGTGCATCCTGCGATCTCGGAAGAGGGCGAGAAAAGACTCGCAGCCTTGGAAAAGCTCGACCCCGAGGCGATAGTAATACTCGACATCCCGCTGCTCATCGAGAAAATGCTCGCATCGTCGCCTACCGCCGAGAAGCTTAAGCTCGACAAGATAATTGTGGTTTACGTGAGCGAAGAGACGCAGCTGCGGCGGCTTTGCGAGCGTGACGGCATTTCGGAGGAGGAGGCTCGCCGCCGAATACGGGCACAGTTGCCCCTCAAAGAGAAATTGAAATACGCAGACTTCGTTATAGACAACGAGGGCAGCATCGAGGACACAAGACGGCAAGTTGTGTCGATTTATAGGAGGCTCAAGCGCTGCTCGCACGCTCGTGAGCACGATCTTGCTTAATTAACGTACTTCCAGAGCCGTAACGCTTCTCGATCCAGTCGGAACCTTGGGGGAGATGCCGAACTACTTCTTGTATTTCACGCCTCTCAGGGCGAGGGCCTGCCGATAAAGCTGTTCAAGGAGCATTATTCGGAAAAGGTCGTGCGGGAATGTGAGCTTTGAGAACGAAATACGTTCGCCTCCGACTTCAGAAGCGACACCATAAGGACCGCCGACGACGATGGATATGTCGTCATACATGGAGCTTTTTACGAGCCACAGCATGAAGTCATCATTTATAAGCGTGCCTCTGGCGTCGGTCACGTAAACATTACCTTTGAGCAGCTTTCTGATGCGTATAGCTTCCTCCTGCAGCCGCCGCTTTGGCGATGCCGCTTTCGACTCTGGAACCTCCAAAAGCTCGGTCTTGAGGATCGATTTCAATCTTGTGAGGTAGTACTCTTCAAGCTCTCGATAGAGTTCGGAGACACCGCCCACGAAAATGAGACGCAGTACCATGCTACCACCAAGCGGATCAAACGAAGGAAATTGGTCGCATAACCCCATCCTGCCTAATGCCACCGCCTCTTGCTCGCTGCCGGGTGCACTACTATGCCCCTGATGGCAACGTTCATCTTCTCTAAAAGCTTTTTCAGGCCATCACGCACATGACACTCCCCGCACTAAAGTGCGGGTTTCTCGCCCCGAAGGGCGAGCTACGCCTTACGGCGGGCGTGCCGTTCCAGCTACGTGGTCTTAAACAGACCACGATACTTTTCACCTCAGCTTTATCAATATCTACTTTGAACACTTCAACACATATTTTCTCAGGAGCTAACCACTTAAAACCCCTTTTTAGTTCAAAGTTGTAGAAGTTTCGAGCGATTCCGATAGCACCAACAAAATCTCTATGGAAAATGAAACCACACTTACACTTGTAGATTCTACCGTTAGGTTTGTTTGACTCTCCACATACAGGACAGAGTTGGGTGGAGAATTCTTCACTGACCTCCACCACTCTAATCCCGTATGTGGAGAGCTTATACTTCAACCTATCAACTAATTTTCTAAACCTCCACACGTTGTGGATTTTCTGATTAACACCATTACCTTTGTCGTTGTTTTCTCTAATTCCTTTTAAATCACCGATGACAACTCTTCCAATTCTATGCTCTAAGCAATAGTCGAGCAAAGCTTTGATGTATTTACACTCTAAATCAGTGATTTTCCTTTCGAGCTTCCAGATTTGCTCGTCGAAGGATTGCTTTACCCTCCTCCATCTTCCCGAACCTTTTTGCCTCTTTGATAACATAGATTGCTTCTTAGCGATGAGTTTTAACCTCAATTGCTTAAGACTCCTGATGTGTCTGCCGTTGAAAAATACGAACTCGTTGTCAACATCATTCCATCCCACGAATGGATGAATCTCTCCAATATCGATGAATAACCGCCTCTCTATGTCAACATCAGCTTTAGCGTCTTCAGCTTTGACGAATATGTGCATCCAGTAGCAACCATACTTTCTCGTTATCACAACCCAACGGATTACTCCGTTGAACTCTTTAAAAACCTGCTTAGCTGTTTCTTGTGCTTTTTCTTTAAAGGAACAATGATTTTACCCTTACCTCTCGCTAAAGATAGCTGGATTTTACCATCGACAAACTTAATTGCTTGGTTCTTCCAGATCAATGAATACCACTTAACTTCCTTTGGCAGATTGTGAGAGTCGTCATTGAGTTTGTTCTTCAAATAGGATTTGATAGATGCTGTTAAGTAGTCTTGAATTGCTTGAACGGTTTGAGAGTGTAGAATGTTTGACTTGATGATCTTTTGAGCTTCCCATTTTAAGGTGTTAAGAATAGTATAAGCTTCTCTACTTTTCTTATTGTTCATTAGACTAAGCAGATAGTCTAAGTCTATTTGTGAGAGTACAAGCTCTCTTGCCTCATTCCAAACTCTTGCACTTTCCTTCGTTAACTCGTTTAGCAGGGCTTCCAGTTTCTTTGGAACTCTGGCTTTCACCGTACACCACATACTACCGATGTTTTACCACGCAAAAAGGTATTTAAAGCTTTTGGTCTGATAAAAACTTACCACCAGCCTCCCCTCCCTCCTCCCCTAATTCATCCCCGCTCTGAAAAGCGGGGCTTTCTTAGCGACTTTTTGTAAACTCTGCCACGTACGTATTTGCCCTTGATGAGCGTTGGAGCATTGACTTTTGCCTCGACCCAGCTCCCCCAAGCACCGTGACTTTTCCAGCGGCACATGAACTTCGCGTAACAGTAAACACACACATGCTCACAGCCTACATACTGGTTAATGACGTAGCTCGCTCCTGGGATTTTTGTTTTCGTGAATATGCGTTTTGCCGCTCGCCTCACGACTTTCATACCAAAACCTTTACTACTACAATGTTGCAAGAAGAAAAAATGGTCTGGGTCAAGATTTGCGGCTTGACGAACGTCAAGGACGCTGTGACTGCTGCCGCTTTAGGTGCGGACGCTCTCGGCGCCGTACTTGTCGAGGCGTCTCCGAGGCTCGTAACTACCGAGCAAGCGAGAGAGATGTTCTCTGAGGTCGAGGCGGAACTTTCAAGATTAAAGCTTAAGAAGCCTGCATTTGTCGCCGTCACGACGGCAGAGTGCCCTGAGGAAGTTTTAAAGCTTGAGACCGAGCTGAGGGGTGCGGGCGTGACGCACGTTCAACTGCATGGTGAGGAGCCGCCGAGTCTCGTACGTGCTTTGAAAAAACAAGGTTTAAAGCTCGAAATCATAAAGAAGATAGGAGTTGGCGATGCTGATGCTGACGAGCTTGTTAAAAGAGCTATTGCTTACGCTGTTGCAGGTGCGGACGCTATTCTCCTCGATACGCAAGCGGAGACGCTTGGCGGCTCCGGAAGGACGCACGATTGGCGGCTGAGCAGGGTTGTGACTTCAGCCTTACGGGGGAGGACCAAAGTGATACTCGCTGGTGGCTTGAACCCTGAAAACGTCGAAGCCGCGGTTAAGACAGTTAAGCCGTTTGGCGTGGACGTTTCGAGCGGTGTGGAGCTGAGAAAGGGGAAAAAAGATGCTGAAAAAATAAAAAAGTTCATAGAGAGGGCGAAATCGGCTGAGGGTTGAGCCGTCATGGCTGAGAAAATGCGGCGTCGAGTTACAAGGGAGGAAATATTAAATTGGTGGGAGGAGCGATTTGGAGTAAGCAGAGACGTTTTTGAGGACTATGATTTCTATCAGAAGGGGGATAGGATCTGGATAGTGCCAAAGGATGCTGCTGAGGCTCTTAATGAAATGAGGTGTGAGGTTATAGGAATGAGCTTCATGAGGGTTATTAGCGCCGACCTCAAGCCGACGACGAGTGCTATACAGCTCTTTGGGAGGTTTGCAACGAGGAACGTCGTAGAACTCGATGCAAGTGACGCTTTTGAGTTCATGCAGCGGCGGAGCGTGCATCTTGGCGCCTTCCGTACGAGAGACCTAACTGATGGCTACGTCGTCGTCAAATTCAAAGGACGAAACACGCCGCTCGGCTGTGGCGTCCTGCGAGGCAATGAGCTTAAGTCCTTAATACCTAAGGACAGGAGTGTGGAGCAATGGAAGTTAGAGAGCTTCAAAGACTTATAAAAGAGACTTACTTCGAGCGGGATTGGGAAAGAGGAGTAGAGAAAAACAACCTCTGGCTCGTAGAAGAGGTTGGAGAACTGACGAGGGCGATAAGGAAGGGACGCCGCCTTGAGATCGAGGAGGAGTTCGCAGACGTGCTTGCGTGGCTTCTGTCCCTTGCGAACGTCCTCGGCGTTGATGTCGAAGCAGCATTCCTCAAAAAGTACGGCGATGGCTGTCCACGTTGCGGGGGCAAGCCCTGTAGATGTTAGCTCATACAGCCCATCACATAGCTCTTTCCCGCCCAGCGGCGGCGCGCGCATGATGCTGGCACCTCTTCGGAAGTCAAAGATTTATAAAGGTTGCTCGAAAATTAGGGCAGATGGCAGACGTTGTCAAAAACCTTTTCGGCATTCCGAAACTCGATGGGCTTATTGGGGAAGTTCCTCGAGGTTCGAATATTATGCTCTCGGCGCCGCCGTTAGGTGTGGGAGAGACGCTTGTGAAGAACTTCGTGCAGACGGGCGTGCTTAACGACGAAGGCGTCATCTACGTCTCGACCAAGAAGTCTGGCGAGAAGATAATGGAGTGGTTTGAAGAGTCTATCGGCGGGCTGAGGGTTATAGACTGCACCTCAAGGCTGACTCCTGAGAAAGTGGAAAATGTGGGTTATGTGCCGTCCTTAGGCGACCTGACGAGAATAGGTGTTCACATCACCAACTTCCTGAAGGAACTTTGGAAGGATAGGGGGATGAGGAACATAAGGTTTTGCTTCGATTCCATTTCCATGCTTCTGATGTATACTGATATAAGAGCGGTGTTTCGTTTCCTTCACGTTTTCCTCGGGAAGATTTCAAGTATCGAGGGTATAAGCTTGATAGTTGTGGATAGGGGCATGCACGAAGCCGAGGTTTCGATGCTTTTGCAGCTTGTTGAGGGTTTGTTAGAGGTAAAAAAAGAGGGGACTACGAATTTTGTAAGATTCCAAGGTTTTGGTAGAGACACGGACTGGCAGGAGCTAGAATTATGAGCGGCGAGAGTGGGGCCGCGGGGATTTGAACCCCGGACAACGCGGTCTTCAGCCGCGCGCTCTCCCAGGCTGAGCTACGGCCCACGCCTTCTTTTTCGCATCAACACTTTAAATATTTTACCAAATAGTGATGCGATGGCGGTAAGGGTCGACCGGTATAAGTGCGGGTACTGCGGAGCGTGCGTGACGGTATGCCCGGCGGATGCCATCGAGCTTGTGGGGGTATGCATAGAGATCAGAGAGAATTGCAACGAGTGTGGCGTTTGCGTGAATATTTGTCCGGTTGGGGCGTTAGAGCTGGAGAACAAAGGGTGAGGAAAATGAGGGAAGAGAGGTACGATGTGGTAGTAGTAGGCGCCGGTCCCGGCGGCTCTACCGCTGCGAAAGTTGCTGCAGAACATGGTTTAGACGTCCTTTTAATCGAGAAGAATCAGGAGATAGGCGTGCCGGTGCGTTGCGCCGAGGGCGTCAGCAAAAGAGTTGAAAATTTCGTGAGCCTTCCTAAGGAGTGTATTGCCACCGAAGCTGCGGGCGCCCGCATTTTCAGCCCTGATGGCACCTGCGTCGAGCTTTCTGAAAAGACCGCACGAGGAAAACTTGCAGAAGTAGGTTATGTCCTTGAGAGGAAGTTATTTGACAAATATCTTGCGAGACTCGCCGCAGACAGCGGCGTAGAGGTCAGAGTGAAAACGCAGGCAATTTCCATCCTGAAGGATGGAAGTTCCGTTAAGGGCATCGTCGTGAGGGATGTCTCTGACGATGCAAAGATTTTTGCAGATGTCGTCATCGCTGCAGACGGCGTCGAATCGAAAATAGGGCGGATGGCGGGCTTGGAAACTAGGATCAAGCCCGCGGACCTAGAGGTCTGCGCTCAGTTTTACATGACCGGCATCGACGTTGAAGAGGATTTCAGCGAGTTTTATCTCGGTAACAAGATCGCACCAGGCGGCTATGCGTGGGTCTTCCCTAAGGGCGAGCGCTCTGCGAACGTCGGCGTCGGGATAGAAGCATCGCGCTCCAGGGACGGAGCGCGCGCTCTCGACTACTTAAAGGCTTTTGTGCATCGCAAATTTCCAGAGGGGCGTGTGCTCGGACAGGTGTACGGCGCCGTCCCTGTGAGCGGGCCGATAAAGAGCGTCGCCGACGGAATAATTCTCGTGGGGGATGCCGCCCGACAGACCGATCCGCTGACCGGCGGTGGCATACTAAACGCCATGGAAGCCGGTAAAATCGCAGGGGAGGTTGTTGCCGAGGCTTTCGAGCGCAAGGACTTCTCAGAAAGCTCGCTACGAGAGTATGAGGAGAGGTGTAAAGAGTTGAACGAGAAGCTCACGAGGATGTATCGGGCAAGGTTGTTGGTGTCGAAGTTTAGTGACAAAGAGCTTAACAGGCTCGCTCGCTCCTTAGAAGGCGTGAGGTTCGAAGAATTAAATGCCAGAGAGCTCCTGAGAGAGTTGATAAAAAGGAATCCGAGGCTTCTAATGAGTTTAGCTAAGCTCTTCCCGTAGCTCGCTCGGACAAAACGCTCGAGGAAAAAGGCTAATAAGATAATGAACATTTGTTTAAATCAATGGAAGAGGACAGGGTAAGTATCTATGATGACAGGGGCAAGCTACTTGCCGAGAAAGTTCCCCTGAGTGCGATAAGCCCGCTGAAGAACGTAGCTATTAGGAAAATGCTTTATTGCCTGAAGCGGACCGCGATCGTGGATGTGAAAAAAATTGAGGATTCTTTGAGGGCGGCAAGCGTCGGGGGCACGATGGCAATAGGCTGTGAGTGTAAGATTCTCGGCAGAGAGCTGGACCTACCTCTCGTCGAGAACATAGGGGCGATTGCTGACGAGGTTAAGAAGATGATAAAAGTGGAGGAGGACGACGATACCGATGTCAAAATTCTTGACGCTTCTCTCATCGTCCAGCTGCCGAGAGCCCGCGTTGAAATGGCGGCTGACTACTCGCAGACCTATCTGGTGACGGCAGCAGCAGTCGCATATGCGATCATCAAGATTTTCGGGCTTGGCATCTTCGACGGTGTGGACATGCTGAAGGCAGCGCTCCTCGGCAGGTATCCGCAGACGGTCTCGCCGGGCGGCGCCGTTTCTGCGTTGCTTGCGTTCCCGACAAAGCTTGAGACGATGGGCGTCGCCTACAGGAGCCCAACGATAAATACTATAGTGGCGCTCGCCGGTAAAAGAACATTTGATGCGGTTGCCATAGCTGCGGCGCTGGAACACGCCGCCGCATTTGAATCCGGAAACGCTTTGGGATCTTACGAGCGCTTCCAGCTCCTTGGTTTTGGGTATCAAGGACTGAACGGCGAGAATATGGTTTATGAGCTTGTGAGGGAGCATGGTAGAGGAACGCTTGCGGACATCGTCGGGGCGGTGGTGCGGAGGGCGTTAGAAGATAACGTGATATTCGTGGAGAAGGAGCTGCCGTCGGGCTTTAAGGTTTATGCGCCGAAGGATGCCGCCCTCTGGAATGCGTATGCCGCCGCCGGGCTACTCGCAGCAACTATTCAAAGCGTCGGTGCGTCGAGGGCGGTTCAGAGTGCGCCATCTGCCATGCTTTTCTACAACGACTTGCTGGAGATGCAGACCGGGCTGCCGTCGGTGGACTTCGGCAGGGCGCTCGGTACTGCCATAACCTACGAGTGGCTGACGCACGCCACCTACGGCGGCGGCGCTCCGGGCATAATGTCGGGCGAACACGTCGTCACGAGGGCATCTAAGGGCTTTATAATACCGTGTGCGTGTGCTGCCGTCTGTTTGGACGCGGGAACGCAGATTTATTCGCCGGAGATGACTTCCGGCAAGATTTTCAAGATTAGGAAGGTGCTGCCGGAGTTCCACCGCCCGCTTGAAAGCATAGCGCTAGCGGCGGCGGAGATGGGGGTGTGAAATGAGGGAGGAAGTGGTTGAGAGGTTGAAGAAGGCTTTTGGCGAGGAGGACGCCACAAAAAGACGCACGAAGTTTTACGATCTGGGTGGCTGGCGGCAGTCCAAGCGTAAGACGGAGTTCGTAGAGTTTTCGAGGAAATTAGCGGCAGAGCGTGGGATTGTGGGCTACCGGCGGGAGCGTGAGGAAGAAATCGGCGGTGTACCGCTGGGGCAGCGGCTCCTTGAAAATTTCAACATCACAGGAACGGATGTTATCTGCGAGTATGATGACTTCCATCAGATAAACAACGCAGCGATACAACAGATGGCTGATGACATAAGGCGGACTGCCATCCTAGGGCTCGACATGGCGCACATGATCCTCCAGAACAGGTTCGGCGTCTCCGTGACGCCTGAGACGATAAACAGGTATCTAGAGGTGGCAAACCATGCGATGTGTGGCGGCGCAGTCGCTCAAGAACACATGGCTGAGGTTCATCCCGGACTTGTGAAGGATACCTCTGTTAAGATTCTCACCGGCGACGACGAACTGGCTGCGCACATAGATCCGCAGTTCCTAATAAACTTAAACCGTGAGTATCCTGAAGAGAGGGCTGAAAAGGTGAAGGAGGGTATTGGTAGGCATATTTATCAGGTAACGAGAATCCCGACGATTGCCGTCCGAATAGGTGATGGTGGGATAACAAGGCGCTGGAACGCAAATCAGAGCGCGCTCGCGTTCATCGTCGCTTACAAGCTCGGCGGCGGTTCCGTTCTTGCTGACTTCTCGCTCACCGCGAAACACATGCAATATGTGCTGCTGGCGACGCCGACGTGGCCCCGCAGGGGACCAAAGGACAACGAGCCCGGCGGGCTGCCCTACGGTTACATCGGCGACATTTGTCAGACGGATGCGCTCACCGACGATCCTGTCCGCTATTGTGCAGAAGCCTCCGCCCTCGCTGGCTTCTACTACATCTCCATATGGGTGAACAACTATGTCATCGGCGGCGTCGGCGCCTCGGCGGTCGCCTATTTCTGCAGCGATGGCGTCCTCGACGACTTCTACCAGCACATTGCCGATTATGTAAAAGACAAGTACGGGGGCTTTGCGCAGGCGAAGCCGTCGTTTGACGTCGTGAGGGCCGTCACTGAGGAGGCGGTCTTCTACATCCTTGAGCAGTACAACAGGTATCCGCTGCTGCTGGAGTCGCATTGGGGCGGCGCCATCCGCTTCGGGATGCTTCAGTCCACGGCGGCTGTCGGCGTCGGCCTCGCAACCGGGCACTCGCTGGCGGCGCACCTCGCGCTGCACTACACGCAGGCGTTCGTCGGCAAGGAGGCGTGGGGGCGTGCTGGCTTCGGCTCTGGCGACTCCGTCGACCACATAAGCATAGCGTACGCGGCGTCGGTCCGTCCAGACGAGGGCTTAGTGCCAGAGCTACGGGGTGCGAACATGCCGCAGGACTCGACGTCAGCGCTGATAATGGCAATAGAGCCCTCATCCGTGTTTTCGGCGCACGCAGCTCGTGGCGACCCCTGGGTCCTGAGCCCGGTGGTGAAGGGGGCATTTGCGGACTCAAGCCTGCCCTTTGACTTCAAGAGGATAAGAGCGGAGGTTGCGAGGGGTGCGCTTCGTGAGTTCATGCCGGAGGGCGAGCGCGACCTGATAAAGCCGGCGAGGTGATCCCATGACGGAAAAGCCATCGCCAAACCTGTACCCAGGAGATGATCGTGTTGCGGAGCGGCGGCGCTTCATTCTCGACCCGAAGAGCAAGTTCGAGAAGCTAAGGGAGATCCCTGACGAAGATCTGGTACGGCTGCTGGGGCACAGGGCGCCCGGCGAGAAGTACAGCTCACTGCATCCGAGCTTGGACGAGCTGAAGCTGCCGGAAGACCCGATAAGAGAGCTCGTGCCGCCGACCGACGGCGCAAGACACGGCGACCGCATACGTTACATACAGTTTACGGACTCGGTCTATCACTCACCTTTAACTCCGATATTCCGAGGCAGGATGTATCATGTACGCTACCGGGGCATCGACACCATCACATATTCGGGAAGAGAATTGATGGAGGCGCGTGAGCGGGATCTGGAGAAATACTCCAAGGAGCTGCTGGAAACGGAACTTTTCGACCCTGCGAGGACAGCGATTCGTGGAATCACCGTGCACGGCTCCGCTCTTCGTCTCGACGAGAACGGCCTCATGTTCGACGCCCGCCGCCGCTACTACTTCGATAAGGAGCGGGGTGAGGTAGTGTACACGAAGGACCAGATGGCGGTTCCGATGGACACGCCGGTCTCAGTGGGGAAGCCACTGCCTGAGGATGTCCTGCTGAAAAAGTCCATAGTTTACGGGCTGGACACCATACCGTACAGGGAAGCGAAGGAACTCTGGGAGGTAACGGGCAGGATCTTCGAGATGCACGTCAAAGGCGGACTCGACCCGAAACTCGTGGAGAAGAAAGAAAAACCTTAACCTCCCTTTTCCTTTTTGAACCATAGGCGTGCTTCTCTAGTCGCGTCACACTACTTGCCCACGGGTTAAGTCTTTTCTAATCGCTGCCGGTGAGGTCCGGCGGCGAGGGCGAATAACGGATGAGAGGGTTGAAGCAAGTGAGCGCCGAGGCATCAATCCTTCATTGAGACGCTGGAACGTGCTTCGATTTTAAGAATGTTGTTGCTGCTAATTCCCGCCTTTCAAAGGTGCAGCAGGGGAGGTGGGCAGGAAAGTATTTATATAGCATCATCGTATTATTCATTGCCTGCTATGCGGGCCTAGGGCTGGGCCGGCCCGAAGTGAAGCCCTCGACATCTGGGCCTCTGCCCGGAAGGCTGAGAGCTGCCGGGTAAGCTCGGATGGATGAAATGGGAACCTCCCCTCGCTGGATGCCCCTTCAGTGAGGGGAGGAGGTCACAAGGGGTGACTCCAAAAGAGTTGTGTATGAGCGGGCGTCGAGGCGTTGTGTTGCTATGTGCATGTTTGCTGGTCTGCGCCCTGATGCCGCTCGCCGCGGCGATCGATCCGAGCGGATCGCCCTTACTGAGCGGGGATGCAGAGCTGGACTTCCAGCCCCTCGCAGCCAGCACGGCTCCAAACGCCAAGTACGTGATGGTTGATGACGTGAAGCTCGATCTGGACTTGGACAAGCGCACGTACCATCCAAGAGATCTGATGCTCCTGAACATAACCTTGGAGAACACAGCGGATGAGCCTAGGACCGTCGGAATTTTCATAGTTTGCGTGATTCCGGAGCTCGGCGTTGCGAGCGGTGTGGTGTTCCGTGACGCCGTCACGCTGCCCGCGAACTTCGCAGGCACTTTCACGCTGCGGCTCAGACTCCCAGACTTGGGAGACGTGCATTACGGTAAGTGGTATGGATTTTTATGGAGGGCTGCCGACGGCTTCAGCGTGGGCTCAGTCGGCGTAAGCTGGTGGTATGAGGCCTGAGCAGGGGGAACTGCCACTCCTTCTCTCCATTTTTCAAGCAGCATGAAGCTAAGGTGGTGTGAAAAGGCGAGGGGAAACATGAGATGCTGCTCATAACGACGTCGAGGAAACCGTCGATGGAGACAAGGACGTTGTGCAAGCGTCTGCGGGGTTTCACGCACTTCCCTTATGTTAATCGAGGGAAGATGAGCTTAGAGGACGTTGCGGATACCGCTGCAGAACTTGGCTGCGACCATATCCTGCTCGTCTCGGACTTCAAGAAGCGCCCTGGCAGACTGGAAATCTTCGATCTCGATCTGAACACCACACTCTCACTTTTTATATCGGTAGCGAAGCTTGAAAAGTTTAAGTGGCTAAAAAAGAAAGATCTAAGAGTTGTAGGACGTAGTGAGGTTGCGAGGCGTCTTTGCGAGGCTTTTGGACGAAGAGCCACTTGGATGAAGAGCGAAGACGGGAACTTAAAGAAGGAGGGGCGTGTGGTTTTCGTCGACGCTCAGGACACGCTTTTAGAGTTTCTCGACGACGGTGTTACAATGATCTTGCTGAAGATACACGGGGTGAAGCTTTTTGAAGAGGAGTGAGGCGTGCATGTTAGATAGATGGGGCTGGAGTTCAAGGAGCCAAGAGAGTTTAAGAAGTTTTTGCTCTCGGTTTGCATTTGCAGCAGCGAGGATGGTGCCGTGCTGGTGGCATATTTTTTATAACATCAGCAGAATAGATAGATGGGCACGCGCCGGTAGTGTAGGGGTTATCAC
>Ga0209411_100047_pt1 | contig 14341 bp, 14 predicted proteins | sample Mar14336cmmetaG_FD_185479 | JGI IMG/M metagenome (GOLD analysis project Ga0209411, IMG submission 185479) | Marine hydrothermal vent microbial communities from Guaymas Basin, Gulf of California to study Microbial Dark Matter (Phase II) - Marker... ... | reverse complement strand
GGCTCGGCGTCGTCACGCCGCTGCGGCGGCTGAAGGAAATTCCGAAGAGCACGCTGCTCCTGAGCCCCCTCTCAGATAAGGCACTCTCGCAGGAGGACAAAAATGCGAGGAGTATAACCGTTTTCGATTGTTCTTGGCGGCGTATTGACGAGTTTTCCGCATTTCTCCGGCGTAGAAATGCGAGGGCGCTGCCCTTCCTGCTGGCGGCGAACCCCACGAACTTCGGCAAGCCGTTCATGCTGAGCTCCGCAGAGGCGTTGGCGGCGGCGCTGTTCATCCTCGGTCACGTCGAACGGGCAAGAGCTATAATGAGCAAGTTCAAGTGGGGCGATACGTTTTTCAAGCTGAACGAGCACATGCTCGAAGCCTACAGAAGGGCGAAAAGCAGCGCCGAGGTCGTCATGGCGCAGGAACGCTTCATGTACGACTTTGGATTCATGGCTGCCAAGCGGCGGCGAGACCGCTGATCCGTAGCGGTAGTTCCAAGTTGCGACCGCGGCGAGCCGGCGGCGAGGCGGACTTTAGACCGATACGTGCCGGAAGACGCCGTCGCAAAGCAAAGGCACTCTTCCAGCCGAACGGCTCAAGCGGCACGGCGACTAACCCGACCCGACGGGACGGATGCGGCTACGCTACACACTACGCACGCCGTGCCGGCACGTGCCGCACGGGCGGACTCCTCGAAGGCTGACCTCCTCCCCGCCCTAAAGGGCGAGGGTTCCAGCTAGAGCGGGGAGTACACTCAAGGGTGCGGTCTTACACCCGTTAGGGCTATCCTCCCGCGAGGACTCACCCTTATAGAGTATATTGAACGCAGCAGCTAGGTCGGCATTCATAGCTTTTCTTTTAGCTGGGCAAACGAATAGTCCTCTGTGCTTTCTACCGTTATTGTGAGTTTTTCCGCAGAGAGGACATATTTTCGATGTATATTCTTCCTCAATCGGGATGTACTTCATACCATATTCTTCACACAAGTCTTTGATCCACTGGTGTATCTTTCTGTAGCCCCAGAGATTTGTAATCTCGAAGTTTACATTTTTGCTTTTGTTAGGCTCTCTCGCAGCGTACTTAGGATAGCCGACTTTCACCCTGGACACCCCAAGCTCGTGCAATCTCTCGAATAAGTCTCTAAGCTTCGATCTGACATAATGCTCCCATCTACTTCTCCAGATGACGTAGTACTTTCTAACTCTGTCAATGTCTTCCTTGGATTGGGCTTCAGCAATCTTCCTCTTCCAGTAGAATGCTTCTGCCTTCAAAGGCCTTCCGTTAACTAAGAAGGTGGTGCCGTCATCAACGAATACAGCTAACATCTTCTCTTCAGTTCTGAACGGAATACAAGCGTACCATCTTCTCCTTACCGCATCATAGTAGATTTCTAGTCTTCCAGGTTTCCCTCTTAGGTGAATTCTTCCTCTGTACTTCAGCTCTAGCTTGAAGTCTTTGAGGTAGATGTAGTCGTCCTTGATCTCATATCTGTCACACCTTATAACTAAAAATGGTCGTCTACTTACCCTTCTTCCTGTCCTTTCTGTACCCTGGTGGCTTCGGTATGATGAAAAGTGCCAAACCCTCTTTCTTAAGTTTAAGGCTCTTGAAGGAAGACCTCCAAGCTTCGGCGTTCTTTCTTGCCACTTGCTGAGCGTTGACCTTTAAAATGTCCTTGTATTTCTCGTAGATCATTTTCTCAGTCGTAGCGAAATCTACGCCAACTTCGTTGAAGAACTGCTGTCTCCTGAGATAGTTGATCTCGTTCCAGCATTTGGCGAAAACATCTCCTAACTCTAAGAGTTTTTCTTCGTCTTCTTTATCAACGATGAGTCTGACCTTGCAAGTCCTAGTCAGCACGACTCTTCGCCTCTAATCTCTTTATCACCTCGGAACTAACGCTCCAGCAGTGGCGACGAAGTAGCTTCTTGTCCACAATTTGCCTCTTTCTGCTCCAGCTTCCAGCTCTGGGAATCCCTGCAAGATTTTCCTCGCACTTTTCCCTTGAAGTAGTTTGCTAAATACGACGGGGCGTAGCGGGTGGGCATGATACGAACAGGTGGATGTGGTCTAATTCCGCATGCAAGGCGATTATCTCGCACTCAAGCTCTCTTGCTATCTCTTCTAAGCCATCCAAGACATCTCTTCCGTACTTTGGGATCCAGACAAAATGGTAGTTGCACATGTATTTTGCATGCCTCGTAGATTTTAGCCTATTCCAGCTCTCGCTCAATTCACCCACCTCGCTGCACCCCTATGAATACAAAGAGAGATATTTAAATGTTACCCGCCCTGAAGGGCGAGGCTTGAAGCGGTTTTTGTCACTCGGCTTTTCTTGTTCTCAATTTCTCCTCCAGCCTCTTTATTTTCTCTTTTAGCTTCATCATCTCAAGCTCCCTGCCCACGGTGAGCCTGTAGAACTTCTCAAGCTCTTTCAATTTTTCCTCCAACTCTCGGTTCGCACGACGCAGCTCCGCCTGCGATCTCTCCGCAGCCTCACGGTGGCGTCGTAAGTTCTCGGTCATCTCGCCAAAAGCTCTGAAAAGCTCACCTATCTCGTCCTCGCCGAAATCCTTTCCGACTTCGACGAGGTCGCCAGCGGAGGCTCGGCGGAGGAGCGTCGAGAGCTGCTGCACCGGCGCTATCACCATACGCCTGATGCCGAGGAGCAGGAGTATGGCGACGGCGACTACTGCACAGGAGTGCAGGAGCGAGCAGCGCAGGAAGTGCAGAAGCGCCTCCCTGCTCGCCTGCCTTAAATCCATTTCTACAAGGACGGCACCGACGACGTCGCCATTGTGAGCATCGGCGTGCAGCGGGACGCAAACGTACATCTTCTCGTCGTCGCACCTCACGACTCTAACCTCCCGTTCGGCGAGCACGTCTGCGAGATACGGCTCCACTTCCGCCTCCACGACGCCGCCCACCTTGCGAACGTCGCTATCTGCGAGTATTCTGAGGTCGCCGCCCACGACGGCGACACGACGCACGCCCTCCATGGCGCCCACGCTCTCGGCGATTCTCTGCATCAACTTCGGATCTCGCTCCCCGAAAACGCAGACCAAGCAGTTAGCTATGGAAAGCGATTGCGCCTCCAGCTTTGCGTAAACGCTCCGCCTCACGCCAAAATAGCCTGCGAGCGATATGCTCAGCAGCAAGACGAGCATGACCGCCACGACGAGAGCCGTGATCTTCGCGGAAATACTCTTCCGCGTCCCCAAGCTCCACCCCCGATCTTAACCACTACCACCTTCCTTTAGAACACTTCCTATTACGGTTAGTACGTAGTGTGACCATACGACCAAAATCTTAAGAACAATGAAAACACCAGCACCGTTCAAGCTGTGCTTTCCGCACCCTCCTTCAAAAGCTTCAATTCCTCCTCAAGCTCCTTTATCCGCTTCTTAAGCTCTATCATCCTGAGCTCCCTGTGGACGGTGACCTTGTAGAACTTTTCGAGCTCTTCCAACCGCTCTTTCAGCTCTTCTTCCAATTTCTTACGCTTGGTTATATCTCTGAGGGCGAGCAGCGTCTTCCCCTCAAACACCTGTATGATCTTCATGTCGGCGATGAGGCGGCTGCCGTCCTTGCGCACCAAGGTCACCTCGTAATGCGTGGGCGGCTCGTAGGAGGGGTCTCTCTTCTTCCTCCTGTAATGCTCAAGGATGCGCTCCGCCTCCTCCTTCAGCACGAACTTCATCCAAGGCGAGCCCACGATTTCCTCCTTGTTGTAGCCCAGCATCCTCGCAGACTCCTTATTAGCCATGCTTATGGTATTGTCAGGCTCTACGATTGCCAGCCCGTCGGGGCTCTCCTCGAATAGCGTCTCGTAGCGCTCTTTTGCCTCTCTAATTGCGGCTTCTGCCGACTTACGCTCTGAGATGTCTCTGAAGACCGCAAGCGCTGCGGGCTTGCCGTCGTAGGTGATCCGGCTGCCATGAATTTCGAACGGAATGATCCTGCCGTCCTTCGTCACGACTTCGACTTCATAAGGTGGAAGCTTCTCGCCTCTTATGCGGCGTGGCAGCGTCTCGGCAATCTTCCTCTTGCTCTCCTCAGTAAGCACTTTCAGCTCCCAGAAGCTTTTGCCTACGAATTCTTCGCGACTGAAGCCCGTGACTTCCACTATTCGGTCGTTGATGTCGAGGAGGATGCCATTCTCGTCGGAGATGACTATTCCATCTATCTGAGAGTTGAATATGCTTTTAAACTTCTCCTCCGAGGCTTTAAGGGCGAGCTCCGCCTCTTTCCGCTCTGTTATGTCGATGATTGTGCCGAGGACCGCAGGCTTGCCGCCGAGCACGACTCTCTGAGAGTAAACGCCGACCCAGATGACTTTACCATCTTTGCGCACGAGGCGATGTTCCACGTACGTGGCGTCGAGCTCGCCACGGAGCTTTTTCAAGCCGACTTCCCGCACGAAGTCCTGTTCTTCTTCCAGCGACGTTTCCCAAAAGTTCATGTTCAGCAGCTCCTCTCTGGAATACCCAAGCATCTCTGCACATCGCTCGTTCACATACTCGAAGCGTCCACCTCTGTGCAGATAGACGCCCACAGGCGTCTTCTCTGCAAGCACCCGGTAAAGCTCCTCGACCTCCCGCAGCCTCTGCCTGACGGCTCTCAGGTCTCTGATGAGAATGCCCTCGACGACTACGCCTTCGATCTTCTCGACGCCTTTAAGAGCCTCAATCTCAGCGGTGCGGAGAGGCTTCACATTTAAGATTATCGGGATCCTGCTGCCGTCCTTTGCGAAGACGTCAGCCTCGAAGGTGACGGTCTCGCCGTGCAACGCCCGCATGACGGCGTCTTTAACCCTTCTTACTAAGCCCGCATCTGCGGCGAACCAGCCGCACTCCCAGAAGCGACGCCCTATGACCTCGTGGTAAGCGTAGCCGAGACCCTCAACTGGCGGGGCGTTTGCGAAGACCAAACGACCCTCGGCGTCAAGAAGCCCCGCATACATGCACAAGCTATCAAGAAGGCGGACGTGCCTGTAAAGCTCCTCCTCACGCCGTTTTAGCGGCGTTATGTCAACGATGCACTCGACGGCGCCGAGCATGTTGCCGTTTTCGTCCTTTAACGGGCGCAAACTCTTAAGCGCCCACCGTTCAGAGCCGTCCTTAGCGATGAACTTAATTTCCCTATCTCCAGCACTCTCTGCCGCCGGCTCTCGGATCAAGCGGCGGAGCTCACACGTTTTTTCACATTCTGGACATATTTTCAGGAATATACAAAGCTCACCCACGACATCTTCGGCTTTGAAGCCGGTGATGAGCGTCGCAATATCGTTCCACGATGTTATCCGCCCGCCGGCATCCACGGTGAAAACGGCAACAGGTAGATGATTTAAAGCGTAGTGAGTACCACTTTTCAGCATGTTTAATTAGGAAGTTAGGCTTTGTTCCTTTAATATTTTTGCGGTACCGATAAATTTTTTACCTTCAGTCGCTAAGAAGGCTCGTCCTGAGGGCGGGATGAATTAGGGGAGGTTGGAGGCAGTTAATTTTTATCCGAAGTTGATGTGAGTTCGGAACGAGCCATGGGTATATCCTGCGGGCAGGCTGCGGTGACCCGCCGGAGGGAGCGCCGTTCGGCACGTCCCCAACCTCCCGCCGGTGGACGCCCCTTGCTAAGCGAGGGCGGAGGCACAGGGCACCAAGAAAGCCCCTTCAAGATGACTCGATTATTTCAGCAGCGTGAACACCATATTTATGTGCTCATGTCAGAACTGCGTAGCTCGGGGGCGCTCGCTGAAACTCCTTAACGGTGCTATTCAGCGGAACCCTCCCCTCTTCTTCAGATACGGGATCAATCCACCTTCTGCAAATATTTCCATCAGGAACGGTGGGAGCTTTTTGAACGAAAATTCCTCATTGCTCGTCAGGTTTCTGATCACACCGCCCTCAAAATCTATTTCGAGTTCGTCGCCTTTTTTCACATCGCCCGCGATGTCGCACTCCACGAGCGGCAGCCCTATGTTTATGGCGTTCCTGAAGAAGATGCGGGCGAACGACGCTGCGACGATGCAGCGCACGCCGCACGCCTTTAAGACATGCGGTGCCTGCTCTCGTGAGGAGCCGCAGCCGAAATTGCGAGCCGCCACGAGTATCGGGCTCTCAAATTTCTTAATCTCCTCATAAAAGCCCGGATACACAGATTCGAACGTGTGCACCGCTAGTTTCTCCAAGTCGAGCTCGTCATATTTGTACTTCCCGGATATTATTTCGTCGGTGTTCGTGTTATCTGGAAATATATGGAAGACCCTCCCTCTCATTTTCATACGCCTAGGCGGCAATTTCGACCTGCAGGCCGCCCTTCTCACCTCCGCTTCCAATTAAGCTTACGCCGTCGGCGAAGCGATAGCGTTGTAGGGGTACATCGGAACGATGCTAATACATCTAGCGGCGCCATCGATATACTTGAGCAGAGCTGTGCGTGACGGTTGACTCGTACTCCTCTACCATGCTCGCCTTTGCAACCCAACATTTATAACTTACGGGACTTTAACTACTAATCGACGCATTGGGAGGACAAGCGAGAGATGGCGATAGAGCTGACACCGGTCCAGAAGCAAATATTACTTTCGCTTATCAGTCTGTATAGGCGAGAGGGGCGCGCGATTCGCGGCGAGGAGATAGCAGCGCTTATCGGACGCAATCCTGGCACCATCAGGAACCAGATGCAGACGCTAAAGTCCCTTGGGCTCGTAGAAGGGGTCCCTGGACCGAAAGGTGGGTACAAAGCTACTGGAAAAGCCTACGAGGTTCTAGAAGTGAGTACTGAGAAGGAGGCGCCGGTGCCTGTATCAAGGAATGGCAAGCCGGTGGACGGCGTGACCGTCGAGGAGATAGAGTTCAAAATGGTCAGGCACCCGGAGGTTTGTACGGCGCACATCAAGATGATAGGCGACATCAAGGACTTCGACGTCGGCGACACCATCGAGGTGGGACCGACGCCGGTGAACAAGGTGGTGATGAGGGGGGAGGTCATCGGCAGGGACGACATTGAGAACGTGGTGATATGCAACATCGTGAGCATGGTATCCCTCCCGAAGAAGAAGGTCATAGAGTACGTAGAGGGCGGCTTGGTGAAGGTGCCGGCGACCGCTACCATCCAAGAGGCATCAAGGATTCTGCTGAAGAACAATGTGGACAGGGCGGTTGTGACAAAAAACGACGAGATAATAGGAATTCTCTCGTTTAAGGACATTTGCAAGGCGATAGCCAGCGGGAAGCTCAACATAAAGGCGAAGGACTTGGCGAAGAAGAAGCTGATAACCATCGAGGGCGACCGCTCCGTGTACGAGGCGGTGCAGCTCGTGAACCGCTACGGGGTCGGGAGCCTCCTCGTGACGCAGAACGGGAAGCCCGTGGGGCTCGTGCCGCGGACGTCGCTGCTCCGGGAGTTTTCAGTTTACAAGTAGGCGCCCCGTGCGAGGCTTGGATGGCGCCCCGCCCGCCGCCCCCGCTTCATCAAATAAATTTGACCTTTACAAAATGCATTTTCCCCAGCGGGGGACGAGCTCGCTCCGCATGCCGAGTGCATCCAAAACCCTCATGACGATGAAATCCACGAGTTCTGAAATTTTTTCCGGGCGGTGGTAGAAGGCGGGGCACGCCGGTAGGATGACGGCGCCGGCACGCCGCAGCGTGAGCATGTTTTCGAGATGTATTGCGTTCAGGGGCGTCTCCCGGGGCACGAGCACGAGCTTGCGCCCCTCCTTGAGGCAGACCTCCGCAACCCTCGTGATGAGCGTCGCCGAGATGCCGGCGGCGATGCAGCCGAGCGTCTTCATGCTGCAAGGAATGACGACGGCGCCGTCGTACTCGGCGGTGCCGCTGCTGACCTCCGCCATTAGTTCGTCGTTCTCGTAAACTTGTGATGCGAGCCCGTAGACATCTTCCACCCTGAAGCTCGTCTCTAGCGGTATCAGCTTTTTTGCGGTCTCTGAGACTATGAGGATGGTTTCCACCCGCTCTTGATCTTTCAGCACCTCCAATAGCCTGATTCCATAAATCACGCCGCTCGCGCCCGTAATTGCCACTACTATCCTCCTGTTCCTCATGGGTTGGGAGAAATCAGAACATGTACTCCGTGTCAACCCATTCGGGGAACCAGCGGTATTCCTCGACTTTCGCAGCTTTCAGCCCCTTGAATGTGGCTCTCGCAAGCTCTATCCTGCCCTTCCGGCGGTAGAGCGTCGCAAGCCCCTTGCTTTCGAGCGACGTCAGAAGCTCGTCGAGTTTATCGTCGCCCACGCCGAGCTCCTCCTTGAGATCGTTGCGGTGCATGTAGAGCCCGGGGTTTACTTTGTAGTTCTCAGCGAGGGCGTTCAGCACGTCGTCCTCAGTGATGCTGCGCTCTTCGGCTTTTTCCTTTTCTGTTGCGGCGGCGCCGTAGTAGCCGACGGTGACCGGTACCTTCAGCTCGTCGTGGATCTTGCGGCGGGGCGGGCGGAGGGCAGCCGCCCACGCTCTCAATCCGAACCTGAAGACGACGAGCTTCATGATGTCCGTCGTGGTCGGGGCGAGCTGTCCGATCTTCCCGTTGCGGACGAAGGCTTCGACCGGGTAGAATTTGGTGACGCCGTCGCCGCCCATGCACTGCGTGGCGTCTTCGAAGACTCTGAATGCGAGGTCGGCGTTGAAGCAGCGGGCAGCCGCCACCTCGATTATCGGCTCCTTGCCGAGGTCGAAGAGGTAAGCGGCGTGGTACGTCATGAGGCGGGCGGCGTGATATCGCATGAGCATGTCCGCAACCTTGAACTGATTCGTCGGGAGGGCGAGCGTCGGCTGCCCGAACTGGACGCGGCGGCTCATGTGGAAGATTGCGTAGCGGAGCGCCTCCCGCATCATGCCGAGGGGGACTGCGGACGCCAGAAGCCGCTCGTAATTCGCCATCGTCATGAGGACGCGCCAGCCCTCGCCCTCTTCGCCTATCATACGGTCGGCGGGCACCCGCACGCCATCAAGGTCCAAGTACGCATTGTATATGTTGTCGAAGCCCATGAGCTCGTTGACCCGCTCGACGTGGAAGCCCTCAGCTCCCCGCTCGACGACGAACATGCTCAGGTGCTCGTGGCGGCGCACCGCCTCTGGCTCGTCGCTCGTCCTCGCAAGCACGAAATAGACGTCGGAAACGCCGACGCCGCTTATGAAACGCTTTTTGCCCTCCAGCACGTACTCGTCGCCCTCCTTACGGGCGACGGTCTCGATGGCGGCGGCGTCGTTCCCGACGTAGGGCTCCGTCACTACTAAAGCGCCGATGAGGTCGCCACGTGCCATCTTCGGCAGGAACTCCTCTTTCAGCTCCTCGCTGCCGTGCTTCAGCAGCATGTATTCGTCGCACAGGTGCACGACGCAGTGCATACCTGCCAAGCTCACCCTCGAAAGCTCTTCTAGGACGATGCAGGAGCCCGTGAAGCCCGTCTCCGGGGAGCCGCCGTATTCTTCCGGGATTATCGTGCCGAGCCATCCTCGCTTCCCCGTCTCTTTTATTATTTCCACAGGATATTTACGACGCCACACAAGCTCCTGCGCACGCAGCGTTATTTCGTCGGCGAAACGCTCAACTTCATCCGCTAACGCCTTCTGGGTATCGTTCCACCACGGAAGCTTTTCCATCAGACATCCCCCACTATGGCGCCGTGCAGAATTAAGCTGTTCGGCGCCGCCAAACGGCATACCCTATTTTCTCCCGTACTTGTAAAATATGTTACAACTCCCCTCCCTCGAAACCATGCAGGGTCCGACGGGGCTTTCGGGGGTGCACCGCTTTGCGAACAGCGGGCACTCCTTGGGATAGATCAAGCCTCGCAGAATTTCGCCGCAGCGGCAGCCCGCGGGCTCCTTGAACTCGGATTTGCGTTCTGACAACTCTTTAAGTTCATCTTCGAAAACTTTCAAAGCATCGTGCTCCTCGAAGCTGCGGCGTAGCGAGAGCCCGCTCTCTGGAATTTCAGAGAGCCCTCGCCAATTCACGGTGACAACTTTAAACACCTCTCGCATCATTTTCTGCGCTCTGACGTTGCCTTCCGGTCTGACAACCCTCGAATATTCGTTTTCAACTTCGCACCGCCCCTCTTTTATCTGCCGTGCGAGCATGTAAACGCCCATCATTAAATCTAGAGGCTCAAAGCCGGCAACGACTTGCGGCACCTTGTATTTGGCGGAGATGCGCTCGTACGGCTTCGTCCCGATGATCGTGGAGACGTGCCCTGGGTTTATGAAGCCGTCGATGCGGAGCTCGCCGAGCTTTAACAAAGCTTCCATCGCCGGCGGTATCAGGCGGTGGGCGGAAAGCACGTAGAAGTTCGGGGGCGGCTCGCTTAGGAGAGCGGCGGCGGTCGTTGGCGCCGTGGTCTCGAAACCGACAGCAAAAAACACGATGTCACGCTGCGGCTCCCGCTCTGCGATCCGCACAGCTTCCTCGACGCTGTAGACGATGCGGACGTCGCAGCCCTCCGCACGGGCGTCCAAGAGCGAGCCACTCACCGATGGAACTGGTGCCATGTCGCCGAACGTCGCCACGGTCTTCCCGCAGCGAGCCAGCGTCGTCGCCTGCTCTATCTCGAAGGGCGTGGTCACGCAGACCGGGCAGCCGGGACCCTGCCGCACCTCCACGCCCACGCTTTGAAAGACCTCATCAAGCCCGAAACGCACGAGCGTGTCCTGATGCGTCCCGCATACGTGCATCACCCGAATGTCCAGACGCATCTCCTTAAGCCGCTCTACAATTTTCCTTGCGACCGCCGAATCCCTGAATCTGAACAGCATTTCTCAATTATGGCTCAAGAAAGCAACGCATTTTTGAGTTCCACCAGTCCTTCGCCGCTTTTCGCGTTCGTGAGGAAGATCCTGCCGTTCGGTGAGATTTTGAAATAGTCTTCGACAACCCTTTGCGGCTCGACGCCCACGAACTTTGCCAAGTCTATCTTGTTGAGCACGACGATGTCCGCGAGTTGGAAGATGAGAGGGTGCTTACGCACGATGTCGTCGCCCTCAGTTACCGAAATCACGACGACCCGCTTCTCCGTGCCTAACGGAAAGTCCGCAGGACAGACCAAGTTCCCGACGTTTTCTATGAAGAGCACGTCTATTCCGCTCAGGTCGAAATCTTCAAGGGCGTGCAGTATGAGATGCGCGTCGAGATGGCACTGCTTTCCGGTGTTTATGTTCTTTGCAGGGACGCCGTGCCGCACGAGACGCTGGTAGTCGCAGTCGCCGGCGACGTCGCCGGTGATGGCGCCGCAACGCACGCCCTCCGCCTTCAGCATCTCGACAAGCCGCTCTATGATCGTCGTCTTCCCGGAGCCCACGCTGCCCATGATGTCGAACGCCCGCACGCCGCTCCTCTCCAGCATCTCGTGAACCTGCGATGCGAGCTCTTCGTTCCTCTTTAGGATATCTTTTTCTAATGTTACCACCTCAGGATGCACCTCAGGATGGCCGCCATGCATTTTCCCAACTCCTGCCCTACCGAGGAAGGGTCGAAAGGGATTGGCAGAAGTTGTTTATATGTTTTTACTCAAAACTGCTTTACGATTACTACGGCACTACGTGGGTAGCTTTTATCAAGAAGTTGCAACGGAAAAGCGGGCCGGGAGGGATTTGAACCCCCGACCAACAGGTTAAGAGCCTGCCGCTCTTCCTGGCTGAGCTACCGGCCCTCACAGAGAATGACGTAAAGGTTTTATATGAACTTTTCCATAAGTATAAACAGCGGGGTGGGGTAGTCAGGAAATCCCGCCGGGCTCATAACCCGGAGATCGGTGGTTCGAATCCACCCCCCGCTATTTTCTGTTACAATGAGTATAAGAGTATCAGGCCTTACAGGGTTCCTCGCAGGGCCGTTTTGCACGATGCTCCTCGTAGATCTTGGTGCCGAAGTCATTAAGACCGAGGCGCCGGGAGTCGGCGATGACATCCAGAAATATTCACCTTTATACGCCGACAAGGACGGCAACAAGGTCTCTGGATACTTTGTCGCATTGAATAGGGGCAAGAAGAGCGTGACGCTTAACCTTAAAAGCGAGCGTGGTAAGGAGGTTTTCAAAGAGCTCGTGCGAGTTTCTGATGTTGTCGTTGATAACTTCAGACCAAACGCGCTCCCGCGGCTGGGTAGGGTACGACGTGCTGAGGCAGGTAAACCCGAGAATCATATACGCGACGATCACGGGTTTCGGGCATAAGGACGTGCTCCCCAGCCCCTATTGGGATCGCCCTGCCTTCGACATAATTGCGCGCAGGCAATGGGCGGTGTCATGAGCATCACGGGTCCCAAGGGGCGGGCTGCCCGTGAAGGTTGGACCCAGCATCGGCGATATATTTCCGGCGACGCTCATGGCGTTTGCGATACTCGCGGCGCCCCGCTTCCGCGACATCACGGGGCGAGGGGCAGCACGTCGCCGTCGCGATGTACGACAGCATGGTCTACCTCATGTACAGAGAAATTGCAATCTATGAGTGTACGGGCGAAGTTCCGGGACCTAGCGACATTGGAGTTCCTTTGATCGCACCATACGGCGCCTTTGAGGCGAAAGACGGCTTAGTAATCATAGCAGTGGCATCTCAGACCATCTGGGAGCGTTTTTGCCGAGCGATAGGGCGGGAGGACTTAGTAAATCATCCAAGGTCCAGACGCTTGAAGATCGATATCGCAACTTTGAGAGCCTCTTGAAACCCATCATCGAGGAGTGGACGCGGGCGCGCGAACGCGAGACGAAGTCGTGGAGACGCTCTGCGGCACGGCGTGCCCGCAGCTTCCATAAACACGGTCGCTGACGTCTTCAAGTGCGTCCGCACGTCGCCGCTACCCAAGGTTAGGAAAGCTGACCTGCCTCCCGCCGGGGCGAGGTTTCCGACACGGGACCGGGCAGGCTTGCGGAGACGCATCGGCCGGTCAGGGACCCATCCGCCCAACGGACATGCCGTTGGGCATCATCGATAAAAGTTAGAAAAAGGAATAAAAATGTTTTGGGGGCTTTCCTCCCCTAGAGGCTTCCAGCCCGCAAGGAGTGTGAGAGCGCAAGGGATCCCACTGAAATTCGCAGGTTTGCGTCCTGATGTGGGGAAGGTTCCAAAGCTCGGCGAGCACACGAAAGAGGTATTATCTTCACTGCTTTACGACGAGGAACGCATAAAAGAGTTAGAAAGAGCCGGAGCTATATGATCTACTAGGCACGCGTCAGGCGTCCGGAGCGTTCCCTGCGCACGCTTGCGAATTCTTCGCTCATGAGAAGGGTTTTGCCGTCGAAGACCGGACCTTCGACGCACACACGACGTCCATTGAGCACGCAGCTGCCGCAGATTCCGATGCCGCATTTCATGTAGCGTTCGACGGCAGCCTGCATTTTTATGCCACGCTCCTCGCACAACCTCGCAACCTCATGTATCATAAGCTCGGGTCCGCAGGCGTAGACGGCGTCGAAGTCCCGGCTTTCAAGCAGTTTCGAGAACAAAGCGGTTGCAGACCCTCTTCTGCCCTTGGAGCCGTCGTCGGTACACACAAGCACCTCGCCGCATGCCAAGAATCTATTCTCGAAAAGTATTTCTGATGCGCTTTTAGCTCCGAGTACCGTCGTTATTTTCGCTCCCGACGCTTTCAGCGTCTCCGCCAGCGGGGCGAGTGCCGCGGCGCCGACGCCACCGGCAACCAAGCAAACGTCGGCGTCCGAGCTTGAAAGACTGAAGCCGCGCCCATAAGGTCCTCTTATACCCAACATTTCGCCTTCGCGGATCTCATGCAGCCTTTGCGTGAAGGCGCCAACCCTTGCGACGCTCACGCCCACTTTCGGCATGTAGCTCAGCGTAAACGGCTTCTCATCGACGCCAGGCAGCCAGAGCATAATGAATTGCCCGGGCTCCGCCCTCAACTCCAGATCGAACATGAAGGTTTTCACTCTTGCGTTTTCTACCACGATCCTCTCGACTCTTGCGGCTCTCGGCTTCGCCCTCGCCATCTTCGCCGCCCCTACCTACCGTGCGCCATCCCTACGACCTCAGCCAATGAGAGGCTTCGTTTTTCCAAAAACTCCTCCATTTCGGCTAATATGCGTTTGAATACGTCAAGCCCTTTAAGGACGGCGGTTCCGACGCCGACGGCGCTCGCGCCCGCCATCATCATTTCTAAAGCGTCCCTACCGGAACTGACGCCGCCTATGCCTATTATCGGGACGTTCGCATCCGCAACCTCCTCGTAAATGTCGTAGACGCAGCGCACCGCTATCGGGCGGAGGGCGGCGCCGCTCATGCCCCCTCTCCTGTTCGAGAGCACCGGACGCCCGAAATCGACGTCGATGACCATCGCCGGCATCGTATTAACGGCGGCTATGACGTCGGCGCCGGCGTCCACG
>Ga0209411_100046_pt1 | contig 14486 bp, 16 predicted proteins | sample Mar14336cmmetaG_FD_185479 | JGI IMG/M metagenome (GOLD analysis project Ga0209411, IMG submission 185479) | Marine hydrothermal vent microbial communities from Guaymas Basin, Gulf of California to study Microbial Dark Matter (Phase II) - Marker... ... | reverse complement strand
GTGTACCCCGACGGGAACTTCGGAGGGAGCCGGTGGTTTAGGCGTCCAGAGCTTGTACACGCCTCCTCTAACAAAAGGGACTGGCTCGTGGGAAACCTCGTCAGGGACGTCGTGCTGTGGGTGAAGAGCTTTGGGATCAACACGGTCGTGATGGAGGACCTGAAGTTCAAGAACGATCTGGATACCGACCGGAGGTTTAACAGGATCGCCTCGAACTTCGTGAGAGCGAAAATGAAGAGAAACATCCTCACGAGGTGTCTGAGGGAGGACGTCGCCGTGATCCTCGTGAACCCCGCATACACCTCCGTCATCGGGCGGCTGAAGTACGCCGAAATGTTCGGGCTCAACGAGCACCAAGCCGCCGCATACGTCATCGGGCGTCGTGGATTGGGCTTCGATGAGAAAGTTCCAAAACATCTGAGAAGGCTATTACGCTCCTCCGCGTCACCGGGGGAGAACTCCCCGCGCGTCTGGAGGCGGCTGTGGCGGCTCTGCCGAACCGATGGAAGGAAGAGGCGAGCCGTAGCCGCCCGGAACGCGGGGGGAGGGCCGCTCACGGCGGGCCCGGGCTGCGCCTCCGCCGAAGCGGAGGACCGAAAGGCTCGGGTCGGCGGGCGTCCGTGCCGGCGCCCGCCCCCCACCGGCGACACAGTTAAGCCGGGGCCGCCCTCCAGGCGGTCGGGTTCCGAGTCCTACGGATCCCCCATGAAGGGGTCTAGGGACTTTCGGAACTACTGTTGACGCTGCTGAGCGTTAAGATCACCTGTTCAGGCGTTCTGTTGCGGCGGGCGAGCATCGCAAAGACCGTCGCATGCGCCGCCGTGACCCCCGGAAGGAAGCCGACGACGCTCCCGAAGAGCGTGCCCGCCGCCACCGACTTCATAAGCTCGCTTTTATTAATTTCAGGCTCCTCCAGCCCCTGCGGCGGTATTTCCGGAGTATGCGCCGCAGAATACAGCAGGGAGGCTGCGCCGAAGAGCCCCGTGAGGGCTGGGAAGAGCAAGGAGACACGGTAGGCGTTGATAGGTCCGCTGCTGACGTTTACAAGCTCTGTATTCAGAATCAGATGTCCCAACGCCCCTGAGAGGAGGAAGACGATGAGCGCCAGAAGCACGGCTTGCGTCGGGAGAAGCCGCTCGTTGAAGCTCTCAGTCAGGATGAGGAGTGCGGAGATTCCCACGAGGAGGAAGAGCATTGCGTGGTTCAGCACGCCGTAAAAGTGCAGGGGCGCCGCAAAGACGAATTTAAAAGGCAGGAGCAGCAGGAACGCAAGGATGACCGCGCAAAAGCTCCCCACGGCGGAGAGCGCCACGGCTTCGTAACCACGCCCCTCAAGGAGCATTTGGTGCGCTGGTAGAAGCGAGAGGGCGGTGTCACCTTCAGGAGCGCCGAAGAACGCGGCAGGAATGAAGCTCAAAAAAGTATGCGAAATTGCCGCTGAAACCACCAACGCCGCAACACATAACGACAAAAAGCCTTGCGGCAGCGACGCCCCCTCAAATAGGTAAAAAATGACGGGAAGTGACGTTAAAAGCGTAAACGCCACGTTGTTCACGTGAATACCGGGAATCAGACCTGTAAAGAAGCCTAAGAGCGTGCCTGCAAGCGAGAAAGACAAGATAAGAGGGAAGCCTTCCACCCGCCATCACCTTTAGAAAGTTTTATTTTCTCACGACATGCAACTACTCTGTTCCCAAGGTGCAAAAAAAGGAACGGGTGATACCAGTGCGTACCTTCGGGGCAAAGAGATTGCTTCTCGTCAAAGAGGGTGGCTGCGTCTCCGAAGAGGAAAGATCTGAGGTGCTCGGCGTTTCGAGGGTGGCGGTCGTCGGCTGCGGGGAATCCGGCTGTAGAACGCTGCGCCGCATCATCGAAAGAACGCCGAGATGTTTGGAGACCGTCGCCGTCGCCGACAAGCGTCAATTGAAAAAGACGAAAGCCAGCAGGAGCGTGAGGCTTGAGAAGGGCTTGTTCAGGCAAAACATGCCGAATGTGTGTTATGCTAATGTTCTCAGATCCTTGAAGGAGGGGCTGGCAACACAGCTCAACGAATTCGATATCGCCTTCGTCGTAGCCCACGCAGAGAGCGAGCTCGATTTTAACATTGCGTCCGTCTCTTTAGAGGCTATGAGGGAACAGGGCGTTATCACTGCCGCTTTCGTCACGCTGCCTGCCGAGAGTCCCAAGGTGCAGCTGGCGAAAAAAAGAGTGGAGCTTTTGCGAGAGTGTGGTGCGGATGCCGTAGTCGTTCTGGATGAGAGCAGGATCCTAAAGGACTTGCAAGATGTCCCGGTGCCACGGCACAGGCTGGCGAGCAGCATCGCCGCGGATGCTATAAAAGCTGTTTCGGAGACTTTACTTCTGACAAACCCTCATCACAAGCTAATAAAAGAAATATTGAGGGGGCTTTGCGCACCGTTCGTGAAATTTGGAATGACGAAGAACGACATATTTATATCTGAAAAGGACTTGTTGCTGAGGGTTCACAGCGATGCCGCCGGCGCTATTGTGACGCTTACCTTCATGTTCTCAGTGGGTATGGGACTCGCGGTCGAGGAGTTCAACGAAGTTGTGGAAAGATTAGTGTTCGACGCCCTTAAAGGGGCGCAAAACGCCATCATAGACGCCCGTGCCAGTAACGAGCCGCTCGGCAGCTATATCGCAAAACTCGCAGGCATCCTGACGGGGCTGCGCTGGGAAGACTTTGAGAGGAATTACAGGTGAGCCGCCGGCCCGCTCCGACTCTCCACCGCTTCCAGCCTTGTTGTGTCGTGACGGAACTCACACGGCGGCACGGCGGCTGCGGGACGCCCTCCCACCGCCCGCCCTCGCCCTCATAGTCGGCTCGTAAGTTGTTTTGTTTATTCGAGGTTGGGGCTTTTCTCCGCTCTTCTCCCGTCCCGTCAGCGGGCTTGTCAGCTTTCCCTCAGGGCGGAAACTTTCCATTCTAGCCTTTGAGCGACGGTAAGCGGCGGGGGCGTCACGATGCCCCTGTCCGCTCTCATCCGCCTCAGTCCGCATCCGGAGGTTCGGAAGCTCCATCGAACGGGGCGCCGAGCGGCACATGCAGGTATCACAGACGACTAAATACTCCCTTCCCTAACCCTCTCGCAGGAGTTCTTTGCAAGGGAGCCGGCGGAGGTCTGATCTGAAGACGGACTTGTGACCACCCCACGGAAGAGTCTCGTACTCACCGGTCAAGTTTCATTCTTCCAACTTGTCCAGAGCCCGCCGCACGTAGGGGAGCAGGGAGTATTCGAGTTCGAGCTGGTGGAAGCCAGGACGGGGTCCACCGCGCCTCGTCGCTCTGCACACGCGCACGTCGCCAACAGGGAAGCCCCGCACCTTCGTGAAGATGCCGTTGGGGTCGAGCTTCCGCACTTCTTCCACTATCTTCTTTAGAGCCTCGGGCTCGCCCTCCACAAGTGCACCGTAGCACGTCTCTTTGACCACTACATTGAAGGGCATTCTCAGAATTCTGTTCACCACTTGGACAGGCGTGACCTTCGAGTCCGGCGATATTACTATCAAACGGGTCTCCACAGCCATAATGGGCCCGCGGGGATTTGAACCCCGGACCTCTCGGTTATCAGCCGAGCGCTCCAACCAGGCTAAGCTACGGGCCCACCCTACCTATTTAACTCTCCGCATTAATAATTTTTTGATGTTCTACATGAAAGTGTACAGGGTTGGGTTTGAGGTTCTGGTCGCGGTTTGCGATAAAGAGCTTATAGGCAAGCGTTTTTCGGACGGCTTCTTGAAGCTTGAAGTTTCTGAGAAGTTTTATAAGGGGGAAGTCGTCGGGGAAGATGAAATTTTAAGATTTTTGAGGCAGGCGACCATAGCAAACATCGTTGGCGAGAGGGCGGTGCGGATTGCTGTAGAAAATGGGATAATTGACGCCGAAAACATAATATTCATAGAGGGAGTGCCGCACGCGCAGATGGTTAGAATTTAGCCTCGACGTTCTAGGCCCGTGGGAGGCCTCTACCCTTGCGTCCGGCGCTCGTCTTCCCTCTGAATGCGCGTCCTCGATGCGACGGGTGGCATATCCAATTGAGATTTTTGTCCGCTCGGATTACCGGATGATGCGGGTCCACGAGGATGACCTCAAACCACTTATAGCGCCCGTCTTCACCGACCCAGTAGGAATTAAGCACCTCCATGTTCGGGAACTTGCGAGCCGCCCGCTCCTCAGCGATCCTCTGCAAACTCTTCTTCGGTGTTATCTTATGAACGCCCATGCGTTTCGAGCGACGCCCTGCCCTCGGTCGGGGCTTGCGGCGCCCGCCCCGCCGCACGCGGACACGGACGATGATGATGCCCTGTTTCGCCTTGTATCCAAGCGAGCGCGCTCTGTCGAGCCGCGTCGGGCGTTCGAGTCTGACGACTGCCGGCTCCCGCCGCCACGCTATCATGCGTTGCCGCAATAGCTCACCTACATAGGTATCAGATGGGCGTCTCCACGCTTCCCTTATGTACCCATAGAGCGATTTCATGTCTCCCGCAACAAAGATTAAAAACATAAGATAAAAAGTAGTTTGTTCAGCGGAGCCGAGAGAGGGTTAGCGATGGTGGACAAACCATTGGATATTTTAAACAAGTCATTGAATTCGCCGGTGATCGTGAGGATACGGGGTGGACGGGAGTTCAGAGGCATCCTGTTAGGTTACGACACGCACATGAATCTAGTGCTCGACGAAACTGAGGAGCTCAACGATGATGCCACGGTCAAAAGGAAGCTTGGGACCGTAATCCTCAGAGGGGACAACGTTGTGTATATTTCACCTTAGGTGGTGGCATGTCAAAGGGCACGCCCTCGATGGGGAAGAGGCAAAAGAAGACGCATGGGATCTGCCGCCGCTGCGGACGCCGTTCGTTCCACATCAGTAAGAGACGGTGTGCCGCTTGCGGCTTCGGACGCTCCCGCCGCTTGCGGAGGTATGACTGGGCAGTGAAGCAGATAGCCAAGGCAAAGCACAAAGATTAGGAGGGGGACGATGCCGAGCCCGATGGAAGTATACGCATTACTGCCGAAGACGAACTGTAAGAAGTGTGGCGAAACTACTTGTCTAAGTTTTGCGGTGAAACTGTTATCGAGAGCGAAAAAGCTTGAGGAGTGCACGCCGCTCTTTGAAGACGAGAAGTACAAAGAACAGCGGAATAAGCTCCTAGAGCTCCTGAAGCCGATAATGGAAGCGGCAGAGACTGGCTTGTTAATACATGAGGAACGTTGCTTCGGCTGTAATAATTGCGTCGTGGCGTGCCCGGTGAACGTAGCGAACGACCCCGAAGGCGTGGCACTGGGCTATGGGCCAAAAAGTGACAAGGTAATACTAAGAGTAGTAAACGGCGTCGTGAAGACTTTTAACCTAAAGTCGTGTCGGAGGTTCAGTGAAGACAAGATGCTCAGGGTCTGCGACGTCTGCGTTCGAGTTTGCCCGAACAAGGCTATAGAATTTGCATAGCGCTCTTTCTCCTTCTGCCGACAAATTTCGAAACATTTAATTGGAATGAATAATAGTGACATTAGGGCGGAGGAGGGTGTCGAAGTTGTCTGAGGAGCTGAAAGGGAAGGAGTTTGGTCCTTTTGTTTATATAGTGTGGCGCAAAAAAGTGGAAGACTTCATAGAAGCAACGGGCGACGAGAATCCCGTATATCTTGATGACGAGGCTGCTCGTGAAGCGGGTTACGATGGAAAGCTCGTGCCTATCAGCTTTGCGAGTGCCACGGGCAGCGTTGCGTTGTGGAGCGTCATAGGCGCGCTTGGTGTGGACCTTTCGAGGCTCCTCCACGGCGGGCACGAGTTCGAGTTCATAAAGCCGTTAAGGGATGCCGACTTCCTGACGACCACGCTGAGAGTCGCGGATATCGTGGACAAGAAGAAGCTAAGGCTCTACATCTTGGAGGGCAAGACCGTGAACGCCGCAGGCGAGGAGGTTCTGAGGTTTAAAACGACGCTAATAGAGAGGAGGGGGTGAGGGGATGCCAAAGGAGCTCTACTTTGAGGACATCGATGAGGGTTATGAGATACCGCCGCTCATCAGGGACATCACGAGGAGGAGGATTTTGAAATATGCGGATGCTGGTGGCGACTACAATCCGATACATGTAAATGAGGAATTTGGCAAGAAGGTGGGGCTTGGCGGGATCATTGCGCATGGCATGCTCAGCTATGCGTTCCTCGTGCAGATGATGACCAATTGGCTACCAAAGCCCACATATCTGAAGAGGCTGAGGGCGGAGTTCAGGGGTATGGTGTTCCCGGGGGATGTCATAACGTGTAAGGGCAGGGTCGTGAAAAAGTATGTGAAAGACGGAGAGAACTATATAGAGTGCGAAGTATGGTGTGAGAATCAAAAGGGGGAAAAGACGACGATAGGCACGGCGGTAGCCACACTCCCCTCAAGGGGGCAAAAATAGGAGGTGAGAGGTTGGGAAGAGGAATTGATGGAAAGGTGGCCATAGTGACAGGCGCCGGCCGCGGCATAGGTAGAGCGGATGCCATCCTTCTTGCAAAGGAAGGCGCGAAGGTATGCGTCAATGATATAGATGTGGACGCGGCAGAAGCGGTGGCGAAAGAGATAAACGACATGGGCGGCGAGGCGATGGCGTACGCCTGCGACATTACGAAGTTCAACGAAGTGAAGGACATGATGAAGGCGGTCGCTGAGAAGTGGGGCGACCGGATACACATACTGGTGAACAATGCGGGGCTGACGCTGGATGCGTTGGCGCATAAGATGACCGACGAAGAATGGGACCGTTGCATAGACATAAACCTGAAAGGTCCGTTCAACTGCGTCAGAGCGGTCGCTCCCTACATGCTCAAAGAGGAGAACCTGAAGTCGCAGACGAGCTGCGGGAAGATTGTAAACGTCTCTTCAATAGCAGGGGCGATGGGTAACATCGGGCAGCTGAACTATGCGTCGGCGAAAGCCGGGCTCTTCGGCTTCACGAAGACGCTCGCCCGTGAGTGGGCACGCTACAAGATTAACGTGAACTGTGTGGTTTACGGAGCAGTGGAAACAAGACTCACCGACGAGAAGGAGAAGGGCGTGACCGTGGAGGGGCGCCCCATCGGGATTCCGAAGAAGATAAGAGATGCGCTAAAAGCGCAGATACCATGGGGGAGATTCGCAACGCCGGAGGAGGCGGCGAAGCCCGTGGTCTTCCTGTGCTCCGACGAAGCCGAATACATAACGGGCGCCATACTCTACGTCACCGGCGGCGTCTACATGTAGGTGGGTAGAAGGACTTAGATAATTGTGGGCATTCAGGAACGGTTTAGGGCTTGAAGTCCCGACAGTAACGACTGTTAGAGCAAGAATGAAGGATGCGCTCTTGAAAATGGTGTTCGTGCACTGGGGCAGCAACATACAGCGCGAAGTTATACGGGACGGGGAAAGCGGCGGAGCTGCTCGGAGTGTACAAGGCCACGGTGATTAGATGGATCAAGCAGGGGCAGCAACGTATAATGTTGCATTCGTAACGCAAGGTAACTTCTGTGATGCAACTTTTATAAGCAGAGGTTTCAAGCGTCAGATGGGCTCCGCTCGGGATGTGGGGGTGGAGGGCAGCCCGAAGGGGCGGAGCCGGGAGGAGACTCGGAGATGTGGGGAGCCCCGTTCCCCCTCCCCCGAAAGCCCCAAAGGGGGAAGGTTCTCCGCAACGCTACGAACTAACGAAAGTTACGAAAGTAATGGAGAACCAGAACGGTCGCAAGGGGTATCTTCATCGAGCTTCGTGAAACAAACCCTTCTATTTTTTACCTTACTTGAGCTTAATACTACATGATGAGATATAAGCATGTGGAGCACACTTCGGATGTCGCTTTCGAAGCTTACGGGGACAGCCTTGAGGAGCTTTTTGCGAACTCCGCGCTTGCAACCTACAGCTTCATGACCGACATTGATGAGCTGATGAAGGAGCCTGCGACCGAAGAGCGAGCTGTGAATATCCAATCTGAAGATTTATACAGTCTTATGTTTGACTGGCTCGACGAGATTCTTTTCTTCTTCGAATCGGAGATGCTGATGTTCACAAGGTTTGATATAAAGGTGGACGCGGAGAAATTTTCACTCGGCGGGAAGTGTAAAGGTGTGTTCTTCGACCCGGAAAAGCACGAGGTTGGAATCATAATAAAAGCGGTAACGTACCACATGATGGAGATTAAGGAGGAGGACGGACGCTGGCGGGCAAGGGTCGTCCTTGACGTCTGATACATCTTAAAAAATCAGTTTGGGAGGCGACTTCAAAAGCCATGTTCGTGACGCTCAATTTCAATCCCACCTGGGTCTGATTTCTACAGGTACGTCGCTTTTACCGCGCCTAGTTCCGGGTTGTAAGGGCGTCGCATATAATGGTTGCGGTCTCGTGTCGGAAATTCTCGCTTTCGCATATAAAGAACTCGGATCGACAAAGCGGGCGGTATCGGTAGCTCAACTTTTACTGCACATTTCCCCGATTTCTCGAATCTCAGCATGAATTCAGCTGAAAGATGGTGTGCGTTTCCTGTAACTTAGGATCGAGAAGGCTAAAATAAAGTACTACTGGAAATTTGGGGTCTCCGACGTTAATGTAATTTCATCCTTCCTGTCAGAAGAAGTGCTGCTGCGAATCAGGCTTTTGTCAGCTGAATGCGTTTGGTTTTTCATTTTGGAAGCTTGCTTTCAAGCTCCACCACGACATCGTCGCCGACTTTTGGGAAGAGAATTTCGGGCTTTTTAAGCTTCTGCCCCGCCTTTATTTCGACGAGCGCCTCGTCGAGCGGCGCAGCATGCACGTCGCCTTCCATGCCGAGGAATTCCCAGACTTTCTCCATTTTGCTCGGCATCACTGGCTCTAAGAAGATAGCGGTTGCCTTTATGATCTGAAGGGCACTTCTCACGACACTCTTACCCTTCCGCACATCCTCATCGCCACCCTTTATCAAGTGCCACGGCTCGCTCCGCTGGAAAATCGTGTTTCCGAGACCTGCGAGGCTCATAGCCGAGTCCACTAGCTTTTTGAACTCGTACTCTTCCAAGGCTTCTAAAATCACCTCTTTTGTATTCTTTATAGCTGTGAAGACGTCTTCCGAAATTTCGCCGTCTGGGACCGCCCCGAAGTTCCTGTAAGCGAACGAAATGACCCTGTGTATCAAATTCCCGAGGATTGCCACGAGCTCATTATTCACGCGTTCTTGGAAAGCGCGCCATGAGAAGTCTAACTCTTTAGTATGTGAGGTGTACGCCACGAGATAATAGCGGAGCGTGTCTGCATCGAATTTCTCAAGGAAGTCCTTTGTCCATACGACATTGCCTCTGGTCTTTGACAGCGGCTTGCTGTTTATTGTGACCATGCCGGAGGCGACGACGGCGTCCGGCGTTGAATATCTGGCGCCTTTCAGCATCGCCGGCCAGAAAATGCAGTGATGGTATATGATGTCGGCGCCGATGAAATGAATGATGACACCGCCGTCCTTCCAAAATGTGCGCCAGTCGAAGCCCCGCATCGCCGCAAGCTCCTCTGTGAACGAGATATAGCCGATCGGAGCATCAACCCAAACGTAGACGACGAGGTCGTCACGCCCCGGAAACCTCACGCCCCAGTCCAAATTTCGAGTGATGCACCAGTCCCTAAGCTCCCGCTTGACCCACTCACTTGCGTAGTTCCGAGCGTTTTCTGTACCGTCAAGCTTTTCCAAAAAGTCAAGAAGAAAATCCTTAAACGCCGAAAGCTTAAAGAAGAAGTGCTCCTGCTCTCTGAACTCAGCCCTCGAGCCGCAGACCTTGCAAACAGGCTCCCTTATCTCTCCTGGCTCTAAATGGCGTCCGCATCCTTGGTCACACTCGTCGCCGCGGGCGGCAGCGCCGCAGTACGGGCAAATGCCCTCAACGTACCTGTCAGGGAGGAACCTATCGCAGCGGGGGCAGAATGCTAACTTTATTCTCTTTGGGTAAACATAGCCGCTTTCTATCAAGGCTTTAACTATCTCCTGCGTCCTTTTGTGGTTAGTTTCGTCGTCAGTGCTGCCGTAGTGGTCGAAACTTATGTTAAGCTGCTTGAATATCTCCTTAAAGTGTTTGTGGTATTCCTCAACCAACGCTTTTGGGGAGGTACCACGAGCTTCCGCGCTCAGCACTATAGGCGTGCCGTGAGTGTCCGAGCCGCAAATGAAAACGACATCATGTCCCAGCTTCCTGAGCATCCGCACGTAGACGTCCGCTGGCACGTAAGTGCGAAGGTGCCCGATGTGACACTCTCCGTTCACGTAAGGTAGCCCACACGTCACCAACACTGGACGTCCCGGCGTTCTGATGTTCAGCTTCATGCTCGTCGCCTTGTAGCGTTGATTCATCTTCAGTGTTTAAATGCATTTAACGTAGTCGCATGAAAAAGGCGCGGTATGCGGCGGTAGGAGCGCCTGGTTCATCTCTTACTATAGGTCATCACTGCTCCGTATTTTTAACCTTACACTTGTGCTCGCCAGTTTTGACGTAGTGTTCAAAGTGTTCAAGCCATTCAGGGTCCTGTGGGGCGTTCTGAACGAATTCCACGAACTTCGTGAACCTCTCCAGCGTCATCGGATGGAGGTTATGCTCTATTCTACATGCATCCTGTTCTGCAATCTCTTTATCCACTCCAAGGATCATCAGAAAATTTGCAATCGTCTCATGTCGCCTCTGTACGGCTTTTGCAATTCTTTCGCCCTCTTCGGTGAGCGTGAAACCGCGATATCTCTCGTGGACGAGTAAACCCTTCTCACTTAACTTCTTAACCATCTCAGTCACTGTCGGCGGGCGGACGTTCAACCGCTCCGCTATCTCGACGATCCTCGCATACCCCTTCTTGCTGATCAGGTCGTAGATCACCTCAAGGTAGTCCTCAGCTCGCTCGGTCGCAGCTTTCTCCATCCCTGTGCACCGTATTTAGGTTGCTTCCCATCCGGTTTAAGGGTTGCGGCGGCGTCCGAATCCCCGCTCTTACCACCCTAAATCGCCCGCAGCTCCTTCAGCGCTCGCCGCAGGTACGGAGCCATTGCGGCTGCAGCCAGCGCCAGCCAGATCTCAGGTCTGAGCTCGGCGAGCAACGAGAGTTCCTCCGCCTCGCCAAGCACGAACATAAGGGCGTGTGCGACGGCGATGAGGATGTAGAGCAGACCGAAGACGGCGGCGAGCGCAACGCCGACGACGACGAACGAAATGCCGAGCGTCCGTCCTTCAAGCAGCTCCTTTGCGCCCAGAAGGAAGGTTGCGGCGACGACGAGCAGGCAGAGACCGCTGGCGGCGTCCGCCGGCACGGGCTCGAAGCTGAAGGCGCCCGCAACGCTCATCACTTCGAGCACGCCAAACGCCGCGTACACCGCTCCGAGGACAGCGGAGCCCACGGCAAAGCCTTTAAGTTCAAGTTTGGATTCCTCCCTCCTCTCCTGCAACGTCTTCACCCCCAGACTATGGAGCCGAAGGCGACTATGGTCGCGGCGACGGCGTAAGCCAGAGCCAGCTCGTATGCGACGGCGAAGAGCGTCCACTTCCAAGAGCCGGTCTCAGCCCTGATGATGCCGAAGGTTGCGAGGCACGGCAGATAGATCAACGTGAACGCCATGAACGCAAACGCGGTGACGGGCGTCATGTGGGCGGCGACCGCCGCTTGAATCTCTTCTTCGCCGGCGACGCCGTACAGGATGCCGAAGGTCTCGACCACGATTTCCTTAGCCAAGAAGCCGAAGAAAAGGGCTACCGCCGCCATCCAGTCGAAGCCGAGCGGTCTGAGCAGCGGCTCAAGTGCGTGTCCGAGCATGCCCGCATATGTCGCTTCGAGCGGCACACCCCACGGGAACGACGACAGCGCCCAGAGGGCGAGCGCGCCCGCAAACAGGATGGTCGCCGCCTTCTTCAGGAAGACGACGCCACGCTGCCACGTTTTGAGGAGGACGCTGCGGAGCGTCGGTCGTAGATACGGCGGGAGTTCGAGGATGAAGGGCGCCGGCTTTCCTCTGAGCTGCGGTATGGTCTTCCTGAAGAGCAGCGCCATGAGGACGGCGAGGGCGATGCCCAGCACGTACATGGAGAAGATGGCGGCGCCGGCGTAGGCGCCGAAGAACGCGCCTGCGAGCAGCACGTAGACGGGAAGGCGGGCGCTGCACGACATCAGCGGGTTCACGAGGATCGTGATGAGCCGGTCGCGCTCGTCGTCGATGACGCGGGTCGCCATGATCGCCGGCAGGTTGCAGCCGAAGCCGAGGAGCAGCGGGATGAACGAGCGCCCGTGGAGGCCGAGCCGGTACATGAGGCGGTCCATGACGAATGCCGCCCTCGGCAGGTATCCCGAATCTTCGAGGATTGCGAGCGCGAGGAACAGGAAGAAGATCGGAAAGATGAAGACGAGGACGAAGCCGAGCCCGCCGCAGATCCCGTCAGCCCATAGGGAGGCGAGCGGCGTCTCAGCCTCGCCGGCGAGCGAGGCGAGCCAGCCGAAGGCAGCCTCCAGCATCACCATGAAAGGCTCGGAGACGGAGTACGCAAACTGGAAGACCGCATACATGAGCGCCAAGAAGATCGGAATGCCGAGCGCCCGGTGCAGAAACACGTGATCGAGCATGTCGGTGAGCGTGAGCCGCTCCTCCCTCCTGCGGAGGCACCTCCTTGAAATCTCACCCGCAATCTCGTACCGCCTCGCAGGCAGCAAAACCTCCAAATCCTCGCCAAGCTTCTTCGAAAGCTCCTCCCTTATCCTCCTAATCTCCTCCACGAGAGCACCTCCTAAACGAACTTGGAAACGAGCGCCTCGACACGCTCATCGCCCTCAAGGAGCTTGATCGCAAGCCATCTCAGCGGGTATCTGGAAAGCCCCTCGCTCCCGCTTCTGGAAAGCACCGCCTCGACCCGCTTTATCGCATCTTCGATCTCGTCGCCGAAGCCGAACGCGACACGACGCCGCCCCTTATGCGTCGCCGCATCGACTATGGCGTCCTTGAGCGCCTCGATGCCCTCGCCACGGGTTGCGACGCACGGCACGACCGGCACGCCCAGAAGCTTCGAGAGCATGCCGGCATCGACCTCGTAGCCCTCGGAGGCGGCGACGTCCATCATGTTCAACGCAACGACGACGTTCGCTTCGAGTTCGAGCAGCAACAGCGTCAGATACAAGTTCCTTTCGAGGTTCGAGGCGTCCACGATGTCAACGACGACGTCCGGCTTCTCCTCAACGATGTAATCACGGGCGATCAGCTCGTCGGGCGAGCGGGCGGTCAGGCTGTAGACGCCGGGGAGGTCCACGACCTCCATCTCAACGCCACGATGAGTACAGCGTCCCACCTTCTTCTCGACCGTCACGCCCGGCCAGTTCCCAACATGCTGGCGAGCGCCGGTCAGGTGGTTGAAAATCACGGTCTTGCCCACGTTCGGATTCCCGATCAACGCCACCCTTATCACGAGCCTCTCCCTCCTTTCTCACCCCACACCTCAACTTCCACCTTCACTCCCACCACCGCCGAAGCCTTCGCCCCCGCCCGCCTCGCCTTCGCCGGCATGGATGCGCACGATCACGTTTTCGGCTTCGTCACGCCGCAGTGAGAGCTCGTAGCCCTTGAGCCTGAACTCCACGGGGTCGCCGAGGGGCGCAACCCGCACGACCTCGACCTCGGTACCGGAGACGATCCCCATATCGAGGATGCGTCTGCGCAGCCTCCGCTCGCCGACAACCCTGACGACGACGCCCCGCTCGCCGGGACGCAGCTCGCTCAGCCGCCGCTCCATGAGCTGAAGAGGATACTTAGGTACAGAAAAAGGTTGCCCTAACAATTTTCGGATGCGCGAGTTTTCATGTTTGGGGGGCGGTGCGTACGCTTACGGACTCGTACGAGTACGAGTTCGAGTTTGGGGTCTCTGGCGTCAAACCCCGGCACCCGGTAGCGGAAGCTTAGACGCCGCTTCGTTCAAATCGTGTCGGGCTAGCGGCGGATGAGCCGCAACTTGAGCTTGTCAATTAGCTTCGTGCACTGGTTCCAGCGTCTGTCGAATTTCCCGCTCGGAAGGTGCCTCTCGAAGAAGTGCTCGTGGAGTTCGCCCCCGAAGGTTAGTAGGTCGGAAAACTTCTCTTTGAGCGCTTCCTCCACGTTCTCTTCCACGAACCTGTCGAGCTTCCCTCTCCCCCAATGCGCCACGAACACTCCCTTCCTGCAGCTATACGCTTTCACCAGCGCGGTGATCGCGCCCCAGAGCTTCTCAGCCGCCTGCACGTCGTCGCCCTTTTCTCTCAACCTCCTCGCCTCGCCGTAGTACTTGTTGAACAGGTTGACGTACACCTCCTCCCTCTCAGCAGGATCCTTGTCGATGTTCACGAGCTCGTCTTTCACGTCGTCCTCGTCCCATCCCGTAGCCTCGCAGAGCTCCCTCAGGTTCCACTCGTCCCTGCTGTCGAGCTCCCCTTTCCGCAATTTCTCACGAAGCTCCACGATCTCAGGATACTCCCTTTCCAGCTCGTCCATGTGGGGCGGCGG